>ERZ779880.10-NODE-10-length-305762-cov-16.303896_pt1 | contig 305762 bp, 244 predicted proteins | sample MGYA00511555_ERZ779880 | MGnify/ENA primary metagenome ERZ779880 (study PRJEB29588, sample SAMEA2145815) | human gut metagenome | biome: human gut; feature: human-associated habitat; material: faeces | place: Denmark | collected 2008/2010 ... | reverse complement strand
CAACGACCCTCTGATTAACAGTCAGATGCTCTAACCGACTGAGCTACTGAAGAAGGTTTTTCCGAATTGCGTGGCAAAGGTAGCAGGTTATTTTGAAATATGCAATATCTTTGCGAAAAAAATATTCAATTATTCATTATTTTTCGCTGTAAGGTTGTTTTTATGAAGTATGATTTAGCCTTTTTACCGGATTATTTACGGTCTTTTGTTGGCTGTCTGTGCCAGAAACAAGGCTGTAAACTGCTTGTAAAAACGCTACCGTTAGTGTTAGGTGTTTTATGCGGATAAGTTACTCGGTTCTACCCATAGAACAAGGCAGTCTTCCGAATAGAATTTTTTGTTGTTTCCGATGTTGTATATTGCCTTGAAAAACAATAGATTACAATTTGTCCGTCAGCGCGCCCGCTATTTCCCTGATATCGGTAGAATAAAAAGGCGATAAATTTACACGGATGGGGCGAAATTAAGTTAAATATTAAGCGAGTTTTGCGAGGATAAACGGAATAATGTTTTTCTTTGCAGTTTGAAATTTATGATATAACTATGTATATGAAAAAAATATTGGCAGGTGCATTGATTGTGCTGGTAGGCATCGGCGTTATCAGTTTTAAGGAAGACGACCGGAATTTCCAGATAGCAAAGAACTTGGATTTGTTTAATTCAATCTTCAAAGAACTGGATATGTTTTACGTAGACACGATTGACGCCGAAAAGATGATTCAGAACGGTGTGAGGGGGATGCTGGCACTGACCGACCCGTATACCGAGTATTATCCTGAGGAGGAAATGAGCAGCGTGAAAGAGTTGACCACCGGAAAATACGGAGGCATTGGCGCAGCCATACGTTATTACGAGGCGAAAGACCGCATTGCTGTCATCGAGCCTACGGAGGGGATGCCGGCTGCCGAGGCAGGCGTAAAGGCGGGCGATATCATTCTTGCCGTGGGAGGAAAGGAGATGGTACGTGGGGATATGAAACCGCAAGACTTTTCAGAAAAGGTGAGTCAGGCGTTGCGCGGCGAACCGGGCACGTCGTTTATCCTGAAAGTAATGCGTCCGCTGAAAAACGACAGCACGATACTTGAGTTTAAAATAACCCGTAAGAGTATCCGTACCAATCCGGTGCCTTACTACGGAATGGTGCGCGACAGCATCGGGTATCTGGCTCTTTCCAGCTTTACAGAGAACTGCTCGAAAGATTTCAAGAAGGCATTTATCGAACTGAAGCAAAAAGGAGCGAAGGCGTTGATTCTGGATTTGAGGGATAACGGCGGCGGCTCGCTGTCGGAAGCGATAGACATCGTAAACTTTTTCGTACCGAAAGGGCAGGAGATTGTGGTGACGAAAGGAAAGCTGAAGCAGGCGCAAGGTTCATATAAGACCGAAAACGAACCGATTGATACCAAAATACCTTTGGCAGTTTTGGTAAACGGAGGGTCGGCATCGGCATCGGAAATTGTGAGCGGCTCGTTGCAGGACTTAGACCGTGCCGTAATAATAGGTACGCGCACGTACGGGAAAGGGTTGGTACAAACCATACGCCCGCTGCCCTATAACGGTACGCTGAAAGTTACCACCTCGAAATATTATATACCGAGCGGGCGTTGCATTCAGGCGATTGATTATGCGAAGAAGAACGCCGACGGCTCAGTGGCACGTACGCCCGACAGTCTGACGAACGTATTTCATACGGCATCCGGTCGTGAGGTACGCGACGGGGGAGGTATTCGTCCGGATATAGAAGTAAAGGGCGATCGCATCCCGAACATTGTGTTCTACCTGATGAACGAGGACATTATCTTCGATTATGCCACGCAGTATTGCTGGGATCATCCTACGATGGAGTCGGTAGAATCGTTTAAGTTGACAGACGAAGACTACCGTGCCTTTAAGGAGTTGGTTAAATCGCGCGATTTTACGTACGACCGCCAGAGTGAGAAAATGCTGAAGAGCCTGAAAGAAGTGGCAGAGTTTGAAGGATACATGGAGGGTGCTTCCGAAGAATTCAAGGCATTGGAGAAGAAACTGAACCATAACCTTGACCGCGATTTGGATTACTTCTCGAAACAGATAAAGACGTATATTGCCCAAGAAATCGTAACCCGTTATTTCTATCAGCGCGGTGCGGCGATGGAGCGCCTGAAAGACGATGAAGATTTGGAGAAAGCTATCAGCGTATTAAAGGATGGAAAGCAATACAGCGAAATACTTTCTGTAAAGAAAACGCCGGAAGCGAAATAAGAAATTGGTTTCTTTTTCGGCAAAACATAAAGAGAAAATAAAAGTAGAATAAGAGCCTGTTTAAATTTTGCTCTGCCTGCGTTTGAGACTTGTATTCGAGGATGTTTTTCAGTTTTTACGAGGAGGACAGCGGGCCATCTGATGAGTGAAAACGGGGAAACAGACCGGAAACAAACTCAAAAAGAGGCGGATAAAAATACTTAATCGGAAAATTTAAACAGGCTCTGAGCATTATTATTCTACTTTTTTTCTTATTTTGCAGCCCAAATACGATTGGGTTATGAAAAACTTTCAAATGAAAAGGCAGTTGTCATTAAAAGAACTGCTGTATAAAGGTCTGATATTCCTCGCAACGGTGCTTGTCATCGTTTATTTTTTACCGAGGGAAGGCAAATTTAATTATGTCTTCGAAATAAACAAGCCGTGGAAGTATGGATTGTTACAGGCATCTTTCGATTTCCCTATCTATAAAGATGATGGGGAGATGGTGAAGGAGCAAGACAGTATTATGCGTAATTACGCTCCTTATTATCGGCTTGATAAGAATATAGGCGAGCAAATGATTCGGAAATTCAAAGATGATTATGCTCGAAACCTGAACCACATTATTCCGGTCGCAGCCTATAGCCATCACATCGAGCGTCTGCTTCGGGTGATTTACGAAGCGGGAGTTATTGCTCCCAATGATTTGGAGCAAATACAGAAAGACAGTTTGAATCACATTCAGATGGTTGATAAAAATACATCGAACCAAACTGAAGTGAAAGCGCTTTATACTTTTAAGCGGGCATACGAAATGCTTGTCAATGCGGATACGGTTCATTACGACAAGGCTTTGTTGCAGCGTTGTAATCTGAATAATTACATTACCCCCAATTTGATTTACGATGCCGAACGGTCGGAGTCTGCGAAACGAGACCTGTTGAGTGAATTGTCTTGGGCAAACGGTTTTGTGATGAACGGTCAGAAGATAATCGACAGGGGCGAGATAATCGACCAGCATACTTATAATATCCTGAAGTCACTGGAAAAAGAATGGGGAAAACGAAGCGAAACCGTGGCCGAAAAACGGTTGACTTTGTTCGGGCAAACGCTGTTTGTGGCGATTCTTATTTTTTGTTTCATGACTTATTTGGAGTTGTTCCGTCGCGATTATTACGATAAGCGGGGGTGTATTACGCTGTTATTTATTATTATTGTAGCTTTCCCCGTATTGTCTTCTATCATGGTCGAACATGCTATATTGAGTGTCTATATCGTTCCGTTTGCCATGATACCTATGATTATCCGCATTTTCCTTGATTCGCGAACGGCATTTATGGCACACGTGATAGCTATTTTGCTTTGTTCCATCTCGCTGCGTACTCCTCATGAGTTTATATTGCTGCAAACGGTGGCAGGTATGGCGGGTATATATAGTTTGCGTGAATTGTCTCAGCGTTCCCAGCTATTCCAGTGCGCACTGTTTGTAACATGTTCTTATTCTTTGCTTTATTTTGCACTCGATTTGATTCATGTCAGCAAAATTGCCCAGCTTAGTACGCATATATACCTTCATTTTGTAGTCAATGGCATTTTGTTGCTGTTTACTTATCCGCTGCTGTTTATTTTGGAAAAGACATTTGGTTTTACTTCAAATGTTACATTGGTTGAACTGTCTAACATTAATAACAAACTGATGAGACAGATGTCGGAAGTTGCTCCGGGAACATTCCAACACTCGCTGCAGTTGGCAAACCTCACCGCTGCTGCTGCTAATCGTATTGATGCAAACAGTCAGTTGGTTCGTACGGGGGCGATGTATCACGATATCGGTAAAATGCTGAATCCGGCTTTCTTTACCGAAAATCAGTCGGGAGTTAATCCGCATGACCAGTTAGACTTTAGGCAGAGCGCTCAAATCGTTATCAGCCACGTTACCGATGGCTTGAAATTGGCAGACAAATACAACCTGCCGCAAGTGATAAAAGATTTTATAAGTACCCATCACGGAAAAGGCCTTACGAAATACTTTTATATCTCTTATCAGAATGCACATCCGGGTGAGGAGGTAGATAAAGAAATGTTTCGTTATCCGGGACCGAATCCGTTTACGAAGGAACAGGCTATTCTGATGATGGCCGATTCGGTAGAAGCAGCTTCGCGCAGCTTGCCTCAATATACGGAAGAAAGCATTTCGGCATTGGTTGAAAAGATAATCGACAGTCAGGTGCAGGAAGGATATTTTAAAGAATGTCCCATCACGTTTAAAGACATTGCCACGGTAAAGGCTGTATTCAAAGAAAAGCTGAAAACCATGTATCATACGCGCATCAGCTATCCGGAACTGAAGAAGTAACGGAAAGGCATTGGAGGGCAGTATGATTTGCCTGAAAACGCTACCGCATGTTTTAAGGAACACAAGCCGATGTTTTAATCAATTCTTCGGTTAGTTTTCCCTAAAACATGCGGTAGCGTTTTCAGGGGTTGTTTATCTCCAAATCTGTTTGTCGGATTCCATATACGAGTTTAACAAACCAGCGCAGGCATCTTCTAAGATATCAAGCACATTTTCAAAGCCTTGCGCACCTCCGTAGTAAGGGTCGGGGACGTGGTCGACTACTTTTGTCCGACAAAAATCAGTCATACGCACTATCTTCTGTTCCGATTCCACCGTAGGGGCTTTGTCGTGGAGAGCATCAATATTTCCGTCATCCATACCTAAAATCAGGTCGAAGTCATAGAAGTCAGCCGTACAAACCGGACGCGAACGGTGGGTGATATGATAGCCGCGACGCCGGGCGTGGGCACGCATCCGCTCATCGGCATGTTCGCCCTGATGGTAACCGCTGATACCTGCCGAGTCGACTTTGATTTCGTTTTCCAGTCCTTCGCGACGAATGTAAGTACGCATGATTTCTTCAGCCGCAGACGAGCGGCAAATATTGCCTAAGCAGACAAAGAGTATTTTCTTCATGGGCTAAAACAAATAGTTTTTAAATTTTTCTACACTGGTATTCATGATTAACGCTTCCGGAAAATCGGTTTCGGCTACCAGCTCTAAAGCATAGTCGTAAGTGGCAATATCGAACGAGATATGGGCATCGCTTCCTAAAATGACAGGCACTTCGTACTGCTTGCACAGGCGGAGGATTTCCAGATTGTTTGCCCTTGCGTCTGCCTTATGCCGGCAAGGTTTTAGCGAGCTGTTATTGATTTCGAGTAATGTCCGATGAGCTTTCGAAGCCAAGACAATCGGTTCGAAATTCAGTTTGGCAGTACCGTCACCCGGATGGCTGATGATATGGATATAAGGGTTTGAGATAACTTGTATCATGCCGTGAGTGTTTTCTTCCGGCGTACCCTGCTTGTAGCAAAGCGAGTGGATTCCGGCAATGCGTAAGTCGAGCATTCTCAAGTAATATTCGTCCATGTCAAGGTTTCCTTCTCCGTCGAGTATGTTTATCTCCGCGCCCAATAAAAGTTCGATTCCGTACATTTGCCGTGGAACAACATGGAGGTTGCGGAAATAAATCGGGTCGCACGAGCCGGGTATTCCGGGAGAATGTTCGGTAATACCCAACACTTTCAACCCTTTTTCGGCAGCGGCATGAGCCATTTCTTGCAGCGTGCTGAAAGCATGTCCGCTGGCTATGGTATGCGTATGTACATCTAATTCTATTTTCATAATGGGATGTTAGTTTATTTGTGTTACATCGGGTCGACGTCGTAATACACCACAAGCGAGCGGAAACGTTCGTCTTCGATTACCGAACGTTGTACCTGAACCAAGTACGAGCGTACTTTCTTCATCGACACGGTTTGTTCGATTTTTATCACTATTTTCTTTATATACAATGTCTGCACACGCGCTACGGGCGGTTTGTCCGGACCGAGGATTCGTTCTCCTAATCCGCTTCGGAGGTAAGTCGCCATCAGGTCGGCGGCTTGGTCAAGGACATCCTCTTTGCGGTGTTTCAGATAAACATATATCAGCCGGTAGAACGGAGGATATTTGAATAAACTGCGTTCCGCCAACTGGTCTTGATAAAGCCGGTTGTAATCGTTTGCTATGACTTGACGAATCAGCGGCAAGTCGGGCGACTTGGTTTGCAGTATCACCAGCCCCTGCTTGTTTTTTCTTCCCGCCCTGCCTGCCACCTGTGCCATCAGTTGGAAGGCACGTTCGTATGAACGGAAATCCGGATAATTCAGCATCGAGTCGGCATTCAGAATCCCCACCACACTAACGCGGTCGAAATCCAATCCCTTCGAAACCATTTGCGTACCGATTAATATGTCGGTCTTTCCCTCTTCGAAATCGGCTATTATTTTTTCGTATGCGGTTCGCGTCCGTGTAGTGTCTAAGTCCATACGTGCCACCCGTGCTTCAGGGAAAAGCGTTTTAATATCGTCTTCAATCTTTTCCGTGCCGAATCCCCGGTTCATTAACTCCGTACCGCCACACGCCGGACACGATTTCGGCACTTGGTAAGTGTATCCGCAGTAATGACATGTCAGTTGGTTTAATCCTTTGTGATAAGTCAGGCTGACATCGCAGTTCTTACAGCGAGGAACCCATCCGCATATCCGGCATTCTATCATCGGGGCAAATCCGCGCCGGTTCTGGAACAGAATGACCTGCTCTTTGTTTTCAAGGGCTTCGCGAACCTTTTGCAGAAGCAGCGGCGAGAATTGTGCCGTCATGTATTTCTTCCGTGCCAGCTCTTTGATATCGACTAATTCGATGTGCGGAAGCCGGATGTTCTGATGGCGTTCGGTTAATGTTACCAAACCGTATTTGCCATGTGTGGCGTTATAATAGGTTTCGATGCTTGGCGTAGCCGTACCCAGCAAGGTCTTTGCGCCGAACATGGAGGCAAGCATGATGGCAGCGTTGCGGGCATGATAGCGCGGGGCAGGCTCTTGCTGCTTGTACGTATTCTCATGTTCCTCGTCTACGATAACCAGACCTAACCGCCGGAAAGGTAGGAATACCGAAGAACGCACACCCAATATCACGTCGTAATCATGCTCGGAAAGCTGTTTGCGCCATATTTCCACCCGTTCGGCATCGGGGAACTTCGAATGGTAAATGCCCAAACGATTCCCGAAAACACGCTTCAGACGCTCGGTTATCTGGGTGGTCAGGGCTATTTCGGGAAGTAAATAAAGAACTTGCTTGCCGGTCTTTATAGTTTGGTTGATAAGATGGATGTATATCTCCGTCTTGCCGCTCGCTGTGACTCCGTGAAGCAAGCAGACGTTTTTTTCGCGGAAACAGTTTAAGATGCTCGTATAAGCCTGTTGCTGGGCAGGGCTTAACGTGTTCAGCGGGAGGGTATCGACGTTGCTTTGGGTCAGTCTGCCTATTTCTTGGAAATAAACCTCGAATACTTTTTTGGCAATCAGCTCATTCAACGCTGCCGAAGAAGCCCCTGCCGCATCGAGCAGTGCCTTACGTGTAACCTCTTTGGGGGGATTCCCCGACTGTGTCCAACCGGAAAGTTCGATGTATTTCATCAGCAGCGCCAACTGTTTGGGAGCACGGGCAAGCAGGTCGAACTGGAAACGCAGGTTCCGTTCGTTGTTCATGGCATCGGTCAGCCGTACGCGCGCTTCGGTGCGCGGCTTGTACACCCGCTTCAGCTCTTCCTTTACGTGGATGGCTTCTTTGTCTAACAGCGATTTGATGACCGGCAACAAATGTTTGATGCCACTCGCTTTTTCCAACTGCGTGACGCATTGTTCCGGGTCGGCACTCAGCAAGTCCAATACGCGCTGCTCCTTTTCGGGCAACGGCTCGGCGGCTTCGAAGTCCGGGTTATATACTACCAGCGTTTCGCTCTCTAATTTCATCCCCGAAGGCATGGCAGCTTTATACACGTCGCCCAGCGTACACAGATAGTAATCTGCCAGCCATTGCCAGAAAGCATACTGATGTTCCAGCAAAGCCGGTTGCTTGTCCAGTATTTCAGACACCTCTTTCGTTTCGTATGCCTCAGGCGGAGTGTCGTGTACCCGTGTTACGATAGCCGTATAGTATTTCTTTTTCCCGAAAGGGACGACAACCCTGCATCCCATCCGCACTTCTGTTTCCCATTCCGGCGGAAGGGCGTATGTATATTGTCCCGCAATGGGCAAAGGTACTATAACGTCGACATACTTTTTCATGGCTGCAAAGTTACAAAAAAGCCTTCCATCTTGCTTGCCCCTTTAGCAAAGTTTTATAGCTTTGCAAGAACGGTTAAATTATATTACGCATGAAAACATATAAGATAGGAATCATAGGATGCGGCCACATAGCCCGTAAGATGGCTTTTACGTTGGGACGCATGGAGGGAGTAAGGTGTTACGCCGTGGCTTCAAGAAACTTGGAGAAAGCGCAGGCATTTGCCGCCGAATGGCAGTTCGAGAAGTCATACGGCTCTTACGAAGCGCTTGCCGACGACCCCGAAGTGGATTTGGTTTACATCGCCACGCCTCATTCGTTCCACTACGAGCAGGCGCGGATGTGCATCGAGCGCGGAAAGGCAGTGTTGTGCGAGAAAGCCTTTACCGCCAATGCCCGTCAGGCGGAAGAACTGTTGGCGTTGGCTCATGAGAAAAGCGTGTTTATCACCGAAGCTATCTGGACACGCTATTTGCCGCTGTCGGCTAAGGTGAAAGAGCTGTTAGACGCAGGGACAATCGGAGTCCCCCGTACGCTGTCGGCTAATTTAAGTTACCCCATCTCCGGCAAAGAACGCATCGTTCGCCCGGAGCTGGCAGGGGGAGCGTTGCTCGATATAGGTATTTATACGCTGAACTTTGCGGCAATGGCTTTCGGTGCGGATGTGGAGCGCACGGTGGCTGCCTGCACTAAAACGGATACGGGTGTCGATGCCCAAGAAAGTATCACACTGTTTTACGCCGACGGGCGAATGGCTGCCTTGCAGTCGAGCATCTATGTGCAGAGCGACCGCGAGGGAATTATTTCGGGCGATAAAGGGCATATCATCGTAGAAAATATCAATAACCCGTCGTCCGTCCGTGTGGTGGGTTCGGATTACCAGACCGTAGCCGTTTATCAGGCTCCGCCGCAGATTACCGGTTTTGAATACCAAGTGAAGGCGTGTATCGAGGCATTGGAGAAAGGGTGGTTGGAGTCGCCTTACATGCCCCATGCCGAAACGTTGCGCATCATGCGTCAGATGGATGCGCTGCGCAAAGAGTGGGGAGTGGTATATCCTTGCGATTAAACGGTCAGCCGGTTCTTTCGCCGCAAGAGGTTTTATGCAGAGCGAGAGAACCGGCTGACTGTTAGTTGTTTATAGTCTGTATGAATCTTTCCGTCCGGCTAAATCGCAAGGCGGAAATTTCCTTTCCGCATACCCCTAAAAATGCTACGGTTAGAAATTTTATTCCATGCCGAAAGGTTGACCATTTCTATTCGGAAGACTCATCGGTCTATCGGGTAGAATTTTTCGGGCTTTCTGCTAAGCCGGAAAAGGCTTAAAAGACACTATAATCAGAACATGTAGGCAAGCGAGATTTGCCACGTGTTGTTATCGAAATCCACGTGCGTAAAGCTGCCGTTGTCGCTTTTCACCATTGCACCCGTATCCTTCAATCCGATGTTGTAGTTTGCGCCTACATGTACATGTCCTAATATTTTCAATCCGGCTCCTACGTTGAGGCTGGTCGATTTTTTATTAAATTCGCAGATGTCTTTAAACCAGCGGTGACCAACGTTGAAACCGAACTGCGGACCTACTGCCACGTAAGCTCCCAGTACACTGCTGAATCCTATTGTCCACTTCAGGTTGATAGGAATTTCGATGCTTTTCTTCTTGGTAGAACCTTCTGCCGTATCAATACCGTATTGGTTATACAACGCAGAAACGTCTACACCTAAGCCCAATAAAGGCAAGGTAAGTTCGGCCGTCGGTCCGATGAAGAATCCGCTTTGGTTATCTGAGTTGAACACCTCTTTCGATATAGAAACTTTTGAAACGTTTAATCCGCCCTTTACACCGAATTGGATTTGGGCTTGCGACGGCAATGCCATAAACAAACATGCCGTAACCATCAGAATAGATAAAATTCTTTTCATAAGCAACTTTTGTTAATAATTCTCGTCGGCAAATATAGGACATTCGCCGAATAAAGACAAAAGCATAGGGTGAAAATACTCAAAATCCGGAGGAACGGAGAGTTTCCGAATCTTCCGTTCCGTCCGGATTAGGCAAAGTGTGAGAGTGAAAATAGAGAGAGATTTATTCGGTTTTCAGGTTGTTCACCGGGTTTTCACGTGTTGCCTTCAGGCTGATGAAGAATACAGATATCAGCGAGATGAGAGATACCGTTGCGATGGAAACCAGCGGAACCCACCACGGGAATACGCTGTCGAACGTCACAATCTTGTCTATCTGACGCACACCGAATATCATCAGCGGGATGGCAATAACGAGGCTGATGAGTAACGATACGAGTGAGAAGCGCATCAGGCGTTTCATTTCACCCGATGAACTGGAGCCAAATACCTTTCGTACCGCCATGTCGCGCTTGCGCTGGGCAATGAAGTAAATGCTCATAGCCGTAAGTCCGAGCAGTGAAATGAGCAGGGCAGCGCAAGTGAAAATAATCATCAGGCTGTTCATGCGGCTGAAATCGGAGTAAAGGTTGCGTATCTGTTTATCGTACCATTCCGACTCGAAAGAAAAATCTTTGGCAGCTATCTTGTAAAGCTGGTCCAGCTCTTTCTTGTAAGCATTTAGGTCTCCGTCCTGTACCTCCACCGATACGTTCCACGGATAGATGCTGTCGGGATGTTGGATTTGCATCTGGAGCGGATGAATGTCGTGGTCTATCAGGTCACGGCGGATACGGAAGTCTTTAAACACTCCTGCTATCTGAACCGGCCCGCAATTGTCACTCATAAAATGGTCGGTAACTCCGATGGTGGCAAGCGTTTTCATCGCTTTTTCGCTCATAAAGAAATTGTTCCTTCCCATCGGCGTATGGCGGTCGTCGGTAATCTTAATGTGATAGATATCTAAGAATGCCGAGTCGACAATGAAAGTCTGAAAGCTCATTTCCAGCGTACTGTCTGCCGAAGGAATGTAAGTGGTATTGTTGTTTCCCCCATCCAATGGTATGCCGCACGAGAAAGAAACACGTTTCACGAAAGGCAGTTTCTTAGCTTCGTTACGGAAAAGTTGCAGGTCTTTTTGCGAACCGATAGACGGATAGCTCAATACGTTGCCGAACTCATATCCCAACGGTGCGTGTACGATGCGGTAAATCTGTACGGAGAGATAAACCGAACAAGTAAGCAAGGCGATGGTCAGTCCGCTTTGTACGATGTTGAGCGTGCGCAGGTAAACAGATTTCGTCTTGCGGCGGAACGTACCTTTCACCACGTCCATCGGGTTGTAGTTAGAAAGCATCGTGGCTGGGATAAAGCCCGACAACAGGGTCAGTGCGGCGATAAACAGGATGTAAACCATGATGGTTACTCCGTTGAGGTCGCCCGTGATGTCGATTTTAGAATGAAGCAGTTCGATGGCAGTCGGCTCTGCAGCTTTGGCAAGCAGAAATCCCACGACGAACGAAACGAACGTAAGTAGAAACGATTCTATAATCATACGCCAGAATATGCTGGGCTTTGATGAACCGAGCAGGCGGCGTGTTGCCATCTCTTTGGCACGATAGCTGGTTTGCGCCACGCTCATGCTGATGTAGTTCAGCACCGCCATCAAGAGGATGAGTACACCTACGGTAATGAAAATGACCACCAGCTTAAAGTCGTACTGGTTCAGTGGAGCTACGGCGGGGGGTTCCGAGAAATAAAAATCATGCCACGGGATGAAACGGGCTTTTTTAAATGCGCCGGAGTTTTGGTAAATCCAGAAGAATTCTCCCAAATAAGATGCCACATCATCCGATTTCAGATTCAAGTCAGAGCCGGGAGCGGTGCGGAAAAAAAGCACACTTCCTCCCGCATTGTTCATGTGAGTACATTCGATAGAGCAGCTCCAGTTAATGTACTTCATGTTCTCAAAAGGAATGAATATCTCGATGTCGGAAGATATGATGGAGTTGTCAATATCTTCGATGACTCCGGTTACTGTAAATGTTTCCTTGTTACATGGCACTACGGTAAGCGTCTTGCCTAAGGCTTTTTCTGTACCGAACAGGCGCAAAGCAGCCGACCGGGTGAGTACGATGCTGTTATTGTCGGTTAATAACTGTTTGCGGTTTCCTTCCAGCAAAGTGAAACGGAAGAACTCGAAGAAGTTCTTTTTCACACAGGCACCCATTGTCTGTACCGGTTTGTCGTTTACCTGAACAAACGGCTCTGAAATGCTCATGGCACACCAGTCCTCTATCTCCGGATAACGACTTTGAAGGCGGTCACCCAGATTGTAATGTCCGCCTGCCCAATACTCATTGGCAAACACTGAGATGCGGTCGGCATCCGGCAAATCACGGTCAACGGTAAGCTGACGCATCACCATGTTGGCTATAAGTAATACGAACATGAGCGAGATGCTTAACCCCGCCACGTTGACCAGCGTAAAGAGCTTGTTTCGCTCCAAGAATGTAAAGTAAGTTTTCAGTCCTTTCATATTATTGGTATCTATGTAAAAAGTTACGTTTATTTTCCTTTATTTCATGTGGTAGATTTTTAAGCGTATCTTTAGGATTCGGAATCCGCTATTCCGTCTTAATATTGTTAATCGGATTTTCTCGCGTGGCGCTTCGGCTGATAAGTCCTATCGACAGCAGTGAGATGGCGGCTACGGCGATGAAAGCCACACATGCCGTCCACCACGGAAACGACTTGTCGTAACCCACGATGCGCTGGATGTAACGGAATCCTATCCCGATTATCGGGACGGCGATGAGCAAGCTGGCGGCAAGCGACTGACCTGCAAATGCCAACAGACGCAGCAGTTCATGCCGGTTATCCGAACCGAATACCTTGCGTATCGCCATGTCGCGCTTGCGCTGGGCAATGAAGTAAAGGCTCATAGCCGTCAGTCCCAACAGGGAGATAAGCAGGGCAGCAAGCGTGAATATGCCTATAACCTTGTTCATTCGGATTATCTCGGCATAGGCATCCGCTATCCAGTAATCATACCAATGCGACTCGAACGGGACTCCTTCTATTATTTCCGAGTAGAGTGCGTCCAACTGATGCTTGTAGGCAGGCAAATCGCCGTCGGTTGTTTCTACCAAGATGTCCCACGGATACCCGATGCTGTCCGACGGGATAATCTGCATCAGTACGGGGCGTATGGGGTCTAATGCCGAATACATGCGGAAATCAGGGAAGCGTCCGGCTATAGTTCTCGATGCGTCCTCGCCTTCAATCTTAAACGAAACCGCATCGTCGTCCAATCCCATCTGCCGGAACGCTTCGTGGTTCAGGTAGTAATTCCGGTCGCTGTAAGTCAGGTGATAATCTCGTTCCAACGGGATGTGGAAAATATCGAGGAAAGCCGAGTCGGTTTGCAGCAAGCGGAAGTCTACCGGAACGATACGCCCCTTCAGGTTATAGGTAGTGGAGTGTCCATTTCCGCCATCGACGGGCATACCGCGCGTCAACGATACATTTTTTACGAACGGTAACTTGCGAACCTCGTCGCGGAAGCGGTATAGATTATTCGTCTCGCTCATGTTAGGATAACAAAGCACATTGCCGTAAGTATATCCTAACGGCTCGTGAAGCAGGCGGTAAATCTGTACGCCGAGAAAGAATGAACAGGCAAGCAGAGCCACTGTCAGTCCGCACTGTACCACGTAGAGCGTACGCAGATAAACCGCTTTGGTCTTGCGCCGGAACGTACCCTTTACCACATCCATCGGGTTGTAGTGTGACAGAATCGTGGCAGGAACGAAACCCGATACGGCAGAAAGCAGCAGAATGCCCGCCACGTAGACCGCCGCAACCGGTATGGTAAAGTCGCCCGCTACGTCAATTTTGGTTTTCAGTAGCTCCATGGCGAAAGGCTCTACCGCCTTAGCCAGCAGGAAAGCAAGGGCAAACGCAATGAAAGTCATGATAAGCGATTCTGCCATCATGCGCCAGAAGATATCCTTCGATGACGAACCTAACAGGCGGCGTGTAGCCATCTCTTTGGCACGATAGCTGGTTTGCGCCACGCTCATACTTATATAGTTGAACACAGCCATCAGCAAAATCAGTATCCCCGTTACGGTAAACACCGTCATCAGCTTGCGGCTGTACTGGTTCATGTTAGCGCATTCTATTTCTGAAAAATACACCTCGCGCATCGGAACCCAAAAGGCTTTCTCAAACGAACCGTTGTGATAAGGCCATGCAAATGTCTTGAGCCACTCCAGCATGTCAGCGTTCTTGTCGTTCGGGTCTATCCCTTGCGGCACGCGGATGAACACATTCGCCCCGCCAAAGTTCTGCATCACCGTATTCTCGATAGCGGCAGCCCAGTTGATGTATTCCATTGCCTCGAAAGGAAATACCAGCTCAGTTTCCGAAGGGAATATGGAATTGCCGATGTCTTCCATTACTCCCGTTACCGTATAGGTATGCTTGTCGGTGAAGTTCACTTTGATGCTTTTCCCCACCGCTTCCTCGTTGCCGAAGATACGCTTAGCCGCTGACTCCGAGATGACTACGCTGTAATTGTCCTGTAGCACATGGGCAGGGTCTCCCTCCCGAAGCCGGAAGCCGAAGAACTCGAAGAAGTTCTTGCGTGCTAGTAATACCTTCACATCAAACTTCTTACCCTCAACGTCGATGTATTCGCCACCCACACCGGCAGCATTCGTAGCCACAGTCCATTCCTCTATATCCGGATAGCGGCTCGCGAGGCGTTCGCCCAACACGTAATGCGCACCGAAATTTTGTTCGGAGCAAAACAAATACGTGCGGTCGGCATTGCGCGTGTCGCGGTCTACGGTAAGCTGGCGGGTTACCATGTTGGCGATAAGCAACACGAACATGAGCGAGATACCCAAGCCTGCCACGTTGACGAACGTAAAGAGCTTGTTGCGCTCCAAAAATGTAAAGTAAGTTTTAAGTGCTTTCATACATCATTCCGTTTTAATCGAGTTAGCCGGATTCTCGTTGGCGTTTCTCCAGCTCTGTATAGTTACGGTTAGCATGGTAATAAGCGAAACGAGCAGGAACGAGGCAAGGAATATCCAAGCACGTATGGGAGTCTTTTCGGCAAAACCTTCTAACCAATGTGCTCCGATCCACCATCCGAAGGGTGCGGCGAAGATGAAGCATCCTATTAATATGTACAAGTACCGGCGGTTGAACATGCCCAGTATTTCGCCCGTAGTGCTGCCGAATATCTTACGGATGCCTATCTCCTTGCGGCGGTATTCGCTCTCGAACATGGTAAGCCCGAACACGCCAATGATGCTGATAACGATGGCAAGCAGTGAGAAGAGCAGGATTTGTTTGGTAAAACGCAATTCGTTACGGTAAGCCTCATCGAGCACTTGGTCGATGAAGCGGAAATTGAAGTCGTGACCCGGAGAGAACTTTTCCATCGCTTTCTGCAATGCACGGACTACTTCTACCTTGTCTGTACCGGCAGAGACACGAACGTTAATGAAGTTCTTTCCTCCCCAGCCCTGATGGTCTTTCCCGTAGATAAAGAATGCCATGGGCTGGGCATTGTTATCGTTGCGGAACGAAGTGTATTTCACATTCTCGCAGAAGCCTATCACGGGATAGTCGTTCGTGGTAGCAGGCTGGTCTACGGCGAGCCATTGATATTTAGCACGCGCTGCTTCGTTGAAAATGTACACGTCACCGTCGCCGGGCTTAAAGTCTCGCCCTTCGGTGATGCGGATTCCCATCAGCTTGAGGTAGCGGTAGTCTACGGGCAGTACATCGAATTGGAGATGTTTGTCATCTGCGCCCCGTCCCCAATTCATGTAGCTGTCGGCAGAACTCAGAACGAATTGCGATACCGAAGCTCCCTCTACGCCCGATATCCGGCTGACCTCTGCTATCACCGCGTCTGTCTGACTTCGGGTTTCGTCTGTCATGTTGCCCACTACGATGGCATCCTTATCGTAACCGTAATCGGTGGTACGGATGTATCGGCTTTGGGTGTACATGATGCCGATGGCAATAATAAGGGCAAACGAAACAAAGAACTGAATGCAGACCAGTCCCGTGCGCAACTTGCGTCCCTTAGGGGTTAAACCGAACGACCCTTTCAGTACCAAAGCAGGTGGGAACGAGGTAACATACCATGACGGATAAAGCCCCGCGAGCAGTCCCATCGCCAAACTCAGCACGAAAGTAGCGGTTAGCAGGTAGGGGTGACTGCCGAAACTCAGATCGGAGGCGACCAAATCCTGCATTCCCGAATCCCGAAGAGCCAGCAACAGCACAAGGGAGAGCAAGAAAGCGATAAAGCTGATTAATGCCGATTCTGCCATGAGGCTTCCACGAAGCGAGCGGGTAGTAGCCCCCAATACTTTCTGTGTATTGATGCTCCTGATGCGCATCGGCGTTTCCGCCAATGAGAAATTCATGAAGTTTATCGTAGCAATGATTACGATAAGGAACGATACGCATATCAGCAGGTAAACCGTAGTGCGGCTGCTTGCACTCTTATTGCCGATGGTAGAGAAATGCACATCGGTAAGCGGGGTAAAGTGAAGAAAGGGTTCTGTATTGGTTTCTTCTTTCAACTCCGGGAAGAACTCTTTCAGTTTATTAATAACTTGCTGGTTGATGGCATCCACTTCTTTCGGATGGGTTATCCGAATGTAACACGTATAGTTCCAGTTTCGCCAATCATCTTTGTTCTCATCCGCAGGGTAAATGGACTTGAAAATAGGGTTGCCTAATTCGCTGTTTTTAGGGAAGTCTTCGTACACACCGCCTACGGTTAGCGAAGTATCATCGAATCCTTTGCCTATCACATCCACAGTTCCAAAGAGCCGCATTGCCATTGACCGCGGGATAAGCACTTGGTTGGGTTTGTTAAGCGCATCGGCTGAACCCGCAACCATTGTGGGCTGGAAGGTGTTCAGGAAATTGCCGAAACCCGCACGCATGGTTTCGTTGAACAGGTGCTGATTCACTGTTATGTCATAAGAACTCTGCCATGTTTGGAGTACGGACATGCTTTCTATGCCGGGCGAACTGGCTGCGATTAGCTCGCACAACGGGCGTGCCAACCATATTTGCCAGTCGTTGTTACCGTTTGGATTGACTTCCACACGGAATATCTTTTCATAATCCTTATACCCCTTGTTGAAATTGTAATCGTAATCCACCTGCGTCATGATAACGAAGAACGAGGCAAAAGCAATCGCCAGTCCCACGATGTTCAATACGCTGGCGGTAAAGAAACGCCGGAACGTATGCGAAAAGTTACGGATGAGAGTTTTCATTGCTTGCGTTTATTGGTTCACTTATTTCCCTATTTTCAGATTGTTGGTGTTACATACGCCTACACCGTCTTTGCTGATGCGGGCATGGTCGGCAGAGCCACTCAACACCACTTTGCCCACCCCGTCTAAGTCGGCACGGAGGTCGCGGCAAGTAACGTGTACGTCGGTTTTACCCACACCGTCTACCGACAGGCGGAGCGTTTCACACTTCAGGTCTTCCATTTCTACCGAACCCACACCGTCTACGTCGATACGGATGTCGTCCACCTTCAATGTCTTTTCACACCGGAACGAGCCAACCCCGTCGAACGACAACTCATCAAGGTCGGGCGCGGTAAGATAGATTTTCGTCCCCTTCTGGTTACGTTTCTTCTTTGAATCGGTTTCGATGTAGAGCTTTCCGTCTTTCACCGTTACTACCGTATTTCTGACATCCGTTTCTTCACCCTCTATGCGTACCGAGCATTTGCTGTCTTGCGTGAAGTAAACGCCCGCCACGCCGTCCATTTCGATAGAAGAAAAACTCTCTACGTCCCGTTCTTCTACCACGGTTTTCTTACTTGCCATACAAGAAGTGAAACATCCCATTCCTACTATCCCTATCAGTGTTAAAATAATCTTTTTCATAATGCGTAAATGCTTTATAATTAAATATTTATATACTTTTCTTGAATCAGTCCGATCGGATGCCGTATGTCTTGAAAAACGCTACGGCTTGTTTTTTAATTTCATGCGGTAGAGTTCCCTATTTCTATTCGGAAGACAGACCTGTCTTTCGAATAGAATTTTGAGGTTCTTATTTCAGTATCAAAACTTCGTTGTCTTTATAGCTTTCGTAGCCGGAGATGATAACCCGTTCTCCTTTCTCTAACCCTTCGGTCACCTCGTAGAACTGCGGGTTCTGCCGTCCGATGCGGATTTTGCGACGATAGGCTTTTTCCCCGTTTTTATCTACCACGAATATCCAGTTTCCACCCGTTACTTGGAAGAAAGTGCCCTTCGGTATCAGAACGCTTTGGGTAGGCTCGCCCAACTGGAGGTCGATGTAATACGTTTGTCCGCTGCGGATGTTCTCCGGGCGTGTACCTTCGAACACGAGGTCGGTGCGGAAACGTCCCTCACGCACTTCCGGATAAACCTTGCGTACCTTCAGGCTGAACTGCGATCCCTGCCGCTCGAACGTGGCAGGCAGTCCGTTTGTCACCCGGTCGATGTAATGCTCGTCTATCATCGCCTCTATCTTGAAGTCGGAAAGGTCGTTAATCTGACCCACCATCTGTCCGGCAGTAATGTTTTGTCCCAGCTCGGCATCAAGCAAGCCCAGTTCGCCGTCAATCGGGGCACGCACCTCCAACTTGTCTTTGCGTTCGCGAATCAGCAACACATTCTTGCGCATGTTCTGCAAGTTTTCTTCCATCTGTTCCATCTGGATGTTGCGGTAAATCGAATCCTGTTTCAGGCGTTCGGTTATCAGTCCGTGCTTTTTCAGTGAAACCTCGTAATCCTCTTTCGCCTGAAGATATTCTTCGCGGCTGATGAGGCGTTCCTTATACAGACGTTCGTACTGGTGGAACGTGCGCTGCTTGCGGAGCGTCTCCACATCTAATTGAACCTTTTCGGTTTCGTTTGTCAGCTTGTCTTGCTGCATGGTAACCTGCGTATTGCGCAACAGGTTCTGCTTCTCGGCAAGCTCCGATTCGGCATTCAGAATCTGAAGGTCGAGGTTCGAATTGCTGAGGCGGAGAATCACGTCGCCCTGCTTTACATGTGCGCCTTCCTCTACCACCTTCTCGCGTACGATGCCCCCTTCCTCCGGGCTGAGCTGTACGATGGAAATAGGCTGTACCTGCCCGTTTACGCGGATGTAGTCGTTAAACTCTCCGTAAGTCACTTCGGCAATGTTCAGCGAACGCCCGTCGACTTTCAGCGTCGAGGCATGATTGCCAAAGATAATCCAAACCACTAACAGAAGCAATGCTGCTCCGCCGATGAGGTAAGGCAAGTGACGCTTTTGAATCCCTTTTTTCTTTTCTAATTGTATATCCATATCCTTTATCAGTTTTCCGTTTTTACTTTAATGATGTTTTCTCCTTTATAATAGTCTACCAACCTACATTTCATTACGTACGTCAGCCGGCTTTGCAGCAGCAGCGTTTCGCTCTCCAGCCATGTAGCCGCGTTGTTCTGCACGTCGAGCGAAGTCATCAGTCCCTCTTCATACTTGCGGCGCGTTACGTGATAGGCAAGCGAGTCTGAAACCGCTTTCTTTTCCATCTGGATGCTTTCGCGCAAATACCCCTCGCGGTCTTGCACTGCCTGTTGCACTAACTTCTGAAGCTCCTCTTTCTGCGCTTCGTACTGTTCGCAGGCAATCCGATAATTGTTACGCGCCTGACGGAGACTTATCGAACCACTCATGCGGTTGAAAATGGGGATGCTCATCGTAACTCCGAAATACTCTCCCAAGTTGTTATCGAGCTGTGTCTTGAAATCCGGATAATCATGATTATGCAGCTCCTTGTAGTACGAACTGGATATGCCTCCGTAGAATGAAATGGTAGGCAAGACGTTCGCCCATGCTATTTTACGGTTCATGCGCGCCACCTGTTTGTTCATTTCCGACTGGCGTAGCGTGGGGTTCACACTGAGAGCAATGCGAAGCACGTCTTGCGGATGTTCGTCTGTCAGCCGAATCGACTCGAAAGTCTGTATATCGAGTATATCCGTATTGAGCAACAAAGAATCTCCGGCAGGGTAATTCATTTTCTGTTTCAGCGTGAGCATTGCCGTTTCGTAAAGATTCCGCTGATGCGTCAGGTTATATGCGTCGGTAGCCTGCTGAGCTTCCATTTGTGCAACGTCGGCACGTCCTTTCAGCCCTAATTCTTCCTGTCGGCGCGTTTTGTAAAGTAAAGAATCACTCTCTGCCAGTTTCTTTTCCGCCAAGCGGATGGTTCCGTAGTAATAAAGTACGTCGATGTAAGCCTGAAAGGTTTCAAGAGCAGTGTTGTCTTGCGCTTCCTGCAAGGCAGCCTTTCCCAACAGCAAGGCAGCTTTCGAGCGGCGCACTTCGTTTACTAAACTTCCGCCCCGGAAGAGCGTCATTGAGGCTTCGGCAGCGTAACTGTTGTTGAAAGTCGACACATTATTATATATGTTGGTTTCCGGGTCGACCGACCGACCGAAGTTATACTGTACACCTGCGCTTGCATTGATGCCCGGTAAAAAATTGCCGATAGCCTTGAGGCGGTCAAGCCGGTAATTGTCGGCTTCTAATCGGCGCTGTTTCACCGTGCGGTTGTGTTTCACGGCGTAACTCATACAGCGGTCTACATCCCACGCCTCTTGCGCCGTGGAAGCCAGTCCGCAACCCACGGCAAGGAATAAGAGAACTGTTATTTTCTTGTATCTTTTCATTCGTTTTCTTGTTTTTATCCGTAAAAATGAAATCAAATACCGTGCCATAAATGTAAGTGCTTGTTAATCAGTAAGAGTGAGTAGAAGCAGACAATGGGAAGTGTCAAAAAATTAGACACCCGGTGTCTAAATATTTGTCACTTGCCGCGGTGTCTCCTTTTCTTTTTTTATCTAACTTTGCGCTGTAACAGTAATGGATAAAGCTCATGGCAAAACAAGGAACGCTACTTGTGGTAGACGATAACCAGAATATTTTGACTTCGCTCCAATACCTGTTGAGCGAATATTTCGACCGCATCATTACGCTTGGTTCTCCCGTAACCATCCCTTCGCTTTTCAGGCAGGAGAGTATCGACGTGGTATTGCTTGATATGAACTTTTCGTCGGGTATCAACAGCGGAAACGAAGGATTGTACTGGCTACGCGAAATCAAACGCTTGCGTCCGCAAACACAAGTGGTGCTCTTTACAGCGTATGCCGACATCGACCTCGCTGTGACGGGAATCAAAGAGGGAGCTTCCGATTTCGTGGTGAAACCGTGGGACAACGCCAAACTGGTACGCACGTTGCAGGAAGCCTACGGTAAGACGAAAGGAAAACGGCAGGCGGCAGCTCCGTCGGAACAGGCAGGAGGCTCAATGTACTGGGGAAACTCTCAGGCAATTCGCCCGCTGCGGATGTTAGTGGAAAAGGTCAGCTCGACCGATGCGAACATTCTGATAACCGGCGAGAACGGTACGGGAAAAGACATGCTGGCGCGCGAAATCCACCGCCTGTCAAGCCGGCACACGAAACCACTGGTTACGGTAGACATGGGAGCCATTACCGAATCATTGTTTGAAAGCGAACTGTTCGGACACGTGAAAGGCTCGTTTACCGATGCTCACGCCGACCGTGTAGGACGTTTTGAGGCAGCCGACGGCGGAACATTGTTTCTCGACGAAATAGCCAACCTGCCTTATCATCTTCAAGCCAAGTTGCTTACCGCCATCCAGAAACGCAGCTTCATAAAAGTGGGCAGCAACACGCCCCAGCCTACCGACATCCGTCTGATTTGTGCCACGAACCGCGACTTGGAAGAAATGGTACGGAAAGGAGAATTTCGCGAAGACTTGCTTTACCGCATCAACACCATCCACCTGCACATCCCCTCGCTGCGCGAACGGAGGGAGGACATCGTACCTTTGGCAAAACGTTTCCTCGCACAATATAATACGCAATACGGTAGGGCGTTGGAAGGATTCGAGCCGGAAGCACTGCGTAAGCTGCTTGACCATCCGTGGTACGGAAACATCCGCGAACTGCAACACACGATAGAAAAAGCGGTTATTCTTTCCGAAGGCAATGAACTGAAAGCAGACTGCCTGCAATTCTCGGCTGCACAACATCAGCCGGCAGACGATACGCATTGCCCGTCGGATGATATGCCGATACAAACGCTTGACGAAATGGAATGCAGTCTGGTGAAAAAAGCCATCGACCAATGCAACGGAAATCTCTCGCAAGCTGCGGCGCAACTGGGCGTTACCCGCCAGACACTGTATAATAAAATGAAGCGTTATGGCATTTAGGTGGATATCATCGACGTTTATCCGTGTGGCATTACTTATTGCCGGAACCGTATTGCTTACGTTAGGAATCAGCCGCGGAGATGTTTGGTTTATCGTAACGGGGGCATACTGTGTGTGCTGGCAGCCTATGTGTTTTTTAAGATTCAGAATCAGCTTCGCGAAAAAAGCCATCTCATGTTAGAGGCAATCCGTAACCGCGACTATACGTTCCGCCTGCCGGTTTACGGATTGGCGGGAGGCGAACGTGTGTTGCAAGATACCCTGAACCAGTTCGGCTCACTGATGGGCGAACAGAAACAGTTCATGGAACAGCGCGAACGCTTTTACGAACAAATTCTTTCGAGTGTGACTTCAGGGGTTATCGTGATGGACGAAAACATGAAAATCGTGCAGACCAATCCTGCTGCCGCCCGCTTGTTGGGACTGCCTTTCTTAGGAACGCTCCAACAATTAGAACGTTACGGCGAAGATTTCCCCGAAACCATCCGTTCGTTGGCGGCTGGCGAGCGGTGTAACCTGCAATACACTACCACGAAAGGCGAAGTCCACCTGCTGGTGCGAGCCTCCGTCATGCAGGTAGGAGAGCATACGGTAAAGATTCTCACCCTGAACGACATCCGCAACGAACTCGATGCCAAAGAGTTGGATTCGTGGATAAAACTGACGCGCGTACTGACCCACGAAATCATGAATTCCATCGCTCCTATATCTTCACTCAGCGAAACCTTTCTGCAGCGCAGCGACGTGGTGGGAACTCCGTTGTATGAGGGTGTCCGAGCCATCCATGAAACCTCTGCCGGACTGATTAACTTTGTAGACAGCTACCGCAAGTTTTCCTCTCTCCAAAAGCCTGCCCCCGAACCGTTTTACCTGTTGGAACTGATACGTCAGGTTAGCGAACTGCATCTTTTGCCTCCCGATATAACACTGACCTTGCAGATAGAGCCGGAAGACTTGATGATTTACGCCGACCCGAATCTGATTCGCCAACTGCTGATTAACCTGATAAAAAATGCCGTCCAAGCCATAGGGACGGCAAAAGGTCGCATTCACATCCGTGCCTACACAACGGCAGACGAACACATCTTTGTCTACGTAAGCAATGACGGTCCGGTAATCCCCGACGATGAAGCCGAAGAAATCTTTGTCCCCTTCTTCACTACCAAGAAAGAGGGAAGCGGTATCGGTCTGTCGCTTTCCCGCCAGATAATGAAGCTCTCCGGCGGGACTATCAGCCTGCTTCGCCCCGGAACAAACGGATGGAATACCACCTTTGTGTTGGAGTTTGAGTAAATGTATCGTAAATCTCATTCATGCAGTAAAATTGCTTTCTGTAAGAAGGTGGTGCAGTAAGACACACACCGCCAATAAAAAAAGGATGCCTGCACGTAGCCAAGCATCCTTTTCGTTATGAAGTATGATAACAAAAGTATTATTTTTCGATTTCAACCAATTCAACTTCGAATATCAACGTAGAGAACGGTTTGATGTTACGCTGCTGCTGTGAGCCGTAAGCCAGTTCCTGCGGGATGTAAAGTTCCCATTTCGAACCTACCGGCATCATGCTCAGTGCTTCAGTCCATCCTTTGATGACACGTTGCAAGTTCAATGTAATCGGTTTTTCTGACTTGTCGAATTCCGTACCGTCAATCAAAGTACCCTTATACATTACTTTTACGTTTGATGTATCGGCAGGCACTTCTCCTGTACCTTTGGTGATAACTTTGTATTGCAATCCGCTTTCGGTAGTTTGTACGCCTTCCTTGCCTTTGTTTTGAGCCAAGAACTCTTCGTTTTCTTTCTTGTATTCGGCATATTCTTTTTCGATAGCCTTTTCGCGGATGTCAGCTTGGTGCTTGCGGATGTAAACGTTAGCCGAGTCGATAGAAACCGTGCCTTCTTTCTTTGCGGTAGCAATGAATCCGGCCAAGTAGTTTTCTTTGCTCAGCGAAACGGTAGTGTCGTTACCGAACATGCGGCGGTTATTCATTTCATACATCTGTCCGCTAACCTGCTGTCCGAGTTGCAAGCCCAGCAAGTAAGCCTTTTCTTTCGGTTCCATTTCTTTCAGTCCTTGTTCCAAACCCTTGATGAAGTTGGCAACGTGAGCCGAGTCAACACCACCCTGATTCAAAACAAATTCCATCAATCCCTGATTATTGGCTACGCCCACCATGTAAGAAAGCGTATCTACATCGCTCTTCAGGTTAGCCTGCGGAGCGTGATTGCATGATGCCAAGCCCGTTGCGGCTGCAAACATCATCAGTAAAGTAGTTTTTTTCATTTGCTTGTTATTTTAGTTTTGATTTTTATTTCTATAAATTGCCGATTTAGAGCACTTCGATAAGTTCTACTTCGAAAATCAGTGTGCTGTGAGGCGGAATCATTTCGCCGGCTCCCTGTGCGCCGTAAGCCAGTTCCGACGGGATGTAAAGTTTCCATTTCGCACCTTCCGACATCAGTTGCAGTGCCTCTACCCATCCTTTGATTACCTGATTCACACCGAAAACGGCAGGTTCGCCGCGCTTGATGGAACTGTCGAACAGCGTTCCGTCGATGAGTGTGCCTTCGTAGTGGCAGCGTACGCGGTCGGTAGCTTTCGGTTTCTTGCCGTTTCCTTCTTTGATTACTTCGTACTGTAATCCGCTTGGCAGGGTTACGATGTTCGGGTTCTTTTTGTTTTCTTCAAGGAATGCCTTGCCTTTGGCTATGTTTTCGGCATTCATCTTTTCTTCTAATTCGGTAAAATATTTGTTGACGATTTCGCGTGCTTCGGTGTGCGTAATAGCGGTTTGGTTTCCTTCCAACACGTCTTTGATAGCCTGTGCAAAGTCGTTTACATCAATGTTGCGGGCGCCCATGCTCCACAAGTTTTGGCCGATGCCCAAGCCGATGGCGTAACTGAACTTGTCCATAAATAGATTTAAATTATTAAGTATATGTTTAACGGGAGGCAAAGGTATCTTTTTTCTGTGAAACAGAGGTACTTTGACTTATAAAATTTCTTATTTTTGCGATAAAGTAGAATATTTCACGGAGGTTTATCATGAAGAAATTAGTAGTTTTGACGGGAGCAGGTATGAGTGCCGAAAGCGGAATCAGTACTTTTCGCGATGCAGGCGGGCTGTGGGAACGTTATCCGGTAGAGCAGGTGGCTACACCCGAAGGTTATGCTGCCAATCCTGAACTGGTAATTAATTTTTATAACGAGCGGCGCAAGCAGTTGCTTGATGTGAAACCAAACCGAGGACATGAGTTGCTTGCCGAGATGGAGAAAGACTATGACGTGACGATTATCACGCAAAACGTGGATAACCTGCACGAGCGGGCAGGCAGCTCGAACGTCATTCACCTGCACGGTGAGTTGACAAAGGTGACGTCGAGCCGGCATCCCAACGACCCGAAATGTATCCGTACCCTCCGCCCCGAAGAGTATGAAGTCAAGATGGGCGACAAGGCAGCCGACGGTTCGCAGCTCCGTCCGTTCATCGTGTGGTTCGGCGAGGCGGTTCCGATGATAGAAACAGCCATCGACTGTGTGGAACAGGCAGACATCTTCGTAATTATCGGTACGTCGCTCAACGTATATCCGGCGGCGGGACTGCTTAACTACGTCCCTCAAGGCGTTCCTGTCTACCTGATTGACCCGAAAGAGGTTGCCGTTAATTCGATGCGAAAGGTGCATGTTATCCGTAAAGGAGCATCGGAAGGCGTGGCCGAACTGAAAGCCTTATTAGAAGAATCGGGAAGCGTAGGAAAGTGATGTTCGGGTTATATATGCGATAAAAAATGTTATACGGGTAAGATGGTGAACAAATTTTGTTTATATTTGTTTTTACTTTGATATCAATGATAACGAATACTAACTTTAATAGAACAAGGACTTATGAAAAAGTACATTTGCACAGTATGTGATTGGGTTTACGACCCTGAAGTGGGCGATCCTGAAGGCGGCATTGCTCCGGGAACAGCTTTTGAAGATATTCCTGAAGATTGGGTTTGTCCGGTTTGCGGTGTAGGCAAAGAAGATTTCCAACCTGTAGAGGAATAATAACGAAATAAACAAAAGGGAAACGGTCGCTTTTCAGCAATGAGAGGCGGCCGTTCTTTTTATGAGAAAAAAGCTCTTATCTTAGGCTTGGTAAGGGGGAGAAAAACACTACCCATAGAACGGGTAAGTTCTATGGGTAGAACCGGATGGTTTATCCGCAAGAGATGGGTAACACTAACGGTTGCGTTTTTCAGGACTGACCGGTGGTGTATTCCCTACATGATTTGAGCCGTTCCAATGACTTGGGATGGAGAATAATAAGTTGTTGTTCAGCTTTTTATAATGAATGCTTACCGTTCTACCTCTCCACTCTCGTGTTTTGCAAGCAGTGCCTCAACTTCGGCAGCTTTCACCATGTTATAATCTCCGGCAATGGTATTTTTCAGTACCGATGCTGCCGTTGAAAAATTAACACGCTTCTGTTCGTCGCTGAAAGCCGTTTGCGCATAGAGCATGGCTCCACAGAAAGCATCGCCTACACCTACGCAGTCAATCACATTGTCGATGTCGAACACGCGCGTATGCTTCATCGTTCCGTTAGAATAAAGTATGCCGGCAAACGTATGATGTTCCGAACTCATGACGTTACGCAGCGCGATATAAATGTACTTGCAGTCGGGTATTTGCCGGCTGATGGCCTGACAGAACTTTTCGTACGCCTCTATGTCGTATTCTTCCCCGTCGCGGGTAGCCTTGAATCCCGGTGCAGGGATATCCATCAGCATGGCGTATTCGCTTTCGCTGCCGAAGATAATGTCGCTGGCGGTCATCAGCGGACGCAATACTTCTTGCGCCGTCTTTCCGTAATTCCACAGATTTTTCCGGTAGTTGATGTCATACGAAACGGTCAGCCCCATTTCTTTGGCAATGGTGGTTGCCTCTTTGCATACCTCGGCAAGTCCCGGTGTGAGGGCGGCATCGATGCCCGACCAGTGGAAGATGGAAGCATCTTTAAATATTTCCCTCCAGTTTATCATCCCCGGTTTCAGTTCGGAAAAGGCAGAGCCTTCGCGGTCGTAAATCACACTTGAGTTACGCATGGCGGCAGCTTTTTCCATATAATACGTGCCCAGTCTCCGTCCGCCGGTAAGGATATGCCCCGTTCCGATGTTATGCGAACGGAGTTCGGCAAGACAGGTTTCTCCCAGCGCATTATCGGGCAGGCGCGTAATGTATTCTACATCCGCTCCGAAGTTGGCAGCCGAAATAGCTACATTGGCTTCGCTTCCTCCGTAATTGACCAACATTTCATGGCTCTGCTGGATACGCAAATTGTTGGGCGTAGTGAAGCGGAGCATGATTTCTCCGAAAGTTACGATTTTCTTTTTCATAAAATGAGATTCATTAAAAAAACGCAGGCCTTCGCCCGTTCACTCAGATTGTGGATACCCTCTGTGCGAATTAGCGAAACCCTGCGTTGCAAAGTTTTATTTCAGAAATTTATTTCTGGTTCTTTAAGATTTCCATCGTGTCGGTAGCAATCATCAGTTCTTCATCCGTAGGGATTACCACTACTTTGACTTTAGAGTCGTCGGTAGAGATGATAGCTTCTTCGCCGCGTACCTTGTTGCGTTCCGGGTCGATTTTCACACCGAGGAATTCCAGCGGTTCGCAAGCAGCCCAGCGAGCCGTAGCCTGATTCTCGCCTACACCGCCGGTAAACAAGATAACATCTACACCTCCCATCGCAGCCGCGTAAGCTCCGATGTATTTGGTAATGCGATAGAAGTACATTGCTTCTGCACGTTTAGCTTCTGCTTCTCCTTTGGCTGCGGCTGCTTCCAGTTCACGCATGTCGCTTGAGCGGTGGAAGATACCCAGCACACCGCTTTTCTTGTTCAGTATGTTCGACATTTCGTCTGGTGTCAGTCCTTCTTTTTTCATCAGATATAAGATGGCGCCGCCGTCGATGTCGCCGCTGCGCGTACCCATCATCAAACCTTCCAGCGGAGTAAGTCCCATTGTCGTGTCTACACACTTGCCGTCTTTGATGGCAGCGATAGAACCTCCGTTACCGATGTGGCAGGTAATGATTCTCGAACCTTCAGCCGGGATATTCAGGAACTCGCATACACGTTTTGACACGTAGCGGTGAGACGTTCCGTGGAAACCGTAACGGCGGATGCCGTATTTTTCGTAATATTCATACGGAATGGCATACAGGTATGCCTTTTCGGGCATAGTCTGGTGGAATGCCGTATCGAACACTGCGATTTGGGGAACGTTAGGCAACAGCTTCTGTACGGCATAGATACCTTTCAGGTTTGCCGGATTGTGAAGCGGGCCGAGGTCGCAACACTCTTCAACGGCAGCAATGACAGCGTCGGTAATCAGTACCGAACCACTGAACTTAGTGCCTCCGTGAAGCACGCGATGACCTACCGCTCCGATTTCGTCGAGCGATTTTACTGCTCCATATTCGGGGTGGGTAAGGGTTTCAAAGATGAATTGAACCCCTGCCGTATGTTCTTCAATGTCTCTTTCGATGATTTTCTTTTCGCCGTTGGGCAATGTAATCTTCAGGAAAGAGCCGGGTAAGTTAATCTTCTCAAGTCCTCCTTGTGCGAGGATTGCTTTAGTAGTCATATCAAATAATTTGTATTTGATGGATGAACTACCGCAGTTGAGTACTAATATTTTCATTGGTGTTTTTATTCTTAATTTATTTACGTTACGTGTTTCGGTCGTTAACTGTTCTTTTTGGCTGCAATGGCTTGGTTGGCAGTAATGGCAATCATCTTATATACGTCTTCGATGCAGCATCCGCGTGACAAGTCATTGACCGGGCGAGCGATACCTTGCAAAATCGGACCGATAGCGGTAGCGTGTCCCAAGCGTTCTACTAATTTATATGAAATGTTTCCTACTTCCAGACAAGGAACGATCAGCACGTTTGCTTTTCCGGCGATTTCCGAACCCGGAGCTTTGCTTGCTCCGATTCTCGGAACCAGTGCTGCATCGGCTTGAAGTTCACCGTCGATTTTCAAGTCGGGAGCCATTTCTTTGGCAATGTTCAGGGCTTCTACCACCTTGTCTACCACTTCGTGCTTAGCCGAACCTTTGGTTGAGAAGCTCAGCATGGCTACACGCGGGTCGAGGCCTGCAACAGCCTGTGCGGTGCGTGCCGTACAAACGGCAATCTGAGCCAATTGGTTTGCATCCGGAACCGGTGTCACGGCTACGTCGCCCATTACCAATACACCATTGTCACCACATTCGGGAGCGTGAGTAAGCATCAGCATGGCGCCTGATACGCAAGTAATGCCCGGAGCTGTTTTGATGATCTGCAATGCCGGACGAAGTACGTCTCCCGTTGTATTGCGCGCTCCGGCCAGCTGACCGTCGGCGTCGCCGGATTTGATAATCAAGCAGCCTAAGTAAAGCGGGTTTAATACCAACTTACGGGCTTCTTCAATGGTCATGCCCTTCTTTTTGCGCAGTTCGCACAACAGTTGGGCGTATTCTTCTTTTTTCGGATTTGTTTCAGGGTCTATGATTGTAGCTTTATGGATGTTTCCCAAGCCCCATTCTTTTGCCAGAGCCATAATCTCGTCGGGGTTACCCAGCAAGATAAGATCTGCTACACCGTCTGTCAATATTTGATTGGCAGCTTTCAAAGTACGTTCTTCCGTTCCTTCCGGAAGCACGATGCGCTGTTTGTCTGCTTTAGCGCGTTCAACGATTTGACTAATTAAATCCATAATCGGTTATATGATTAAAATTGAAATTGCATGTTAGGATGTTTGACCTTTTTTCCTCTTGCAAAAGTAGGCATTTTTGCAATATCAGGTTTGCAAAAGCCGATTTTTTTTGGTTTAAAGTATGCAAAAACTATATGTTTAAAGGCAGGATTTGTTAAAAGCGCCCCATTTGGTATCGCGTTTGGATAGAATCTGTAAATTTGCCACGTTTTTCAATAATTTTAGTAATAGGTATTATGATACGTCAATGTTCCATCCTTTTCGGATGTTTGGCGTTAGGTGAACTGATTGTTTATCTGACGGGTATCAAGCTGCCTTCCAGTATTATAGGGATGCTGCTTCTTACACTTTTCTTACAGTTGGGCTGGATAAAGCTCGAATGGGTTCAGGGATTGACCGACTTCTTGGTAGCCAATCTGGGTTTCTTTTTTGTTCCTTCGGGGGTAGCTTTGATGCTTTACTTCGATATCATTCAGGCGCAATTTTGGCCGATAGTGATAGCTACGCTGGTCAGTACGGTATTGGTGTTAATTGTTACAGGATGGGTTCATCAATTGGTTCGGAAGTATGGATTTTTTAGAAAATAAGTTTTTCCTGCTGGCAATAACGTTCGGCTTTTTCTTTTTAGCCAAGTTGTTGCAAAAGAAGACAGGCTCATTGCTGCTCAATCCTATCTTGATAGCGATAGCCCTGCTGATTTGTTTCCTGAAGTTTACGGGAGTGTCTTACGAGAAATATTCCGAAGCCGGTTCGCTGGTAGAGTTTTGGCTGAAGCCCGCCGTGGTAGCTCTGGGCGTACCTTTGTACTTACAGTTGCGGATGATAAAAAAACAACTGATGCCCATTGTCGTGTCTCAGTTGGCAGGATGTGTGGTCGGTCTGGTAGCCGTTACGGTGATAGCCAAACTGATGGGTGCATCGCCCGAAGTAATCATGTCGTTGGCACCGAAATCGGTCACCACCCCGATAGCGATGGAAGTGTCGAACGCCGTGGGCGGAATCCCTTCTCTGACGGCAGCCGTGGTTATCGTGGTAGGGCTGTTTGGAGCCATTTGCGGATTTAAGGTGCTTCAGGTAGGGCGCGTAGGCAGCCCAATCGCGCAAGGGCTGTCGATGGGTACGGCAAGCCACGCCGTCGGTACTTCACGGGCGATGGAAGTTAGCGGAAAATACGGAGCCTATGCCAGTTTGGGCCTCACGCTGAACGGCATTCTTACCGCTTTGCTCTCGCCGACTATTCTGCACCTTTTGGGGCTTTATTAATCCGGACAGACTCTAAGTTCTTGATAAATAAAGGAGTATGATGTTGCCCAAAGCAGCGTCACGCTCCTTTTTATGCTTCTTGAAACGCAAGCGGTAGTTTCCTCTTACGCAAGCGGTAGTTTTCCCTTACACATGCGGTAGTTTGCTCCAATTCATGCGGTAGCGTTTTTCCTCCCTTTTTTCCGGCTTATTTCTCTGTCCGGAAAGGCGTGAATTTTGCTTGAAATCATCGTAAAAAATGAGGCCGACAAATCATACTTTGAATGGAAAAATCGTACATTTTGATGAAAGAATAATCCAATATTTTCTTTATTAAGCTGATTATCAGATGTGTTTTCTGGAGAATATCTTAATGTACACCCGACAATTTTGATAGGATGGTAGACAATATTTTTATTTGTTATCTTTAAGTTTCAATAATTTCGCAATCAAGAAACGAATGGAATACAATAAAGTCTATTAATCCTTAAATTATAGAAGTATGGATACACATCTGAATCGTGTGCTTTTCAGTAGCACATTTATTAGACTGGCAGCGTGTGCCGTTCTTTCCGCAGGTTTTTCCCTATGGTTCATGCGGAAACGAGCGAGATTTCCACTGCCGGTATTATGCAGCAGAGTCGTACTGTTACAGGTAAGGTCCTTGACCCGAAAGGCGAAACAGTCATCGGTGCCAATGTGATGGAAAAGGGCACTTCCAACGGAACCATTACAGATTTCGACGGCAATTTTACCTTGAATGTATCTCCCAACGCTACGCTTGTAATCAGCTATATCGGTTACAAAACACAAGAGATACCGGTATCTCAGGCTAAGGCGGGGAGGCTGGAAGTTACATTGCGCGAAGATTCTGAGGTGATGGATGAAGTGGTGGTGGTAGGCTACGGTACTCAGCGGAAAGCAACTCTTACGGGTTCGGTGTCGTCGGTCAGCGGAGACGATTTGAAGAAGATCTCAGCAGCGAATTTAACAAATACATTGGCAGGAAAAACAGCAGGTGTCATCGCTAATACGCGAAGTGGCGAACCGGGAGCAGATGATGCGGAAATATTGATTCGTGGTAAGGGAACATTAGGAAGTACCTCGCCGCTGATTGTGGTTGATGGGATAGCAGACCGTTCGTTTGGTCGTTTGAACCCTGAAGATATAGAATCAATATCTGTATTGAAAGATGCGTCGGCAGCAATTTACGGTGCGCGTGCGGCAAACGGCGTTATCTTGGTAACTACCAAGCGTGGCAAAGAAGGTAAAATAACGGTTAATTATAGTGGTAACGTTTCTATTTCACAGCCAACACGTATTCCCGAAATGCTGGATGCTTACTAGTATGCTACGTATGTCAACGAGTTTGATGCAGCACAGGGAAACGCTTTGACGTATCCGGAAACAGCATTGGCAAAAATATTGGATGGAAGCGACCAGATTAATTATCCAAACACGAATTGGTGGAATGCAGTGTCGAAAGACTGGGCTATACCAATACCGAACACAGCCTTTCTATCAGTGGAGGTACTGACAAGTTCTCGTTTTATACTTCTGCTCAATATATGTATCAGGATGTGATTTATAAAGATAGTCCGCAAAATTATAATCAGTATCAGTTTACTACCAATCTGGATGCCCAAATAACCAAAGCTATAAAGTTCAGTATGGATATTCTCGGACGTCAGACGGTAAACAACCGCGGCGCTTATTCAACTGAAGATTTGTTCGGATATTTTCTGACTACAAGTCCGATGGCAGCACCTTATTATCCGAATGGATTGTTAAGAATAGGACATGACGGCATAACGAATAACGCCGTGTTAATGGTTTCCGACCTTCCCGGAACGGATAAAATCACGAATAACACCATCAATCTGAAGCCGAGATTGCGTATTGACTTGGATGTCATTACTCCGGGATTGTATGCAGAGGGGTATGCGGCATTAGACTATACGTTTAATAATGGAAAAACAATAAGAAACCCGTATGACATTTATTCGTATGACGCAACAACGGGTGAATACATTAACCAGCGTGATGCTACCGGTGCTACAAGCGTAGGCTCTTGGTCAAGTAACAGCAGTACCGTTACGGTTAATGCGCGTATCGGATATAGCCGCACCTTTAACGATGTTCATAAGGTAGATGCTTTTGTAGCTTACGAACAAAGCAAGTATAAATATAATTATCTGTATGGCTATCGCACCAATTTTACTTCGTCTGTTTTACCGGATTTGGATTTTGGAAGTACCAATAAAGACGACCAGAGCAATAGCGGTAATTCTGATGAAACAGCGCGCCAAAATTGGTTCGGACGTATAAACTATGGCTATAAAGACAAATATCTTGCCGAGTTTACTTTGCGTTATGATGGTTCTATGAATTTCGCACCGGGTCATCGTTGGGGTGTTTTCCCGGGTTTCTCTGCCGGTTGGGTAATGTCGGAAGAAAATTTCTTCGAACCCTTGAAAAACGTTGTCAGCTTCTTCAAACTGAAAGGTTCATGGGGAATGATGGGTAATGATAATATCAGCGCATACCAATACCTTTCCATGTATGGATTTGTTGCAGACAATTCAACTCCCTCACGTTATGTATTTGGTGTCGACCCCGTGTTTGCAGAGAGTATTTATGAAACGGTAACGGCAAATCCGTTGGTAACTTGGAAAACTGCTAAAACATGGAACGTAGGTTTCTCTTCTCAATTCTTGGACGGAAAATTCGGATTGGATTTTGATTACTTCCAATCTCGCCGTAGCGATATTCTTATTACTCGTAATGCCTCTATTCCTACTTATTCCGGTTTGTCTTTGCCTGCCGAAAACTTAGGTAAGGTAAAAAATCATGGTTTTGAATTGATAGCTACTTATCGAGACCATGCCGGCGATTTTGAGTGGGGCGTAACCGGTAATGTTACCTATGCGAAAAATGAAGTGGTTTATATGGATGAGGCGGTGGATACTCCGGAATGGCAGCGTCAGACCGGACATCCGATAGATGGTGGTACTTATTATCAGGCATTGGGTATTTATCAGACTCAGGAACAGATTGATGCAACACCTCATTTGGCGGGAACTAAGGTTGGAGACCTGATTTATCAGGATACTAATGATGACGGTAGCATTACGTGGGATGATGCCGTGCGCCGTGACAAGTCTGCTACTCCGAAATGGATATTCGGTCTGACACTGAATGGAGCATGGAAGGGATTTGATGTAAATGCCTTTTTTCAGGGACAAGCCGATGCTGAAATATTGGTGCAGCCTACGATGAATATGGCAACCGACTTTTACGAAGGGCGTTGGAGCGAATCGAATACGGCCGAACAAAACATGGCAGCCAAATGGCCGCGTGCTTTCATGAAAGAATCGCAGGTAGACGGACGTAACTCACAGTCATCTACATGGTGGTTACGTGACGCATCGTTTGTACGTTTGAAATCGCTTGAAATCGGATATACATTCCCAAAGAAATGGATTACTCGTTTGGGGATAGATAATCTTCGTTTGTATGCCAATGGCAACAACTTGTTTACGATTGACGGAGTAGATATTTTTGACCCAGAAATGACAAACGGCATTAGAGGGTATTCTATTCAGCGTACATGGACATTTGGTGTCAATGTTACTTTTTAATTTCTCACTTTTAAATGGTATTTATTATGAAAACAATATATAAAGGCGCATTGTGTACATTGGTTGGAATGAGCATGGCTGCGTGTTCCGATTTTTTGGATGTCGACCCACATAATCAGATTTCAGACGCTGCGGTTTGGAGCAGTTTGGATTATGCGGAGGCTTTTTTGAACAACTGTTACAGATGGGTAGAAGGAGATAACGAACAGGGTGTTCCTTTTTGCAGTTATACCGATGAATTGTATCACCGTACCGGATATGCCACTGAAGTGTATACGTTAGGTAATGTTTCTTGCGATAATTATAATGTCGGTTATTCCGAAGGTAAAGGTAATACATGGTATTTTTATTATACCGGAATAAAGAATACAAACCAATTCCTTGAAAGAATTAATGACGTATCGGTTACCTCGGAAGAAGAAGAAAGCCAAAAAGAAGAAATGATAGGTCAGGCTTATTTCCTGCGGGCGTTTTATTATCATCAGTTGTATTCTTTGTATGGTCGTATTCCGTTGGTGTATCAAACGTTTGATATGGATTCGGAATGGACACAAACTCGTGCTGAAATGGATGAAGTAGCAGACTCTATCGTTGCGGACTGTGACCGTGCGGCGGCAATTCTTCCGGTTTCTTACACCGGTGAAGATTTTGGACGGGCTACACGGGGAGCGGCATTGGCTGTAAAAGCCCGCACCTTGCTTTATAAGGCAAGCCCGTTATTCGGTACGCCTTCTACCGAAAAATGGCAGGAAGCAGCTGACGCACAAAAAGCGATTATTGATTTGGCAAATGAAGGGGTGTATAGCTTGCCTCAAGTAAGTAATTATGAAGAATATGCCGAACTGTTTTGTAATCCTCAGAATCCGGAAATCATATTCGAAAAGATGTATAGTACAGTGAGCGGGGGCGCATATTCGCAGAGCTACCCGATGTCTTCGCCTCCCGGAGCTTATAACGGTTATAACGGATGGGGCGTATGGTTGCCCACGTATGATATTGTAAATCTTTATCAGAAATCGGATGGCACAGATTTTGAAATTACCGATTGGGATAATTATCCCATTCAGGTTCCGACAGTAGATAGTAATACGGGTGAAATCGTATATGTTGACCAAACAATTGAAGCTACCAAAACTTCTCCTTACGAAGGTCGTGAGATGCGTCTTTACGCTAATATCTTGTATGATGGAGCTCTTTGGGGATATGGAGAAGATAATCATCCCGTTGAAATATTCGAATCGGGGGCAGAAGGTGTAGAGTCTGGCGAACAGTCTCCTACTTATACGAGTGGTGAATATTGGAACGCAACCCAAACCGGTTATTATTTGCGTAAGTTCATGAATCCGAATTATAACCAGTGGGATGAAACTGTAATGGATAATACTCCGTGGATATTTTTCCGGTTGGGAGAATTTTATCTGAACTATGCGGAATGTCTGATCGAATTAGGGAGAGATAACGAGGCTTTGCCTTATATTAACGAAACCCGTACCCGTGCTTTACTTCCGGCATTGACGGATGCAAGTAATATTCGGGAGAAATATGAACAGGAAAGAGCTGTGGAACTGATGTTTGAAGGACAGCGTTTCTTTGACTTACGCAGATGGAAACGTATGGAAGAGGCTTATGCTGCGGAAAATTGCCCTACGGCAATGAAGATTTATAAGTTGGCAGACGGAACCTTGTTGTATACTCATAACACTACCGTATTACAACAGCGTAATTTCCGTGAGGCCATGTATTGGATGCCTGTTCCTCGTTACGAGTTGAACAAATGTCCGCAACTTGACGGGCTTCCTTATGAAGAATAACGTTTGTATTTAAGGGGAAAACATTCCTCGCCGGCAGCGGTCGTTGTGAAACGGGAACGCTGCCGGTCATATTTTTATAACCACATTCTATTTGTCGCAGTCAGACAGATTTTGATACTATTTTAACAGGTTTTTCCGGCGAGAAGGAAGACCGAAATTTTCCGCCGGCATATCCCGAAAAACGCAACCGTTAGTGTTGGTCATTCCATGCGGTAGAGTTGATCGTTTCTATTCGGAAGACCGAGCGGTTCTACCGTTAGAAATTTTCCGGGTTTCAAACCCAACCGGAGATTTTCTGAAACAAGTTCATAATCAGATTGATTCAGTTGAATTGCTTCTTTCGCAAGATGAAAGTCCGGCTTCATTCGTTCTCTTTGCAGAAATGTATTATATTTGCATTTCCTAATTAAAAGAGAAAGGATTTTTATGGTACCCTTTAAACCAATAGAATTGGAAGACAGAGCGCGCGTTCTGCATTATACTCTGTCCTCTCCGCGTCGGAACTGTGATTTATCTTTCGTAAATTTATATAGCTGGAGCTTTTTATATCAGACGGAAATTGCCGAGCAAGACGGATTTTTGCTGTTTCGCTTTTATGTAGACGGCGGACTGGCGTATATGATGCCGGTAGGCGAAGGCGATGTACGTCCGGTGGTGGCAGCGCTGATGGAAGATGCAAACAGGCTCAATGCCCCGTTCCGTATGCTGGGCGTGTGTGTAAACATGAAAGAGACACTGGAGCAGGCTTTTCCCGGGCGTTTCCGTTTTACGTCCGACCGTGATTATGCCGACTATATTTACCTGCGTTCTGATTTGGCTACGCTGCGCGGCAAGAAGTTTCAGCCTAAGCGAAACCATGTCAATAAGTTTAAGGCTTCTTATCCCGATTACGAGTATCGCCAGCTTACTCCGGAGTTAGTGCCGGAATGTTTGCGGCTGGAGGCTTTGTGGTGTAAGGCAAACGACTGTGCGGAGAATGCCGCACTTCAGGCAGAACGCCGCTCGATGACGAATGCTTTAGAGAATATGGAGAAGTTAGGACTTACGGGAGGTGTGCTGCATGTGCAGGGAAACATTGTAGCGTTCACCTTCGGCGCTCCGATTAATAAGGAAACATTTGATACGTGCGTCGAGAAAGCCGATACAAGTATCGAAGGTTCATACGCCATGATTAATTATGAGTTTGCCAACCGCATCCCCGAACAATATATTTATGTAAACCGTGAAGAAGATTTGGGACTGGAAGGACTGCGTAAAGCAAAATTGTCTTACCAGCCCGAAACGATTCTCGAAAAATACATGGCAGAACTGGTATGACAGTAAAAGAGCAAGTGAAGCAGCTCTGGAAGTTGTGTTTCAATGATAGCGATGCGTTTATCGACCTTTATTTCCGGATGCGTTATTCCGATCGTATCAACAGCTATACAGAGCAAGACGGAAAAGTTGTGGCAGCTTTTCAGCGCGTACCCTATTGGATGAAGTTATTTAACCGGGTATTGCCTGTGGCTTACATCTCAGGAGCATGTACGCATCCCGACTACCGGAAGCGTGGTATAATGCGCAACCTGTTGGCTGATGCCCATCGGCTGATGTTCAGTGAAGGAGTTATGGCAAGCATCCTGATTCCTGCCAACAAGGGGCTGGAGACTTATTATAACCGTAGCGGGTATGTTTCACGGCTTCAGCGTGAAGTCCTATTGCTTACGCTTGATAATTTGCAGCTTGCTAACGTAGCATCGGGGTTGGTTTTCAGGGATGTGTCCTTGTCGGATGATTTGCCTGAAGAAGTTTTTCCTTTTTTCAGCCGTGAGTTGGATGCCTGTTCTGCTGTCGTGTTACATACGTCGGAGGATTTTAAGGTGATACTTGCCGACTTGCAGTTGGCAGGCGGACAGCTTTGGACGGTTTATAACGGGGAAAGCCTTGTCGGGCTTGCTCTTTGCCTGAAAGAAAGAGACCGCCTTTGTGTGAAAGAAATCCTTTGTGCCGATGGAGAGACAAAGGCCGCGTTACTGCTGTTTTTGCTGCATCAGTACGAAGTAGAACAGATAGAATGCGTACGGTGTGCAACCCATACGGTACATCCTTTCGGTATGATACGCATTGTTCATGCTGAGGCTTTTCTAAGATGCTATGCACAGTATCATCCGGAGAAAGCATTCTGTATTAAACTGACCGACGATGAAATCTCCTCAAACTGCGGTTATTATACGGTTTCTGATGGCGTTTGCAGGCGCGGCTACCGGTTCGGGCAGTTGTACCGTCCATGCTCTGTCGGGGAACTTGCCGATTGGTTGCTTGCCGGTGACGAACCGTATATGAATCTGATGCTGGATTGATTATCTGTCGTCATCGTTGGTCAGCATACGTTCCAGCTCTTCTGCCGTCAGCTTCAGATGGAATTGCCCGTGATAGGCGATAGAGATACCGCCGGTTTCTTCCGAAACAATGATAGCCAGTGCGTCAGTTTCCTGTGATACACCCAGTGCCGCACGGTGTCTCAATCCGAGCTCTTTCGGAATATCCAAGTTGTGTGACACCGGAAGAATGCAGCCCGCTGCTTTGATACGTTTATTGCTGATAATCATGGCTCCGTCGTGCAGCGGACTGTTTTTAAAGAAAATATTTTCTATCAGGCGTTGGTTAATGTTCGCATCAATCACGTCACCTGTCCGTACAATGTCATCCAGCGGGAAATTCTTTTCAATGACAATCAGTGCGCCCACTTTTCCCTTACTCATGTTCAGACACGCCATGACGATAGGCATGATATCCTCTTTGCTGGTTTCTGTTTTTTTGTTTCCCCTCAAAAAGCGGAACCAACTGCTGCTGTGATGGCGCGAGCCCAGTGTGAGAAGGAACCGGCGTATCTCTTCCTGAAACAAAACGATGAGCGCAATGACTCCCACACTCACCAGTTTATCGAAGATAGAGCCTAACAGACGCATTTGCAATACTTGAGAAACAATGACCCAAATTACGATGAACACCAATATTCCGGTAAAGATATTGATAGAACCGGAAGATTTCATCAGCTTGTAAGTCTTGTACAGCAGGAAAGCTACCAGCAGGATGTCCAGTATATCTTTCAGCGTCAGGATGTGAATATCGAAAGGCATATCTTTTTTAGCGTTTAGTATTTATTCTTCAGGTTTTTTCATTGCGGTCATGATTCGGACGGCTTCCACGGCAGCTTTTACATCGTGTACACGCAAAATGTCGGCTCCTTTCATCAGCGCAATGGTGTTGATGATGCTTGTTCCGTTCAGAGCATCGTCCGGTGTTCCGCCAAGCAGTTTGTAAATCATTGATTTGCGCGATACGCCGACAAGGACGGGCAGTTCGAATATTTGCAGCTCTTCCATTTTGTCCAGCAGTTCGTAGTTATGCTCCAACGTCTTGCCGAAACCGAATCCGGGGTCAAGAATGATATCTTTGGCGCCGAGGTCGCGCAGTTGCTGCACTTTTTGGGCAAAATAGAGCATGACCTCTTTGGTTACATTCTCGTAATGAGGAGCCTGCTGCATATTTTGCGGTGTACCCTGCATATGCATCATTACGTAAGGTACTCCCAAGCGGGCAACAGTAGGAAACATGTCGGCATCCATGTTTCCGCCGGCAATGTCGTTGATGATGGCTGCACCGTATTCTTCCACACACATGCGTGCTACGTCGGCACGGAATGTATCTACCGAAATAACCGCATCCGGCAACTCGCGGCGCACGACTTCCAGTCCCCGGCGCAGGCGTGCCATTTCTTCTTCGGCAGAAATATGTTCGGCGTTCGGGCGTGAAGAGTATGCCCCGATGTCGATTATGCTTCCTCCTTCTTCCGTTATCTGATGAGCTCGTGCGGCAATTTCCGCTTCCGTCTGTTTGCGACTGTTTGCATAAAAAGAGTCCGGCGTTACGTTCAGTATTCCCATTACCTGCGGATACGACAAATCCATCAGCCGTCCGTTTACGTTTATATATTTAATAAATGTGTGTACCATTGGTTACGCATGATTGCTTGGCGTTGCAAATGTACGTACAATAATTTATTTTTCGTTCTTTCGGAAACGATTTTTCAGATTTGAGGCGTAAAACATAGTGTCTGAAACGAGCCTAAAACGCTACCGCTTGTGTTACCTTACGCAAGCGGATGAACAGGGCAACACAAGCGGTAGCGTTCATCGGTTTATCCGTTAGTGTTTGCGGGGGTGCAGGCACAAAGTAAAAACTTATGTAGATTCGTGACCAATCAGACCTGTAAATCGGAAGATTTTCATTAAGTTTGCCCCCTGTTTAATTGAAATGAATCATGGAATTAACCGCTTTATATGAGTGCTTTTTGGCGTGCGGCGAGGTAACGACCGACAGTCGCCGCTGTCCGCAAGGTTCGATGTTCATCGCCTTGAAAGGAGCCAATTTCGATGGAAATGCGTTTGCCGAAGATGCGTTGAAGCAGGGATGCCGTTATGCTGTGGTAGATGACTCCCGCTATGCCGGTACGGATAATCCGAATATTTTATATGTAAACGATTGCTTGTCGGCTTTACAAGGGTTGGCGAATATGCACCGGAAACGCCTGAACACGCGCATGATAGGCATTACGGGAACGAATGGAAAGACTACTACCAAAGAGCTTATCGCTGCGGTATTGTCGAAAAAATACAAGGTACTGTATACGCAGGGAAACCTGAATAACGCCATCGGTGTTCCGCTGACGCTGCTCCGCCTTACGCCCGAACATGAAATCGCGGTCATTGAGATGGGAGCCAGTCATCCGGGCGACATCAAGGAGTTGGTTGAAATAGCCGAACCGGATTACGGCATCATTACCAACGTGGGAAAAGCCCATCTGGAGGGATTCGGTTCTTTCGAGGGAGTAATCCGTACGAAAGGCGAGCTGTACGACTACTTGCGCACGAAGGACAATGCCACGGTATTTATTCAAAATGAAAATGCCTACTTAAACCGGATAGCCGGAGGGTTGAACTGTATACGTTACGGACAAACACCGGGACTCTTTGTGAGCGGTGAGTTGGTATCGTGTTCGCCGTACCTGAATTTCCGTTGGACTGTGGGAGGAACGTCTTACGATGTAAATACACAGTTGATAGGTTCGTATAATTTAGACAACTTATTGGCGGCGGCAGCCATCGGTGTTTATTTCGGGGTAGAGCCTGTGCAAGTTTCCGAGGCGCTTGGGGATTATGTTCCGCATAATAACCGTTCGCAGCTTACGGTAACACCTCATAACCGCCTGATAGTAGACGCTTATAATGCCAATCCTACCAGCATGATGGCTGCGCTGGATAACTTCCGGCGGATAGAAGCTCCCCACAAGATGGCGATACTGGGGGCGATGAAGGAATTGGGAGACGCCAGCCGCGAAGAACACCAAAAGGTGGTAGATTACCTGTCTCGGAGCCACTTCGAGCGTGTTTGTCTGGTAGGAGAGGAGTTTGCTGCCCTTACCCATCCGTTCGAACAATATAAAGATGTGAAAGAGGTTGAGGCTATGCTGTCGGAAACCAAGCCGGAACACTGCCTGATTCTGATAAAAGGCTCGAACAGCATGAAGCTCAGCCAACTGCAAGATTATCTGTAATACAGAGTAGATGAACCCCTCTACACAAAGCGCATTAGTATGAATCCATTCGAAGAAACCCTCCGTTTTATCCGTTTGCACCGCCGTGATGATGTCCGTGCTTTGGCACTTCAGGCAGCCAAGTACCCCGATGTGGACATGGCGGAAGCGGTAGTACAGATAGCCGGCATACAGATAGCCGAGAAAAAGATTCCGCAATGGGCACAGACCGAAGGCATTCTTTATCCGAAACATTTGTCGATGGAGCAGTGTTCGTCGGAGGTAACAGCCCGTTATAAAGCCTCGTTGGTGGAGGGAGACTCGTTCGCCGACCTTACGGCGGGATTCGGAGTAGACTGTTCGTTTATAGCCCGCCGCTTCCGTAGGGCGGATTACGTGGAGCGTCAGGAAACGCTTTGCCGCTTGGCTGCACACAATTTCCCGCTGTTGGGATTAAGCCACATCAACGTGCATTGTGCCGATGCGCTGACGTTTCTGCAAGCAATGGCTCCGGTGGATTGCCTGTTTCTTGACCCGGCGCGCCGCGACAGCCACGGCGGGAAAACCGTTGCCATATCCGATTGCGAGCCGGACGTATCCCGACTCGAACCGTTGCTGGTTGAGAAAGGGCGCACGGTGATGATAAAACTTTCGCCCATGCTCGACATCGCTGCTGTGTTACGCGACTTGCGCTGTGTGCGGGAGATTCATATCATATCGGTGAATAACGAATGCAAAGAGTTGGTTGTTATTCTCCGTCGTGACTCAGACGTCTCGGAAAGCATTGGGAAAGAAATCATTATAAGTTGTGAACAGCTTGTTAATAACTCACCATCCCAACATTTCGACTTCACCTACGCCGAAGAACGCGAAGCGGTTTGCCCCATCGCTGATAAGGTAGGCGCGTATCTGTATGAACCCGGTGCGGCACTGCTGAAAGCGGGAGCTTACCGTCTGCTGGCGGCACGTTACGGCGTAAGCAAGCTACATCTTAACAGCCACCTCTATACGTCGGACGAACCGGTAGCCTTTCCCGGCAGGGCATTTAAGGTAATGGCTGTATCCGGCTTCGGGAAGAAAGACCTGAAAGCATTGTTAAGCGGGGTGGAGAAAGCGAATCTCACCGTCCGTAACTTCCCGTCATCGGTTGCCGAGCTTCGGAAAAAACTCAAGCTGAAAGAGGGAGGAGACACTTATCTGTTTGCTACCACGCTTGCAAGCGGCGAGAAAGTTCTGATAAAGTGCCGAAAGGCTACCGTCTCCTGATTCGTTACATTGTCTAAAAATTATACATCGGGTGTCTATTTTTTAGACAGTCGGAGGTCGGCTTAATTTGTTACGTGTGCTGTATATCAGAATGTTATAAAAATGGCACGGCATTTGTATTCATACTTCGTGAGAATAAACACGAATGTTATGAATACAATCTTACGAAACCTATTTTATACGCTGCGTCGTTTTCGGACGGCTTCCTGTCTGAATCTATTGGGACTGTCTGCCGCCTTTGCCGCTTTCGTAGTCATGATGATGAAGGTAGGCTATGAGCGAAGTTTCAATACCTGTTATCCCGAAGCCGACCGGATAGCGATTCTGGATATTAATATCGACGAAGAACCTTCGTATTTCGGTTGCGTACTTCCGCGAGGTTTCCTTGATTATGTCATCGGAAATACCTCCGGCATAGAGTGTGGAAGTATCTATGCCAAAGGTATTTTTGACGTGGCTTTCTATACCGATCCCGATAAATCAATTAGTAACAATTAATAGATACCATTATGATTAAAATTGAAAACCTCAGCAAAACCTTCCGTACTACGGAAGTAGAAACCATTGCGTTGAACAAAGTAAACCTCGAAGTACGCGAGAAAGAGTTTGTTGCCATTATGGGACCTTCGGGATGCGGCAAATCTACCTTACTGAATATCCTCGGACTGTTGGATAACCCTACCGAAGGAAACTATTACTTGGGCGATAAAGAAGTCGGACATTTGAAAGAAAAAGACCGCACCAACGTGAGAAAAGGTAACATCGGCTTCGTTTTTCAGAGTTTCAACCTTATAGACGAGTTGAATGTGTTTGAAAACATCGAGTTGCCGCTTACTTATCTCCACATCCCTGCCGAGGAGCGTAAGAAAAAGGTAAACGAAATCATGAAGCGCATGGGCATCAGCCACCGTGCGAAACATTATCCGCAGCAACTCTCCGGAGGACAGCAGCAGCGTGTTGCCATTGCCCGCGCCGTGGTGTCCGACCCGAAGATTATCCTTGCCGACGAGCCTACCGGTAACCTTGACTCGAAGAACGGACAAGAGGTAATGGAACTGCTTACCGAGTTGAACAAAGAGGGTACTACCATCGTAATGGTAACTCACAGCCAGCGCGACGCAGGCTTTGCCGGACGTATCATCAATCTGTTCGACGGACAAATCGTTTCGTCTATCGCCGAAATGTAAATATTTGATAAATAGTTGGTTGTTGAGGCTTAAATTCTATGGGAAGAACCGACCTGTTTAAGCCGAAGAACTTAATAACGCAACCGCTAAAAACACCAAACACTATGGGAAGAATTTTTAAGTCCCTTTTTAGGAGGGGAGAGGCGAACGGAATCAAGATATTCTGCTTGGGCGTGGGGCTCGCCATTGGGCTGACTTTGCTTGCCGAAGTTATCTTCGAACGCTCGTATGACGACTTCATTCCGCGATTGGAAGATACGTATCGGGTAGAGTCGAATTTTTTGGGGAAAGATAATGACGGTTGGCGGTCATACTCTCAAACTGCCGGAGCCATTGCGCCGGGTATCAAGAGCTACTGCCCGGAGGTAGAGGCTGCCACACGCTTTACGGAACTTATGTTCGGTAGCCCTTTCCAGTCGGAAGACAACAAGGTAATTCGAGGCAAGGTCTTGCTGTGCGACAGTTCGTTTTTCGATGTATTTCCCTTGCCGATACTGATGGGCGAATCGCCCCGCACGGGATTGGAAAAGCCGGGAAACGTTTACATATCTAAAAAATTGCTCGACGTTTTGGGCGAAGGCATAATCGGGCACACCCTGAGCTGGCAAGAAAATCCGAAGGTGAAGTTTACCGTGGTGGGCGTGTTCGGCGACCTGCCCGAAAATTCCCATCTGCCCGATTTGAATATGGCAGTAGCCTTATCCTCTATCGGATGGTACAGTTGGGACGGAAGAGATAACTGGATAGGAAATGACCGGTATAAGAGTTACGTCCGCCTCCGTTCAGGGACCAATCCGGAGCAGCTCAAGCCCAATATCAAGAAAATGATAGACGACCACGTGGGGGAAGAGCTGGAGCAAGCCGGTCTAAAGCTGGATTACACCCTTTATCCTGTGAAAAAAATATTTGTATCCTCGGATTATAACCGGGTGATGAACATTGTTTTTCTTGCCTTTGCCGTGATTATGCTGTTGACGGCAATGTTGAATTACATCTTGCTTTCCATCTCCTCGATGGTAAACCGAGCCAAAACTGTGGCTACCTACCGTTGTTACGGAGCGGGAAGCAAAGACATCTATCGGATGATACTTGCCGAATCGTTTCTGCATGTGGGTATTCTCAGTCTCGCACTGGCTGTGTTGATCATATTCGGACTGCAAGATTTCTTGCAGGAACAGATAGGGCACAGCTTGCAGTCGCTTTTCCCGCCGCAAACAATTATAATCTGCATACTGGTTACGCTTGCGGTAGTGGTAGTTTGCGGGGTGATGCCGGGCTATCTTTATACACGCATCCCCGTAACGTATGCTTACCGGCGTTACACCGAAAGCAAACGGCACTGGAAGTTAGGCTTGCTTTTCGTGCAGTTCCTTCTTACCACGCTTTTCGTTAATCTGCTGGCGGTAATCGGTCTGCAATATCACACCCTGACGAACTACGACGCCGGTTTCGAGTATAAAAGCGTGGCGATGGTAGGTCTTTCCAATGTTCCGATGGCAGAACGGGAAAGATGCGTTCAGGAATTGCGCCGCCTGCCCAATGTCGTATCCCTGACGTGGGGATACCAGTCGCCTGCCGATAGATGCAGTGGTAATAATGTTTACCTTCCTGATACGAAAGAACAGGTGATGAACGTGGCAGATATGTATGACGTGGGCGGCGACTACCACAAAACCTTCCAGATTCCCCTTGTGGAAGGAGAGGTTTTCACGCCCCATCTGCAAGACACGGTGACCCGTCAGGCGATGGTAAGCCGCCGGTTTGTGGAACGGATGAAAACATTGGCAGGCTGGGAAGGGTCTGCGGTAGGGAAGTCATTCTTCTTGAGCGAACACGGCGGACCGCTGACCATCTGTGGCGTGTACGAAGAAATCCATCTCGGTTCGCAGATGACGGAACAACGCGACGAGCGTCCTACGGTAATGTTTTACGGAGACAAACCGATAGGAAGTCTGTTCATACGTTTCCGTCAGATGTCGCCCGAAGCCATGCAGGAAGCACAGGCAGTGGTAGACCGCACCATGACCAGTCAGGACAAGATAGTAACCAGCTTGGGCTTGGAAATGAACAGCCTGTACGTACAGTTGCTTCATGTGCGCAACAGTGTGCTCTTCGCCGGACTGTGTGTGCTGATTATCGCCCTCATCGGTTTGATGGCATATATCCGCGATGAAGTAACCCGCCGCCGTTCCGAAATAGCCATCCGTATCATTCACGGGGCATCGGTAGCCGACGTGCAACGGCTCTTTCTTACCGATTTGCTGAAAATAGCCCTGCCTGCCGTGGTAGTCGGTGCGCTGCTGGCATGGAAAGTGGGCGAAAACATCCTTCAGCTCTTTGCCGTAAAAATAGAGTTGTCGTGGTGGATTTTTACCGGCTGTACACTCATCGTACTGCTTATCGTGGTGATGCTTGCCGCCTTGTTGGTATTAAAAGCCGCCCGTGTCAATCCCACCGAAAACCTGAAAACCGAATGACCGGAACCGGTAACATCCTTACATAAATTACCACGCGCCTGTATTCCCCGGACGGATGCAGGCGCGTATCTTTGTTATAAATGGTTGCCTTTTTTCAACTCTTTTTGCCGGCAAATAGAAATAAATCGTAACTTTGGCGAGATTTATAACAGAGACCATTATGAAACAGATTCTACTTATAGCCTGTATGTTATGCAGCCTGACGCTGCCCGCCCAAGATATAAAGTCATTGTTTATTGAGTTACCCGACTCGCTTTCTCCGCTGCTGACCAAAGTCAACCGCGAAGATTTCGGCGATTTTCTTGCCAGCAACATGAAAGCAGAAGTGCGCAACCGTTTCGGCAAAACCTCTGAGATGATTACGATGACCGATGATTATCTGATGCTGAAAGTCAGCTCGGTGAGCACTGCCGAAATGAAACTGCTCCCCGTCAACGACTCAGTAAAGGTGATTTGTGTGGTGCGTACCTATACGGCTCCTGCCGCTGACAGTCAGATCGAATTTTACGATACCTCGTGGCAAGAACTTCCGCTGTCTGATTTTCTGACCTTGCCGGCAGAAGATACGTTCTACAAGCACCCCCAATCAGCCGTTCAAGCCGACTCGTTGAGAAATTTGCGGGCATCGGCAGACATGTATCTGCTGAAGGCAGAACTCTCGAAAGAAGAACCCGTATTGACATTTACCTATACTACCCCCGATTATCTGGACGAAGAAACGGCAGGCAAACTGCGTGCATACCTTGTGGCTGCTCCCTTGCGCTACAAGTGGAAAGACGGAAAATTCGTCCCCTCTCTGTAAGCCCGGCTGGAAGTAATGGTTAAAAGAGGCAGGAGAAAGTTTTTGTTGTACAGAAAGTTATGTTTAACAACATATATTTTCTGCATAAATACGCTTTTCTTATAAAAATAGTTAAGTAAATAATACGCTCTGCCGAAAAAAAATTATCTTTGGAACGCTTTTTGTAAATCTGAGTATCCTTTATAGAGGATAGTCTTAAAGTTGAACCGTATGAAACCGGAAACGGTCTCTTGAATAGAAGTAAAAAAAGTAATGATTTTAAAATGTATTAGAACAGTTGCGGTGGCAGCCTTGGCGTTAGTCAGCACACATGTGGCAGGGCAAGACCTGTTGGCGCGTCAGGCTCCGGTAGACCGGAAATTGAAAGCAGTAGATTCTTTAGCATTGATTCGTCAGATAAAGGCCGAACAAGCCGTTTATCCGGCGTATAGTCTCTATCCGAATTGGAATAACGAACGTGTTCACGCTTACGGAAACACGGTAAACGTACCTGACAGCTTCCGTATCGATCTTACAGGCTTCTGTATGCCTACTACCCATACAAAGATAACATCCAAATGTGGTCCGCGCTGGCGGCGTATGCACAACGGTTTGGATATAAAAGTTTATATTGGAGATACTATCCGTGCTGCTTTCGACGGACGGGTGCGTATGGTGAAATACGAACGCCGCGGCTATGGAAAATACGTAGTAATTCGTCATGACAACGGTTTGGAAACCATCTACGGACACCTTTCCAAGCAAATCGTGAAAGAAGATGAATACGTAAAAGCAGGCGACCCCATCGGTTTGGGTGGAAACACCGGTCGTTCTACCGGCTCTCATTTACATTTCGAAACTCGTTTCTTGGGCGAAGTCATCAATCCGGAATTTATGTTCGACTTCCCGAATCAAGATATTGTAGCAGACAGCTATTTGTTTGTCCGTGGAGCCAATCGTTATGCTTACCAGCGCACACGTGCTTTGGCTGCTGTGAAATCAGGCAAATCAGGGGCGGCAGAAGCTGAAAAGGCAGCTATCCGTTACCACAAGATTCGCAAAGGCGATACATTGGGACGCATCTCGCGTATTTATCATGTATCAATCGACCGTTTGTGTAAGTTAAATGGTATCAGACGTACGACGACTCTCCGTATCGGCCAGGTATTGAGATGTTCTTAATAAACATATATTAGATTTTAAGAGAGAGAATAGGGAATGTGCCGTTCGGCGTATTCCCTATTCTTTTTATATGTGTGTGCGGAGAAGGGAACAGACTCTTTTATTTTATCAGACGGTTCAGTGTTGAAGTAGGAGGAATGTTTCGTCCTGTTTCGGATGATACCTATTTCGTGCGGAATAGCAAAGCAATAAACGTTTGCCGGATTGGTTGCTGCCTTAATGAGATAATAATCTTATCCGAAGCATCTTCTGCCTCTATCGAAAGGAAGAAAAGAGTTGCGGGGAGGTAATCGAAGAGATAATAAAAGACCTCGAAAGCATGTGAGCCATGCCGACGAGGTCTTTTGATTTGTGCGACTTTAATTTATTGATATTGTTACCCTTCTACAATCCTTATGTGAGATTAATCCAAGCGGATGACAGGAGAGTAGATAGCTTGGTCGGAACCTGAAGGCCACAAGGCAATACGTCCGAAAAGCGTTCCACGATTCAGTGCCGTTTGAAACATCTGATGGTCGGTATAATCCCGTGTAGCGAACGTATAAGTTTTGCCACCGCCGGCATAATCCGCCATGTTTTCAGTTTCATCGTAGCGGTCTACGTTATGTTCTCCATCACTCAAAAATTGTGTGGTTCCTAACAGCAACATCACGCGGTCGATACCCGTTCCTGCAATTTTGTTTACGTCAAATGAGGCGTTTATCTGATTGCCGTTTCGTGTAATTTGTGCATTGTCTACCAGATAGTAGGGCACTACCTCCACATCTTGTACGGCTGTGCCTCGCAGGTTGATTTCGATGGTATCTCTTCCTTCCGAAGTCCACGGGCCGTTTCCGGCTTTCGTGATTAACTGATATTGACCGTCGAAGATGCAAATAGAAAACTCTCCGTTTTGGTTGACAAATACATCCACCGGGTCATGTTTTTCATATCCACGCTGATAAAGCTGAAGTCTTACAGCTTCATTGCCGCGTAATTGCAATGGTTCGCCTTGATAAACCACACGTCCTTTGATAAAAGATTCCGGCTCATCATAATTATCTTTCCGGCAACTTGTCAATACCAACGTTGCCAAAATAAAAACCGAGCATATCTTAAATAATGTATTCATATTATTGTTCGTTTTTGAGTTAATTATTGGAACGGATTTTTCACCAGTTTCGGGTTGTTATTAATCCATCCGTTATTTATTTCTGCATAATACTGAGCGTCAGTGCAATGGTAAGGTTTCGGCCATAAGTCGAGTGTAGCCATGTTTTTTTCGATGAATACCCATTTGCCATCGTTCGGGTCGCCCGGTGCAACTACTTTATACGGCCATAATCCTAAGCGTTGAGCTGTTCTCGTATTCGGGTTTCCGTCCCAAATCTTGTCAGCTTCCATCCAGCGTTTCAGTTGCCACCAGCGTTGTCCTTCAAATGCAAACTCCACACGGTTTTCATGCATGATTTTTTCGTGGTCGATACTTGTCAGCGGTTTTACTCCTGCGCGTGAACGTATATCATTGATATATTTCAGTGCGGTTTCATCATAGTTATCGCCACTCAGTTCCCAGCTTGCTTCGGCAGCAATCAGATAAGCCTCTGCGATGCGGAAATGTACGTTCCACATATCAGAGCCTCGGCCGATGGTTCCGGCGGCAGGTGTAGCGTCAAGATATTTGCGGACATAGAATCCGGTACGGTTGATTTCACGTTCATTGCCGCCGAACGGACCATTGTTTGCCGTAATCAGGCGATGTTCTTCATCGTATGAGTTACGCGCTCCGGTTCGTTCCACCCATTTGCCGTTTTCCTTTCTCAACTGTCCGGCTTGCAGTTCGATGGTTTGTCCTCCGAAAGTAGCCCCCGGGAAGATGATAGAGCCGTTCAAACGCGGGTCACGTTCCATGAACAAATCGGTCGGATTGTCGAAGAATTTCGGGTTGTCTATCGTGCCGATGTCGAATCGTGCTCCTTTACCTCTTTCCTCTTCGCTTGCATCAATCGGTTCAAACGCCTCTACCAAGCCTAAGATTACCGACAGGCGGTCGCATCCGGTATCTTGTGCGATGCTCTTAGGCAGGTTGTTAGTGGTGAACTGATGTGTCTTTCCCGGTGCTACAAAGTCGAAACACCAGATAACTTCCGTATTTCCATCCTTCTGACATACGGCTTTATAGAAATTATCGGCATACGCTTGCGGGGTATTTTCGGTAGGATACATCAATTTATAAGGTCCTTTTTCAATTACTTCTTTTGCCGCAGCCAGTGCTGTTTGATAATATCCTTCAGCCTTTTCAGCAGGAATACCTACTTCACCTCCTTGCGTGCGTAATTGCGGATGAGCTTCAGGAGTGTTGTATCGAGCCAATGAAGCAGCAGTCAGTGCGGCGCGTGCTTCAAGCATTTTGGCTACCCAATAATTGGCACGTGCATTATGCGTGTTGGTTTCCGTAGTCAGCAACTTTCCGGCTTCTTGACATTCCGAAATAATGTAGTCGTACAGAGCTGTTTCAGTAGAACGTGGAATCTGCATGGTACTGATATCCATTCCCGGAGTATAGTCGAATATTTGGTCGCCAACGATGGGTACTCCTCCTAAACTTCTGCCCAAGCAAAAGTAAATCCATGCACGGATGTAACGCACCTCTCCGATGTAAGCCTCTTTCGTGGCATCATCAATTGCGGTAGAGGTTTTCACTCCCTCTAAGAACACATTCAGGTCGTGTATCAAATCGTAGCAATGGTCGTAATCACACCATTTGTTACGGTCGAAATATTCTGTTTCATTTCTGTCGTAATAAATAGCCTCGTCGATGCTGGTCCAAGCATCCCAGTCTTCCACTTTTTGTCCCAGCATGGTTCGTCCGTAGAAGTTGGCTATTACAGATTTTATCAATGTCGGGTCTCCGTAAGTCTGGTCTTGGGTTAATATCGTGTCAGGCTTGGTATTCAAGAAGTCGCTACAACTGTTTAACGTCAGCATAGCAGCAGCCAGTGAAGCTGCGAATAAATATCTCTTTTTCATTGTTTACTTAAAATTTAAGGTTTACACCAATATTAATGACTCGCATCGGCGGATAGTCCAAACCATTGTCGCTTGCACATTCCGGGTCCATGATACCTTTCAGGTTCGAAATCGTTAACAGGTTTGTTCCGGAGATATAAACACGCAGATTGCTGATTCCTGTGTGATTCAACCATGCTTGCGGCAGCGTGTAGCCAAACTCAAGATTACGTAATTTGATGTATTTTACGTTGTGCATCCAGAATGTACTGGTATCGTAGGCACTTGTTTCGTCTGAATTTAAGCGCAGCATCGGGTATTTTCCGGGAATCAGTTCGCTGTTCGGGTCAAACGGGTCAGACAGATGCCATGCGTCTTTCAGCACTTCGCTCGGATTGTTACCGTCATTTTGGAACGGGCGTGCAGTTTCATAACGTTGAATCCATGAAGTCATGCCGGAGCCTGTCCAGTCCATAGCCAAGTCGAATCCTTTCCATGCAGCAGAGAGGTTGATACCGAAGTTAATGGTAGGTGTGCTGTCTACACGATAACCGATGGGGCGTTCGTCCAAACCATTGATGACACCATCGTTATTCTGGTCTTTATACATGATATCTCCCGGAACAACCGTGCGGTTACCTTTGCGGTCATTGTCAATCGGGTAGGTAGCGATTTGTTCCCAACTTTCAAATCTTCCTACGGCTTCATATCCCCAGTTGATGTAGCCCATACGATGCCATATACTGTTTCGGTATTCATCCCATGAATTGCTGAAACGCGGTTTGTATTGTTCCCAGTCGTAGAAACGAGAATAAGTCATGTTGGCTCCCACGCTGTAATGGAAGTCGTTGTAATTATCAGTGTAATTAATTGAAGCGTCAAAACCTTTGTGCATATCCGACCGCAGGTTTTCTTTAGGCAAGTCAATACCTGTTTCGTTAGGTATCAGTACGTCATAACGAGATTCGGAAATACCTTCACGCAGACGGCGGAAATAATCGACTTGCAGGTTCAAGCGGTTGTTTAAGAATCCCATGTCGACTCCGACGTCCAGTATCTTGGCTGTCATCCATGAAAGAACCTGATTAGGCAAACCGCGTGTAGCTGAACCAACAATCCAGTTACCGTCGAGTACAGCACCTCCATTATTATAGGTATATCCCGACAAGAAATCAAAAGCAGCATAATCGGCTACGTTGTCATCTCCTACTTCGCCGTATGAGCCACGGAGTTTCAGGTTGCTGATTATCTGACCTATTTTGTTTTCTTTCCAGAAGTTTTCTTCCGAGATTCTCCATCCGATAGATGCCGACGGGAAGAATCCCCAACGGTGTCCCGGACGGAATTTCCAAGAACCGTCCCAACGTCCGATTAATTCTACCAGATATTTGTCTGCATAGTTATAGTTGATACGTCCGAGGTATCCCATACGTGCTTCGGTGCGGTCTCCGTCATCGTTGAATTCTACGATTTCTTTCAGGCGGATTAAGTCCATGGCATTGGATACCGGAGTAGAGTGAATCCACATTTTGGGGCGTTTGCGTTGGCTGGCTTCAAAGCTGGCTACGGCTGTAATCGAGTGTTTTCCGAATTTGCGGTCGTAGTTTAACTGGAAGTTACCAATCTGGTCTTCCACTTTTTCCCGATTACGTTCTCTGTACGGATTGGTCATTGCGTCTGTAACGTAATAAGAGTCGGTGCCCGGGTCGTATGCATACAAGTTAAATGTATATTCCTGATTGTCTAATTCATTGTATGCGTAATAATATCCTACCAATCCTTTAAACTTTAATCCTTTCAGAATTTCATATTCGGCAGTGGCGTTCAGTTGGATAACGCGCCATACGTCTGATACCTTACCCGAAGTATTGTAATTCAGGATGGCGAAGTTGGTTTCCGGCTGGTCGGACACTTTTTGCGGATAATTCGGGTTATCGTTTGCATAAGGCCGTTTGGTTGGCTGGTTTTTCAAAGTGGCGAAACGCGGCAACCAATAGTCGTCTGTTCCCGGAACACCCGGATGCCGGCGGTCTTCGATACGTCCGTTAACGGTAGCACCTACCTTCAAACGCTCGTTCACATTCATTTCGATGCTCATCTGTGCGTTGGTACGGCGGAAACTGCCGTAGTTGCGAACCGTGGCATCTTGGTTGATGTGAGAAATGGCAACATAATAATTAGCCTTGTCTGTACCTCCTGAGAAGTTCGTGTTGATATAAAATTGAGGAGCGGTAACCCAAATGTAATCTCCCCAGTCCCAACCTTGATACTGCGGGTCTGCTCCCGCCATCCACTTGTCATATTCTTCCTTGCTGTAACGGCGGTCACCTCCCGTACGTCCGGAGAAAGTTTCGGCAGTGGCATAAGCATGTACGTAGTCTTTCACATTGGCAGGGTCAACGAATTTTGAGTTTTTCTGCCATCCGTAATAAGCGTTAATCGAAACCGTGTTTTTCGTGTTTCGCGCACCTTTTTTAGTAGTTACCACTACCACACCGTTTGCGGCACGCAAACCATACAGGGCAGCCGAAGCGTCTTTCAGGATAGATATTGACTCAATATCGTTGAAGTCCATGTTGTTAAACTGTCCTTCATCACTCACAACTCCGTCGATAACGAATAGCGGTGTACCCATGTTTCGGATTTGCAGGGCGGTAGTAGAACCCGGCGCTCCGCTTTGTTGACGTGTGTTTAATCCGGCTATTTTACCAACCAAAGCACCACTGGCGGTTACGGCAGCCGAACGTTCGATATCGCTCGATTTGACAGAAGATACGGCTCCGGTCAGCGTTGCTTTTTTTTGCGACATACCGAAACCCGTTACAACAACCTCGTTTAACACCTCTGTTGCTTCTCTCAGTGTGACTTGGATAGAACCGGCATTACCGATTTTCACAGTTTGTGTTGTGTAACCGATATATGAAATCTCCAGCTCTTCGCCTTTAGCTACGTTGATTTCAAATCGTCCGTCCATGTCTGTGATGGTTCCTGTGCTACTTCCACTGAGCCGGACTGTTGCCCCGATAACGGGTTCGCCGTTTTCGTCTACAACGATACCTTTGATTGGCCGTTGTTGCTGTGTCGATTCAACAGAGGCGTCAGGCATTAACAGAGAGTTGGTTCCCCATGTGTAGCTATATCCGCTGGGAAGCAGGGAAAATGCGGCTGCACATAAAGGGACACGCCACAAGTTGCTACGGGTCAAGAAGCAAATTTTTTCTTCTTTTTTGCTCATAGTGACTAAATTTAGAAATGGTTAATTAAAAAAGTTCATGGTATTTCTCAGATTTACCGATTGCAAATAACGGTGATTTTTGCTCTTCGGAAGATGAAAAGCTATTCAATAAACAGAAAACGTGTATATTATAATAGTGCGTTGGACTACAGTGTTTTATGTATTATGTGTTGGTCTGATTTTTTTGTTTTATGGTTGCTGATTGTTGCTGTTTTTCTGTTATTTGTTTAAGAAGTGTCGGCATAAGAAGAAAGACTGTTATTTACGGAGTCAAAAACTCTTCGGGTAGAATTGGATAAAACATCCGCATGTTTTGCCTGACGCATACGGATGCGTTCCTATGCGCAACCGCATGTGTTCGAGCGTATGGTTTTACAGATACATTTCGCATGAAACAGCCCGTTTGAACAGCTATTTTTCCGGTTAAAACTTTACAGTAAAAAGAATATTCATTACTTTTGAAATCTTGAAACAAAGCATCATTATATTCATGCAATTTTTATTTTTGAAAAAAAAGGTTGACCCATGCAAACGCATGAGGCGGGAGATGAAATGCCTTCTTTTATGGTTTGCCGTGTGGGGAGTATGTCTTTCCGCAAAGGCTTCTGGCTCATTAATGTTCAGTACATATACGGTAGAAGACGGGTTGTCGCATAACACCGTGTTATGTGCCTTGCAGGATAGCTATGGCTTTATCTGGCTGGGTACAAGCAATGGATTGAACTGTTTTGACGGCAGGAAGAATATCATATACCGCAGTTCGTCGCAAGACGAAAACCGGTCGCTCGGAAATAACTTTGTCCGTTCGCTTTACGAAGACAGCCAAAAGCGTATCTGGGTAGGTACAGACTGTGGCATTTATATTTATGAGCGTAATCGGGATGCTTTTGTTCTGTTCGATGTTACTACCGAGTTCGGCGTGTTTATCAGTAGTGAAGTAAGCCGGATAGTGCAGTTGGCCGACGGTATGATAGGTATAGCTACGTTAGGGCAAGGACTGTTTTTTTATGACCCGCAGAAAAACGTTTTAACGCAGAACAATATGTATTCTTCGTTCGTATGGGACATCTGTGTGGGGCAAAAAGGAGAAATATACTGTTCTTCATTGCAAGATGATATTCTTTGTTTCGACCGTCATGGAGCATATCAGCGAACTTATCACTTATCATCTTCGGATGTAGATTGGAACAAGTCGAACCATAAGGCCAATTGCATTCAGCTTGTGGATAGTACGCTGTGGATAGGAACAAACAGCAAGTCTTTGTTCAGTATCAATGTAGGTACGGGAGAAACAAACCATTATGAAATAGGAGCAGACCAGTTCCGGATTATCCAATGTTTGAAACCGTGGAGGCAAAAAAAATTGTTGGTGGGAACAGATAACGGGCTGTATAGTTTCGACCGCATGACAAAAACGCTGGTTCCGATAGATAACTCGGTGGGCGACTCTTCCGGTAACGACCGGAGCATCAATGCGCTGATGGAAGACGCCGAAAACGGCATTTGGGTACTGACTAACATGCAAGGAGTAAGCTATCTGTCGGCACGTGCCAAGCCCTTCCGCCGTTTTGTGTTACCCGAAAGCGGTGTGGTAAATACGTTTTGCGAAGATGAATCCAACGGAAATATCTGGATAGGTACTCGTAACGGGCTGTACCGATATGATAAGGCCACTCGGAAGGTCGATAAATATCCTTTGGAAGAAGACGGCAAATCGCCTTACGATATCCGTGCCCTGTTTTTGGATAAAGGTAAATTGTGGATAGGAACATTTGCCAACGGGTTAAAAATCTTAGATTTGTCGACGAGGCGTGTAAAAAGTTATAATCACTCTTATACCACTCCGAACACGATATGTAGCGATGATGTGCAAACGATTTACGGCTGTCGTAACGGGCGGATTTATGTAGGGACAAGTTGGGGGCTTTGTTATTATAATCCCGAAGAAGACAACTTCCATACAGAAACAACCATTGGAGTCATGATATCCATTACGGATATATTGGAAGACGGGCATAACAACATTTGGATTTCGACGGCAAACAGCGGGGTTTTTCTATGTAATCAGACGGATAATTATTGGCGTCATTATGAACATAAGCGTAACGACAAGAAAAGCATCAGCCATAATTCCGTCATCACGTTGTTTGAAGACAGCAACGGCGTAATGTGGTTTGGGACAAACGGAAACGGGCTGTGCTATTTTGACGAACGCCAGAGATGTTTTGTCGATTTGAGTGAAAACAATTCATGGGTTTCCAGTCAGGTTATTTATTCGATAGAGCAAGACCAGTCGGGAGCATTCTGGCTGTCGACGAATGTGGGTATTGTGAAATTAAACCCCATGTCATCCGAAAAATACCAGCGTTTTACCGAGTCAGACGGTTTGTTGAGTAATCCGTTCCGTGAAAGAGCTTCTTTTAAGGCAGAAGACGGTACGATTTACTTGGGAGGGATGAATGGGTTTAACGCCTTCCGTCCTTCGTTCTTTCCTTCAAATGCCTACGTTCCTCCCGTATACATCACGGATATAACTTTGATGCGTGTCGATAAAAGAGAAGATGTACGTAAGTTGTTGCATCTTGACAAACCCTTCTATCAGGCCAAAGAAGTAAAGATACCTTATACCTATAATAGCTTTACGGTGTATTTTGCTGCACTTAGTTACCAAGACCCCCGTAAGAATCATTATTCTTATAAGTTGGAAGGGGTAGACAAGGAATGGTTTAACGATTTGGAGAATAACTATGTTTCGTATAACAATCTGGCTCCGGGCAAATATCACCTGCTTGTGCGTGGTTCGAACAATGACTTGAAATGGAATAATGATGTAGCTGATTTATGGATTATTGTTACGCCTCCGTGGTGGCTGTCAGGCTGGGCGTATCTTGTGTATTGTTTGCTTGCGGTTTGTTTTCTTGCGTATGCACTGTGGCGCAGAGATCGTCATCTGAAGAACAAATACCGCAAACGGATGGAAAATTATCAGATAGAGAAAGAAAAAGAATTGTATAAATCTAAAATCAATTTCTTTATCAATTTGGTGCACGAAATACGTACACCTCTTAGCCTGATTAAATTACCGCTTGAAAGTTTGCTCGTTACCGACCGGAGCAAAGAAGATAGCAAATATCTTTCGGTAATAGATAAGAATGTAAATTACCTGTTGGGAGTGACCAATGAGTTGCTGGATTTCCAGAAAATGGAGGCAGGCGTAGTACGGCTTCATCTGAAGAACTGCGATATTGTAGAGCTATTGCAAGATATTTATAACCAATTTATCGGTTCGGCTGAACTGAAGAGTCTTGTTCTGACGTTGGATGTTCCGGAAACCTCCCGGATAGAGGCGGTGATTGATGCTGATAAAGTCAGCAAGATTGTGGTAAACTTGGTTAGCAATGCCATGAAGTATGCCCATACCCGAATAGATATTAGGTTGAAACAACTCAATGAACAGTTTGATATTCGGGTAGAAGATGATGGAGACGGGATTCCTTTCGATGAAAAAGAAAAAGTTTTTCAGGCTTTTTATCAGGTAGATAATCCCAAAGCGATGTTAGGGACAGGTATCGGTCTGGCATACTCTCGCTCGTTGGCGGAAAACTGCGGGGGAAGTTTGAGGGCAGAAGACAATTCTTACGGTGGAGCATCTTTTATTCTGACGCTTCCCCTTCACGCCCGTGAGTCGGATATAGAAGAACAGATTATCGTATCGGATATGGATGAAAAGGTGGAATCGCCGGTGAAAACTGAAGAAGACGACCCGCTTTTGCAACAAAAATATACCGTGCTGTTGGTTGAAGATAACGTAGAACTGTTAGACATGGAGTATACAAGGCTTGCCAAATGGTTTAAGGTGGTAAAAGCAACGAACGGACTGCAAGCCTTGAAAGTTTTAGAAACGACTGCCGTTGACGTAGTGGTGAGCGACGTGATGATGCCTAAAATGAACGGACTGGAGCTTTGTAACAAAATAAAATCGGATATTGATTACTCTCACATCCCCGTTATACTGCTTACGGCAAAAACCTTACCCGAATCGAAAGCCGAAGGATTCAGGTACGGAGCGGATGCTTACGTGGAAAAACCGTTTACTATCGTTCAGTTGAAGATGCAGATACGAAATATCTTGAAGTTAAGGATGGTTTTCCATCAGCGTATGCAAGAGCTGAACAGTCATAACCTGCCCGAAGGACAAGAAGAAATAAGCATTACGCCTCGCGACCGCGAATTTCTTACAAAAATGCAGCAGGCGATTGAAGCGCAACTGGCTGACGAGAATTTTTCGATAGACATCTTGGCGGCAGATATGAACATGAGCCGTTCTAATTTCTACCGTAAACTTAAAGCCTTGACCGGAATGTCTCCCAATGATTATCTGAAACTTTGCCGGTTGAACAGGGCTGCTGTATTGTTGAAGGAGGGATGCCGCATTACGGAGGTATGTGAGCAGACGGGTTTCAGTTCGTCATCCTATTTTGCCAAATGCTTTAGGGCGCAATTCGGCGTATTACCGAAAGATTACGTAACTCATCTCTCGCAAGAGAAATAAGAAATTCTTCCGAAAAAAACGCTACCGTTAGTGTTACTTGTTTCATGCGGTTAAGTTACCCGGTTCTACCCATAGGACTTGCCTGTCCTATGGGTAGAATTTTTTTATGCCCGGATAAAGTTCAAACAACCCTTTTATGCGGATAAGTTTTTATTTCTATCCGAAGGAATTATCGGCTGTTTTTCGGATGGAAATTTTTCGTATTTATTTCTGTAAGGAAACCGGACGGACTCCCTCGTGGGTGATTTTTACGGGTTTGATGTAGCCATTGGGGTCGAACTCCAATTTATCAATGCAAACCTGACGTTCGTTTATCCCCGTGTGACCTAACGGACGGCGATGGTAAATAATGTAATACTCATCTTTTCCCGGTATCTGGATAACCGAATGATGTCCTGCTCCGGTAGCTACCTGCGGGTCTTGCTGTAAAATTTTTCCGATACGTTTAAACGGTCCGAACGGCGAGTCGGCTATGGCATAAGCTACACAATAATCCGGGCCTCCCCATCCGCCTTCCGACCACATGAAGTAATACTTTCCGTTTCGTTTCAGCATGAAGGGGCCTTCTACGTAATTTTCGGGAGTAACTTCTTTGTAGTACGTCCCGTCGCCGAACGGCTCCAAAGCCAAAAGGTCGCTTCGTAATTTCACCATGTTACAGTGTCTCCATCCCCCGTAGTACATATAATACTGTCCGTCGTCATCGCGGAACACAAACTGGTCTATCGGCTGTGCTTTATTTATGATTTTCGAGATGAGCGGTTTTCCTAAAGCGTCTTTATACGGACCTTCCGGATGGTCGGCAACAGCCACTCCGATGCCTCCCCACTGCTCATCGTTCTGAATATCGTTTCCGCCGAAGAACAGGTAATATTTCCCGTTGGCATGAATTACCGATGGCGCCCACAAAGCATATTTTACCCACGGAACATTTTTGATGGATAACACCTCCGGATGTTTGGTCCAATGAACGAGGTCGGTCGATGAAAAAGCATCGAAATGCGTTTGTAAGTTATATTCTTGATTGATGGCTTCGGTTTTTCGCTCCAAATCTTTTTTATAAGTAAGGGTATCTTCTCCGTAAAGCTGAGAAAGCGTCGGGAAAATCCAGTATGTATCGCCGTAAACGATGGCTTCAGGGTCTGCATACCATCCGGGAATTATCGGATTTCCACTTTGCCGGTTTTGCTGTGACCAGCAGTGGGCGGCAGGAATACACAGTATGGCTCCTGCCATGATTAGATGTTTGATATTCATAACGTACAAATAGAGTTACAATTCGCTGATTTCTGCAAATAATTCAACCATGCAAGCGTTTTCCAGCAAACTTTTAAATTGGTTTGACTTATTTCCCGACCAGTCGTTGCTGAACAAGCCGTTGCTGTCGCGCGTCCATCTCCAAGCAAAATCGGCGTTATCTATCATCGCTTTGATGTAAGTCGGGTTATGGTCGGTTTGATAAAGAGCCTTTAAACCTCTGAACAAGATAACATTAAACCACGGACTGTCGGGATAGAATCTCATTTCTCCTTTCGGCGTTTGCTGCAAGCGGCAGAAATACTCGTAAGCCCCTTTAGCCGTTTGCTGCGCATCCTGTAAGTAAGCCTCCTTGCCTGTAATCTGGTAAAGCAGTACGCCTGCCTGAATCATTTGCCCACTGTTGTAGGTATATTTGGCATAGCCTATTTGACCTTCTAAGTTGATATTGTCCCAATAAACAAAATCCTCAGGGTCGCGCAGGTTTTTCTTGGTCCACTCGTAGGTTTCTTCAGCCTGTTTCAAATACTTTTCATCTTTTGTGAGCTTATATAACTTCAGACACAGAACTGTAGCCGGAGCATTTGAACAAGTATTTTTGGAGGTACGTTTCTGTTCACACCAATAGATTCCTCCACCCAGTTCGTCCGACCATCCAGAGTAAATATACCGATGCAGGGCGATAGCCTTGTCAAGATATTCTTGTTTGCCGGTAGCTTCGTAGTAATCGCAACAGTCTAAAGCTATCCAGTCGTTGTCATCGTAATATCGGTCATTTTTCCCTGCAAAGGTGGGGTATGATTGGTAACACGCCGGTTTCCGGGTATTGTCCCAATACAAATCAAGTCCCGGCTTGATTTGTTTATCCATAAGCTTCTTGTATTTGTCTGCTTTGGATATTTTGTACATGGAGACACAGCCCGAAACCATTGCCGAATACGGCCAAAGGAAAGATACTTCTTGCTGAGTAAGATTAGCATCGCTGTTGGCAGTATAAGTAATCTGTTGCTTGGGGTTACGAGGATAAGTTTCCATCAGCAGTCCGTATTTCGGAACCTGATATAAAGTTAATATCGTGTTCAGTAACGAATCTGCCCGCTGAAAGAAAAGATTACCTCCATACTGCCTTGCCGACAAGAGCAAGGGCAGTATGGTAAATAAGAAACAAAAAGATGCTTTTTTCATGATTATTTCAGGTTAGTGTGCGAAGAAGGAATCAGTTCGAAGATTGCCTTAATCCGTTTCATATCTAATTTGGGAGTACGGTTGTAATAATAAATACCGTTCTTTTCCTGTTCCACGTCAGTGAGTTGCGTGTAACAGAATCCCATAACGTGTTTAGCGTCTTTCAAGGCTTTTACCTGACTTTCCAAGCGAGTGTAGAACTCTTCGGGAGTTTGAGGTATGTTTCCATAGCCCCAAGAATTTTTGCGCTCTTCGGCCGACATCCATCCGATGCCTCCGAATTCGTCTACCATATAAGGTTGTCCTTCGTACACGGCCAAGAATTTTTTGTCGCGGCTGTTTCGGTAAGGTTCTTTTCCTTCTTTAAACTCCAGTTGTTCTGCCAGTTTGCTTCCATCCTGTTCATAATTATGTACACTCCAGATATCGGTCAGTATATGGTCGTCTCCGCTGGCATCGTTGATGGGACGGGTGGGGTCGATTGACTTCGTTATATGATAAATGTCGCGTATCAGTCGCGGATAAACTCCTTCACGGCTTCCCCAAGTTTCATTAAAAGGAGTCCAAGTAACCAGCGACGGATGGTTCCGGTCTCTCGCTACCACTTCCGTCCATTCGCCGATGTAATTGCGCACCGCCAGTTCGTCATTGATATCCATCACCCAGCTTGCACTCTCTCCCCATGTAAGATAACCCAATTTGTCAGCCCAATAATAATAACGTTCTTCGAAAACTTTCTGGTGGAGTCTTGCCCCGTTAAATCCGGCTTCCTTTCCCAGTACGATGTCGTTTTTCAAAGCCTCGTCTGAAGGAGCTGTCCATACTCCGTCGGGATAATATCCTTGATCGAGTACCAAACGTTGGAAATAAGGCTCGTTGTTCAGATAAAAGATGCCATCGGCAGTATGTACTTTGCGCATACCCGCATACGATTTCACCTCATCAATGATGTTTCCCTGCTGGTCTTTTACCTGATAAACCAAGTCGTATAAGAACGGATTCTCAGGACTCCATAACTTCATATTCTTGACAGGAAGTATGATGGTACTGCTGTTTGAGCAGGTAACGCTTTTTTTTGCTACTGTCTTATTGCCGTCTTTTAGCACGATTTCCAGCGTATTGTTAGACTCTTGATAAAATTCCGGAGTAATAATCAGTTGTTTTTGGTCAATGTCGGGGCGTACTACCGCTGTTTTTAATCCTTTCTTGTCAACAGCTTCCATCCAAACCGTTTGCCAGATACCGGTAACGCGGGTGTAGGAGCATCCTCCCGAATAAAAGTTGGTACATTGTTTCCCGCCGGTCTGTTTACCCGAACGCAGGTCATCTTTTACCTGAAGCACCAAGTTATGTGTTTGTCCGCTTTTCACGAATCGGGTGATATCTGCCGAGAATGAAGACGAACCGCCCCAATGCGACTGTACAAACTCTCCGTCGATATAAATTTCAGTATAATAGTCTACCGCTCCAAAGTTAAGCAATATCTTTTTCCCACTCCAGTCGGCAGGGATTGACAGTTTGCGCTGATACCACAGACAGTTGATAAAATCGGTATGCGCTACTCCCGACAGTTTGCTTTCCGGACAAAACGGAACAGTAATTTGCTGGCTTAGTTGTTCGGCCTTTTGTAGCGAGCGGTCTTTACCCGATTCTCCGAAATCGAACTCAAAGTTCCATGTTCCGTTTAAGTTTACCCATTGGCTGCGTTCAAATTGCGGACGTGGATATTCAGGACGCGGCTGCGGATTGGCAAATCCGTTCAAGCAAATTAATGCGAATAAAGTTGTTAATAGTTTCTTCATGATAGAATTGTAATAATAAATAGGTTAATGAATTATTCGTAAGTGTTAGGGAACGCGCTGATTCGGAGTCGGGCAGCTCCCATCGGTATTAAGGTGATTTCTTCTTTTTCCCTTTTGGGAGCATCGGCTTCGGGCAATTCATGGCAAAGTCCGTATTGGTCTACCTTCCAGCTTGGAATCTGTCGTCCTACGGTTTTGATTTCAAGAGGAACGCTTTCTTGCGTGAAGGGGAAATTATCGGCAGGCCATTGTTTTTTGATTACTTTGAAATCTTTCAGCGCATTGTCTTTGTTTAATACCAATGAGTAATTCCACGGCGAGTCGGGATAGATTTCATACGTAGGCCATTGGCTTGCATCGGCATCTTTTTGCCATTGTGAGTCGCCGATTGCAGTTTCTTTACTGTCGCTCTTTACATATTTCTCTCGTATTTTTAACGACATGGTGAGCGGTCCATAGTTTACGCTTACGCTGTTCTTGTTTACTTGCCATGTACGCAAACTGAGTTGCATGGGTAACGTCAGTTCCACTTTATCGTCGTTTTTCCAAGTGCGGCGGATACAAGCATATTGTCCGCTGGTAACAGGAGTCGTAACTTTCTGTCCGTTGATATGGATTTGTGCTTGGTTTGCCCAAGTAGGAATACGCAAGTAAAGCGGGAATTCCACTTCCTTGTCTGTTTGAACAGTCAACCGGATGACTTCATCAAACGGATAGTTCGTTTCTTCATGAATAGCGATTTGCTGTCCGTCTCCTACCTTCATGGTCGCTTTGCAAGAAGCATACAGAGCTAAAGCTGCTCCGTTATCGGGAGTAGCCAATACCAGATGCTCGGTATAGTAAGGCCATCCTTGTGCATGGTTATGCTGGCAGCAACGGCTGCTGAAAGGGTTCATGGCAAGGAAAGGTCCGGAGTTATCAATGCCCGGATGATGGTTTTTCGAATCGCTTATCACATGATTCGGGCAGGTGATGTAACGCAACGCCTTAAAATCAGGCATGGTTGCTGCCGGATAAGTATTGAATGCTACATCTTCACAATGTTCAGCCCAAAAAGGATCACCCGTCATGCGGAGCATGATTTCATCCGAAGCCATTTGTTCCACCATTCCGCAAGTTTCTACGCCCTGCCGGGGGTCGATATAGCCCATGCGACAATTTTCATCAGAGCCGAACATACCTCCCGGCACTTGTCCGAACGTGCGTCTGATCAGATGATGTACATTGTATGAAGCAGCTAATAAAGCAGAATCTTTATCAAGCATGTAGTAAGTGGCAGGTTCGCGGAAACATTGCGCGACGTTCACGTTATGCCAGTTGGGTAACGTAGAAGGTCTTGTCCAATCGGCAGTGTTGCGATGTATCTTCTCAGCTAACTCTAACAAGAAAGATTCACCGGTTTTATTGTATAACCAATATACGCTAAGCAAATTATCTCCACCGCGGCTATTTTCCCAGTAATCCTCTAAAAATTTATCGTCAGGCAAACTTAACTCCCATTTGAAGAAATTGGTCATTAAAGTTAGCACGCGCGAATCGTTGGTATATTCATAATAAGATTGCAGACACCATAACATAATCATTTGCGCCCAGAGTTCAGGCTTATCGCCTTTCATGTTTATCGGACCAAACGATCCGTCGGGACGCTGGCTGTTTATGGCTGCTTCAATCCATGTTTTAGCTTCGTTTATCATGTTCTCATCGCCTAAGATGTAAGCCAGATTTCCGTAGCCTTTCAACCAATACGGAACTTCTTCCCATCCATGATCGCCTCCATTGGTGAGCCAAGCATTATTTTCCTTTTCCAGCCATGCACTGATTTCGTTTAAGTGACCGGTCAGTCCGTCTCGTTGCAGTTCCAAATACTTTCTTAACCATCCTTCCGGCTTGATACTTCCTACCGGAAGTTTTAAGAAATGCGACGGTTGCAGTGGAGAACGATTATTCGCATAGTTTGGATTCTGTTCCATTCTGTCTGGTCGGTCTGTCATGGTTACACTAAACTCTGTAGATGTATGGTTACATGAACAACACATTGACAGTGCCGCACAAAACAGCATTCCTTTTACTTTACTGATGTTTTTCATGATAATATGTTTTTTTGATGTTTTAATCTACATACAAAGGTTGCCATTTATTTTTTCTTTTGTGGATAGGTTTTGTCAAATAAAAGATAAAAACTGACCATTTCTTCTTGAATTGTTGGTTGAAATGTATAATTTTGGCTGCATGTTACATACCCAACGAAATATTGTTATGAAATTAGTTTGTTACGTGCCTTTGTTTATTCTTATGTGTATGATGGGTGCCTGTCGGAATAATCCGAATGCCGAAAGCGGCAAAACGGTGTCAACCTTTACCAATCCTTTGTTTGGTACAGGAAGTTCTCCCAGTGCTATTTTTTATAAAGGGAAATATTATTATACGCATGAAACCAACGATATGATTTGGGTGTGGGAGACAGAAGATATTACAGATATGCAACATGCTATTTATAAAGAAGTGTGGCGTTCTGCCGACCCTAACAATAAATATAATTTGTGGGCGCCGGAGATTCATCGGATAAATGACAAATGGTACATCTATTATGCTGCCGATAATGGCAATACGGATAATCATCAGATTTATGTATTAGAGAATGAGGCTGCCACTCCATTGGAAGGAACATTTAAACTGAAAGGAGCGATTATGACGAATCCGGATTGGAACTGGGGGATTCATGCTTCAACTTTTGTTCATAAAGGAGTTCAATACTTGATTTGGTCGGGGTGGCCTCAAAGACGTATCATGGAAGAAACCCAATGTATTTATATCGCTCGGATGAAAAATCCGTGGACACTGGATACCAAGCGGGTTATGTTGTCGAAGCCGGAATATAGTTGGGAACGACAGTGGGTGAATCCCGACGGAAGCCGTACGGCTTATCCGATTTATGTAAACGAGGCTCCTCAGTTGTTTCATTCGCGCGACGGACAAAAGCTGATATTATACTATTCGGCAAGCGGATGTTGGTCTCCCTATTATTGCATAGGGATGCTCACTGCCGATACCGATGCTGATTTGTTGAACCCGGATTCTTGGCATAAAGACGATAAACCGGTATTTTCGCAGTCGCCTCAAGATAGTGTATTCGGTCCGGGAAGCCTTTCGTTTGTTCCTTCTCCCGATGGGAAAGAATGGTATGTACTGTATCATGCCCGTGCAATACCCAACGGCATAACCGGTGATAATGAGTCGAGAAGCATACGTATGCAAAAAATAGAATGGGATAAAAACGGGATGCCCGTATTTGGGAAGCCTGTAAAATTAGGAGTTCCCTTGCCTAAACCTTCCGGATTATAATTTGGGCTGGTGGAAATAAGCCGACATCTGATAAAAGATGCCGACTTATTTTTTTGCAATGGAACAAACCGGAGGCAACAGCCCTCAAGCGTAAGAAAAGGCAAGTTATGATGCCTGCGGGGCGTTAAATGGTGAAAAGACTGGTTGGTGAACTGTTTTTTCTGTTTTTTGAATGACTATTTCTATCATTCGTTACTTGCGTTCGTTAGTTTTGCAGCAGAGAATTAACACATTATCTTTATTAAACCTGAAAACGATGAAAAACGTATTTACCAATCACACTCATGCTGCAACGCCCGTAGCCTGTGTATCAATAAAGGATTATGCTCCGCTTTCGGAACAATCGAGTATAGAAATCTTCAACGTCGGGATGTTATGAATAATCATGTTCATCGGATTGCTCCTCCCAAACGCATTCATTCGATTGATGCGCTTAGAGGATTTGCATTGGTAGGTATTCTGTTGTGGCATTGCATGGAGCGTTTTGACCTGACTTTGGTGCCGGTAGTAGATAATCCTTTCTGGCAGCGGGTAGATACGGGAGTCTTTGATACGCTGAATTTCTTGTTTGCCGGAAAGTCGTATGCCATGTTTTCTTTGTTGTTCGGACTGAGCTTTTTCATGCAGATGGATTCTCAGGCAAGTAAGGGAGTAGATTTCAGAGGACGTTTTGTTTGGCGTATGGTGCTGTTGTTATTGTTCGGCTATATTAACGGACTGATGTATTTGGGTGAGTTCTTTGTAGTCTACGCTTTGTTAGGACTGTTTCTTATACCTTTATATAAAGTACCCACCAAGTGGCTGATAGGATTGGCTGTGTTGCTGTTCCTGCAAATTCCCGCAGTAATCAGTTTTGTTTCCTTGCTGGAGAACAACGTGCCGAACCAGCCTACCGATTTGGTGGTCGAAATGAATCGCCTTTATGAAACCTGTGCTTCTGTGTTTATTCACGGTTCGTTTGCCGATGTGATTGATTTCAATCTGTGGCGCGGACAATGGGCTAAGGTGTTGTGGGTGTTTAATAATTACCGCTATTTGCAGTTGTTGGGGTTGTTTATCATCGGTATGCTGATCGGACGTTCGGGAATCCATAAAGACGAAGTTCGGATGGTAAATTACAGCAAACTGGTTTTGCCGTATGCGTTGGCGTTTTTTGCCGTGTTCTATGCGATAGCTTATTTGCTTCCTTATTGGGGAGTAAAAGATTTTGCATTGCGGGTAGGACAGACCATGTTTAAAACATACGGTAATTTAGGGCAGATGATGGTTTACGTTTGCGGACTGATACTGTTGTATTACCGATACGGCGGACGCAAGATTTTAGATTATTTGGCTCCGGTAGGCAGAATGAGTGTAACAAACTACATGATGCAAAGTTTTGTCGGCGTTTGTGTTTTCTACGGCTTTGGGTTAAATGGGGCTGTGTCGCTGAATTATCTTGAAAGTTTTATGTTCGGTATCTTTTTCTGCATAATACAAATAGCTTATAGTAATTGGTGGATGAAACGGTTCTATTATGGACCGGTAGAGTGGCTGTGGAGAATTTGTACATGGCTCTGTCGAGTTCCGTTTAAGCGTAACACCGTAAAAGGGCTTGTTTAAGAGGCTTTATCCGGCTCGGCAGAGGGCTTGAAAACGCTACCCATAGGACGCATCAACACTATGGGTAGAACCGGTCAACGCTACCGCATGAGTTGACCAACGCTAACGGTAGCGTTTTTCGGGTATAACGGAGGAGACATTTTGCCCGCGCTTCCGTTAGCGGAAAAAATTCAATGGGTTCAATTAATGCATAGGTTTTAGTATCGATATATATAAAAACATTAGTTAGTATGAAGACAAGAAAAATATTATTGTTAATCGGATGTTGGGCCGTCGGACTTTCAGGGATGTGTGCGACGTTGCGCTATACTCATGCAGATGTATGGGAGGCTTACGAAGGTTTTAATCGTAATTACCTTGATTCCCTGAAGTATATTTATAAAACGGATACTTCTTTTCCTCGTGCCGTAGACCGGGGAAACGGAGCGGCGGCAATTTGGTGTCAGCCTATTTATTGGGATATGGCGATGAATGCATATCGTCTTGCCCGTTCGCAGAAAGACACAGAGCGCGAAAAAAAGTACAAGGCGTTAAGTCGGAAAATCTTTGAGGGAAATAAAGCTCACTATGTAGGCTTCGATTTCCATGACAATAACGAAAACACCGGCTGGTTTATCTACGATGATATTCAGTGGTGGACTATTACGCTTGCCCGTGCTTACGAATTGTTTGGCGACAAAGAATACCTGAAACTGGCCGAGGCAAGTTTCAGTCGGGTATGGAACGGTTCGAAGCGGGTAGGGGATACCGGCTCGTACGACGAGAAAAAAAGCGGCATGTTCTGGCAGTGGCAACCTATCCATAACCCGAAACCGAATGACAGCGACCGCGACGGCAAGATGGCTTGTATCAATTTCCCTACGGTGGTAGCGGCGATGACGCTTTATAAAAATGTACCCGCAGGCAGGCGCGAACCGGAGGAGGCGGATTGGAGCTACCAAACCAAAGCACAGTATCTGGAAAAAGCGAAAGAAATCTATGAGTGGGGGGTAAATAACCTGTTCGACAAATCGACGGGGCGGGTGGCAGACAGCCGGCACGGAACGCATGAACCGGACTGGAAAGCCCACGTATATAATCAGGCGACTTTTATCGGAGGCTCGGTAATGCTGTATCAGGCTACGGGTGAACGCCGTTATCTGGATAACGCCATCCTTGCCGCAGACTATACGGTGAAAGACATGTCGCCTGCCGGTGTGCTTCCTTTTGAAAGCGGAATCGAGCAAGGTATTTATACGGCTATATTCGCACAATACATCGCCATGTTGGTTTACGATTGCGGACAATCGCAATACCTTCCTTTCTTGGAGCATACGATAGACTGCGGGTGGAGTAATCGTGATAAGAACCGCATCATTTGCGGAGGAAAATACGATGAGGCGGTGAGCGGAAATCAGGTGATAGACAGTTATTCGGCATCCGGTATTCCCGCTTTGATGTTGCTCTTCCCTGACAATACTGTAAAGTGAAAATCATGTATCATCAAAAAAATAAAAATATGAGACTGACAACATTAGTTTATGTAGCAACAACCGCTCTGCTGGTTGGTTGCGGAGGAGGAAAACAGCAGTCGGAACAACATGCTAAAAACGAATTACGTGCTCCGGCTTATCCGTTGGTAACGATTGACCCTTACACCAGTGCGTGGTCGATGTCTAATCAATTATATGATGCTCCGGTAAAACACTGGACGGGCAAGAACTTCCCTTTACTGGGAGTTGCTAAAGTCGACGGCAAAGCATATCGTTTTATGGGAGAAGAAGAACTGGAACTATATCCGATATGTGGAACCTCCGAGCAATGTGACTGGGAAGGAAAATATACAACTGCCGAACCCGTTTCGGGTTGGGAAAAGGCCGGATTTAACGATGCTGCGTGGAAAACGGCTCCGGGAGCATTCGGAACGAAAGAAAACGAGCCTACTGCAAAAACTCAATGGGGAAGTGAATACATTTGGGTACGCCGTACGGTAAACATAACCGACGATTTGTCGAAGAAAAACTTGTATTTGGAATACTCGCACGATGATGACGTAATCATTTATGTAAATGGTATAAAGGTGGTCGAAACAGGCAATTCGGCGAAAAAGTATGTGTATGCCAAACTTCCCGAAGAAGCAGTTGCTTCGTTGAAAAAGGGAGAAAACATAATCGCTGCCTATTGCCGTAACCGTGTGGGAAATGGTTTGTTGGATTTTGGCTTGCTGGCAGAAAAAGACGATACCCGATTCTTTGCCGAGACCGCTGTACAGACTTCGGTAGACGCTCAGGCTACTCAGACTTATTATACGTTTAACTGCGGGAACGTTGACTTGAAACTGACTTTTACCGCTCCGCTGTTGATGGATGATTTAGACCTGATGACTCGTCCGGTTAACTATCTTACTTACGAAGTTCAATCGAAAGACAATCAAAAACACGATGTGGAATTGTATTTCGAAGCAGGTCCGCAATGGGCGATTGACCAACCCTATCAGAAATCGGTAAGTAAAACCGGAAATGAGAATGGTATCGTTTACGCCAGCACCGGAAGTGTTGAGCAGAACATATTGGCGAAACGGGGAGATGATTTGCGCATCGACTGGGGATATTTTTATTTTGCAGCGCCTGATGACAATCGTTTGAAGGTTGGCACCGGTGACGGAGCCTTGTTACGTCAAAGTTTCTTGGCCGATGGTACGCTGAAAGAACAGTCGACCGACGGAATGAATAAATTGGCTATCGCTTGTAAGATGGGTAATGTCAAATCGGATACGGGATATCTGATGCTGGCTTACGATGATATTTACTCACTGCAATACTTCGGTACTAATTTGCGTCCGTATTGGAATCGTAAGAACGATCAGACTATCTTTACCCAGTTGGAAAAAGCAACGCAAGAGTATAGCACATTGATGAAATGCTGTACCGAATTTGATGCGAAACTGATAGGCGAAGCAGAACAGGCTGGAGGCAGAAAGTACGCTGAGTTATGTGCGCTGGCTTATCGGCAGGTAATGGCTGCACACAAGCTGGTTGAGTCGCCCGACGGTGAACTGCTGTTCATGTCGAAAGAGAACTTCAGTAACGGATGTATCAATACCGTGGATTTAACTTATCCTTCTTCTCCTTTGTTCTTGGTTTATAATCCGAATTTGCTGAAAGGCATGATGAACGGTATATTCCAATATAGCGAAAGTGGCAAATGGCCGAAACCTTTTGCAGCGCATGATTTGGGTACTTATCCGTTGGCAAACGGACAGGTATACGGGGGTGATATGCCGATTGAAGAAACCGGAAACATGATGATTCTGAGCGCAGCCATCGCCGTGATAGAAGGAAATCCGGACTATGCGGCTAAGCATTGGGATGTATTGACTACATGGGCAAACTATTTGGCTGAGAATGGTCTTGACCCCGAAAATCAGTTATGTACGGATGATTTTGCAGGACATTTTGCCCATAACACAAACCTGTCTATCAAAGCAATTATGGGTGTGGCTTCTTATGCGTATTTGGCAGACAAGCAAGGAATGAAAGACATTTCGAACAAGTATATGGAAAAAGCCAAAGAGATGGCGGGCGAATGGTTGAAGATGGCTGACGACGGTGACCATTACCGTCTGACATTCGACAAGCCCGGTACGTGGAGCTTGAAATATAATCTGGTATGGGATGAACTGTTAGGCTTTAATCTTTTCCCGAGAGAAGTGGTAGAAAAAGAACTGGCATATTACCAGACAAAAGAAAATAAATATGGAGTTCCGTTGGATAACCGTGAAACCTATACCAAGAATGACTGGATTATGTGGACGGCAACAATGGCGCAAGACCGTGCTACTTTCGAAAAATTCATCGCTCCTATCTATACGTTTATGAATGAAACGGTAGATCGCGTTCCCATGACCGACTGGAACTGGACGTTAGAACCTAATCAGAGAGGCTTCCAAGCACGTTCTGTTATTGGTGGTTATTGGATGAAGGTGCTAAAGGATAAATTAGGAAAATAATCGGGCGGGAAGCAATGTATTTTGTATTTTTGTCTGACTTAAAAAAGATGTATATGAAAAAGAATTTGATAACCGGAGTGTGTTTGTTATCTGCATTCGCCTGCGTTTCGCAAGCGAATGCGATAACGGCAGAAACGTCTTATGTGTGTACGAATGATGCGATAAAGCAGGATAATCGTCCGGCTCCGGATAAACGTTTGTTCCATTCCGATGCCGTAGAAAAGCAAATCGAAAGAGTTTGTCGGTTGCTGACTAATACCAAATTGGCTTGGATGTTTACGAATTGTTTCCCCAATACGTTGGATACGACGGTTCATTTCCGCCATTTTGAGGATGGTCGTCCGGATACCTTTGTATATACCGGAGATATCCATGCCATGTGGTTGCGCGACTCCGGCGCTCAAGTGTGGCCTTATGTGCAGTTGGCAAACGAAGATGCTGCACTGAAAGAAATGATAGCAGGTGTTATCAACCGCCAGTGGATGTGTATCAATATTGATCCTTACGCCAATGCGTTTAATGATGGGGCTACGGGCGGAGAATGGATGAGCGACCTGACGGATATGAAACCGGAGTTACACGAACGCAAATGGGAGATTGATTCGTTATGTTACCCCTTGCGTTTGGCGTATCATTATTGGAAGGTTACGGGTGACAGCTCTGTTTTTGGCGAAGACTGGCTGAAAGCGATAGCCAATATCCTGCAAACGTTTAAGGAGCAGCAACGTAAAGACGGAACAGGTCCTTATAAGTTCCAGCGCAAAACCGAACGCGCACTGGATACGGTTCCTTGCGACGGATGGGGGCGTCCCGTAAAACCGGTCGGCCTGATCGTATCCACGTTCCGTCCGTCTGACGATGCTACAAACATGCAGTTCTTGGTTCCCTCAAACTTCTTTGCCGTGTCTTCTTTGCGTAAAGCGGCAGAGATATTGCAAACAGTCAATAAAAAAGCAGACTTGGCTGCCGAATGCACAACGTTGGCAGACGAAGTGGGAACGGCATTAAAACAATATGCGGTTTATAATCATCCGAAGTATGGAAAGATTTATGCTTTCGAGGTAGATGGTTTCGGCAATCATATTTTGATGGACGATGCGAATGTACCCAGCCTGCTGGCAATGCCTTATTTGGGCGACGTAGATGTAAACGACCCGGTTTATCAGAATACCCGCCGTTTCGTGTGGAGCGAAGACAATCCTTATTTCTTCCGCGGAACAGCAGGTGAAGGTATTGGAGGACCACACATCGGGTATGACATGGTTTGGCCGATGAGTATCATGATGAAAGCCTTTACCAGTCAAAACGATGAAGAAATCAAACGTTGCATTAAAATGTTGATGGATACAGATGCCGGTACAGGATTTATGCACGAATCCTTCCACAAAGATAATCCGGCGAAGTTTACCCGGGCTTGGTTTGCATGGCAAAATACGCTCTTCGGAGAACTGATATTGAAGCTGGTGAACGAAGGTAAAGTAGATCTGTTGAACAGCATTCAGTGATACAAAAACTTAACTCATAGCGTGAAAGAAAGCATCGGCATGTTTTTATACATTTAAGCCGATGCTTTCCTTATTTTATGCGGTAGCGTTTCCGGCAGTAGTTGAAGAAGCCGCCATCTCATTCTTTCAGACTTGTAAGGTGATAAAATTCTGCAAAGTTCCGAAATACATCTTGATTTTATGCGTTCCGAATTGGGAATATTCCGTATATTTGCATACATGAACGGTGACGTTGCCGGGCATTAAAGTTTTATAGAAATCAATGAGTAAAGTATTAATCATCGGTGCAGGCGGTGTAGGAACCGTGGTTGCACACAAAGTGGCTCAGCATCCCGACGTATTTACGGAAGTGATGATTGCGAGTCGTACCCAGTCAAAATGTGATGCGATTGTGAAAGCAATCGGTAACCCTAACATTAAAACTGCTAAGGTTGATGCGGACAATGTGGACGAACTGGTGGCTTTATTCAACAGTTTTAAACCCGAAATCGTTATTAACGTAGCGCTTCCGTATCAGGATTTGACTATCATGGAGGCATGTCTGAAGGCAGGCGTGAATTACTTGGATACGGCGAATTACGAACCCAAAGACGAAGCTCACTTCGAGTACAGCTGGCAATGGGCATACAAGCAGCGTTTCGAAGAAGCGGGACTGACTGCTATCTTGGGATGCGGATTCGACCCGGGAGTAAGCGGTATCTATACGGCTTATGCCGCCAAACATCATTTCGACGAAATTCAATATCTGGATATTGTAGACTGTAACGCAGGAAATCATCACAAAGCGTTTGCTACGAACTTCAATCCCGAAATCAATATCCGTGAGATTACCCAAAACGGCCGTTACTATGAAGATGGCAAGTGGGTAACTACGAAACCGCTGGAGTTCCACAAAGATTTGACTTATCCTAACATCGGTCCGCGCGATTCTTACCTGCTGTATCATGAAGAGTTGGAATCGCTGGTTAAGAATTTCCCAACCATCAAGCGTGCCCGTTTCTGGATGACGTTCGGTCAGGAATACCTTACCCATCTGCGTGTAATCCAAAACATCGGAATGGCAAGCATAGAGCCTATCAATTATAACGGCATGGAGATTGTTCCTTTGCAGTTCCTGAAAGCTGTGTTGCCGAATCCGCAAGACTTGGGCGAAAACTACGAGGGAGAAACTTCCATCGGTTGCCGAATCCGCGGTATCAAAGACGGAAAAGAACATACCTATTATGTATATAATAACTGTTCACATCAGGCTGCTTACCAAGAAACAGGTATGCAGGGCGTAAGCTACACCACGGGAGTTCCGGCTATGATTGGCGCCATGATGTTCCTGAAAGGACTGTGGAAGCGTCCGGGGGTATGGAACGTAGAAGAGTTCGATCCCGATCCGTTTATGGAAGAACTGAACAAGAATGGTTTGCCGTGGCATGAAGTGTTCGACGGCGACCTTGAACTGTAATCATTACTAAAGACAAGAACAAGGAGAATGAACGTAGGAGATAAAGCTCCCGAAGTATTAGGCTTGAACGAAAAAGGAGAAGAAATTCGTTTGAGCAGCTATAAAGGGAAGAAGTTGGTGTTATATTTTTATCCGAAAGACATGACTTCCGGCTGTACGGCACAGGCTTGTAACCTGCGCGATAATTATGACGAACTCCGGAAGGCAGGTTATGAGGTGGTAGGCGTAAGCATTAACGATGCAAAATCGCACCAAAAGTTTATCGAGAAAAATCAGCTTCCTTTTACCCTGATAGCCGATACCGACCAGAAGCTGGTACAGGAGTTTGGAGTATGGGGAGAAAAGAGCATGTACGGTCGTAAGTATATGGGTACGTTTCGTACCACCTTCATCATTAACGAAGAAGGGGTGATCGAACGAATCATATCGCCGAAAGAGGTAAAGACCAAAGACCATGCTGCTCAGATTTTAAAATAATCGGCGGTGGCATTGTTCGCCGTTCGGTTTGTTACTTAAATTGAAAGAATAGATGGCAAAAAAAGACGAATTAGAGTTTGAAGGTGGAGTGGAAAACACTCCGAAGCCCAATAACAGTGAAAAGCTGAAAGCACTTCAGGCAGCGATGGACAAGATAGAGAAGAGCTTCGGCAAAGGCTCTATCATGAAGATGGGCGACGAACACGTCCAAGAGGTAGAGGTGATTCCTACCGGCTCTATCGCGCTGAATGCGGCTCTTGGTGTAGGCGGCTATCCGAAGGGACGTATCATCGAGATTTACGGTCCGGAGTCGTCCGGTAAAACCACACTGGCTATCCATGCCATTGCCGAAGCGCAGAAAGCGGGAGGCATTGCGGCGTTTATCGATGCCGAACATGCGTTCGACCGTTTCTATGCTGCTAAGCTGGGTGTGGATATCGACAACCTGTGGATTTCGCAGCCCGACAGCGGTGAGCAGGCACTCGAAATAGCCGAACAGTTGATACGCTCATCGGCTATCGACATTATCGTTATCGACTCGGTGGCAGCCTTGACTCCGAAAGCGGAAATCGAGGGAGACATGGGCGATAACAAAGTAGGTTTGCAGGCGAGACTGATGTCGCAGGCGCTGCGTAAAATGACCTCAACTATCAGTAAGACGAACACCACATGTATTTTCATCAACCAGTTGCGCGAGAAAATCGGTGTGATGTTCGGGAATCCCGAAACCACTACCGGCGGTAACGCCCTGAAGTTCTACGCATCCGTGCGTCTGGATATCCGCAAGGGGCAGCCGATAAAAGACGGTGAAGAAGTTATCGGAAACCAAACCCGCGTAAAGGTGGTGAAGAACAAAGTGGCTCCTCCGTTCCGCAAGGCAGAGTTCGATATCATGTTCGGTGAAGGAATTTCTCACAGCGGCGAAATCATCGACTTGGGAGCCGACTTGGGAATCATCAAGAAGAGCGGCTCATGGTATAGCTACAACGATACGAAGTTAGGGCAAGGTCGTGATGCAGCGAAACAATGCATCAAAGATAATCCGGAACTGGCAGAAGAGTTGGAGGGATTAATCTTTGCAGCCTTGAAGGATAAAGATTAAGATTCGGAAAATCCCGAATCAGATAACGTCCCGACTCTTTTCTCATAGAGAGTCGGGATTTTTTTATTTGCAACAAATCCGTATGGAAGTAAAAGTAGTACCTTATAATCCTGATTGGGAAAGAATGTACCGACAAGAATCTTTTTGTTTGCGTAACATTTTGGGAAACGAATTGGTGGCTATTTACCACATCGGCAGTACGTCTGTGCCCGGATTGGCAGCCAAACCGATTATTGACATCATGCCTGTGGTAAAAGACATTAACCGCATCGACTGGTTGAATCTGGAATTCGAACGGTTAGGTTATGAATGTATGGGGGAGTTCGGCATATCCGGACGCCGTTACTTTCGTAAAGGAGGCGATAACCGTACGCATCAGGTGCATGTGTTTCAGCAAGATAACCGTACAGACATCGACCGTCATTTGGCTGTGAGGGATTATTTGCGCACCCACCCCTCGGAAGCGGCTCATTACGGAGCTTTGAAGCAAGAACTTGCCTTGCGCTTTCCTCATGACATCGAAGGATATTGCGACGGAAAGGATGGATTTATGAAACAACTTGAGGCGAAAGCATTGGCTTGGTATGCCTCCGATGCAGCGGCTGTATTATCCGTAAAGCCGGTCTTGTTTATTTTATCTGGTTTGCTGGGTAGCGGAGCATTTGAATAAAAAATCAGTTTATCGAATTTTGTAATGAGCTTGTTTTTAGCCATTTACCGATAGGCTGAAAACAAGGAAAATTCTAACGGTAGAACCGGACGGTCTTCCGAATAGAATTGGTCAACACTACCGCATGGGATGACCGACACTAACGGTAGCGTTTGGGGGAGGCACGACATCGGACGATTTCGTATTTTGCTTTCGCCGGAGAAGTTTCTTAGTTAAACCAACTTCCAAATTAACAAAATATAGATTTCTTCAATTAGAAATTTATGTATATTTGCGCCGAAACTTATAAAACCGAAAAACATTATGGCTAAAATAACAAAAGAAGCTGCCCTGCTGTATCACTCGCAGGGAAAACCGGGAAAAATAGAAGTCGTTCCCACAAAACCTTATCAAACACAACGCGACTTGTCATTGGCTTATTCGCCGGGGGTAGCCGAACCGTGTCTGGAAATCCAGAAAGACCCCGAAACGGCTTACGATTATACCGATAAAGGAAACTTGGTGGCTGTTATCTCAAACGGTACGGCAGTATTGGGACTGGGCGATATAGGCGCAGTGAGCGGTAAGCCTGTTATGGAAGGTAAAGGATTGTTGTTTAAAATCTATGCAGGCATCGACGTATTCGATATTGAAGTAAACGAAAAAGACCCGGATAAGTTTATAGAGGCTGTAAAGGCGATTGCTCCTACTTTCGGTGGTATAAATTTGGAAGATATCAAGGCGCCGGAGTGCTTTAAGATAGAGCAACGCTTGAAAGAAGAACTGGATATTCCGGTGATGCACGACGACCAGCACGGTACGGCTATCATCTCAAGCGCCGGACTGGTGAACGCTTTGGAAGTAGCCGGTAAGAAGATAGAAGATGTAAAGATTGTAGTGAACGGAGCCGGAGCATCGGCCATTTCATGTACGAAACTGTATCTGTCGCTCGGTGCACGTTTGGAGAATGTGGTAATGCTGGACAGTAAAGGTGTTATCTCAAAACAGCGTACCGACCTGAACGAACAGAAGAAGTTCTTTGCAACCGACCGCACCGACATTCACACGCTGGCAGAAGCCATCAAAGGTGCCGACGTATTCCTCGGTTTGTCGAAAGGTAACGTTTTGACGCAAGATATGGTGCGCAGCATGGCAGACCATCCGATTGTGTTCGCGCTGGCTAATCCTACTCCGGAAATCTCTTACGAGGATGCGATGGCTTCCCGTCCCGATGTATTGATGTCAACCGGACGTTCCGACTATCCGAACCAGATTAATAATGTAATCGGATTCCCGTACATTTTCCGTGGCGCATTGGATACACGTGCAAAAGCTATCAATGAAGAAATGAAATTGGCTGCCGTACGCGCCATCGCTGGATTGGCTAAAAAGCCTGTCCCCGACGTAGTGAATGCAGCTTATCATGTTAATAACCTGACGTTCGGCCCGGACTATTTTATCCCGAAACCGGTAGACCCGCGCTTGATAACCGAAGTGTCAATGGCGGTAGCCAAAGCTGCGATGGATTCAGGCGTAGCGCGTAAGCAGATTACCGACTGGAACGGTTACAAGAATCATTTGCGCGAGTTGATGGGACAGGAAAACAAGCTGACTCGTCAACTGTATGAAACGGCTCGTCAAGACCCGCAGCGTGTGGTATTTGCCGAAGGCATCCACCCCAACATGCTGAAAGCCGCTGTCGAAGCTAAGGCGGAAGGTATCTGTAACCCGATTTTGCTGGGCAACGAAGAGCGCATCGAGAAGCTGGCCAAAGAGTTGGATTTGAATCTGGAAGGCATCGAAATCGTAAACTTGCGCCACGACCGCGAGGCTGAACGCCGTGAACGTTATGCACGTATTCTTTGCGAAAAGCGTGCCCGCGAAGGTGCCAACTATCAGGAAGCTAACGATAAGATGTTCGAACGCAACTACTTCGGTATGATGATGGTTGAAACGGGAGAAGCAGATGCTTTCGTAACCGGACTGTACACGAAGTATTCGAATACCATCAAAGTAGCGAAAGAAGTAATCGGTATCCAGCCGGAGTATAAACACTTCGGTACGATGCACATCCTGAATTCAAAGAAAGGAACTTACTTCATTGCCGATACGTTGATTAACCGCCACCCCGATACCGATACGCTGATTGATATCGCTAAATTGTCGGCAAAGGCAGTACGTTTCTTCAATCAAGAACCGGTAATGGCTATGCTTTCTTATTCAAACTTCGGTTCAGATGCAGAAGGAAGTCCGGCAAAGGTACACGAAGCGGTAGATTACATGCACCGTACTTATCCCGAACTTGCTATCGACGGTGAAATGCAAGTAAAATTTGCGCTCGACAATAACTTGCGCGATGAGAAATATCCGTTTACCCGTTTGAAAGGCAAAGAAGTCAATACGCTGGTATTCCCCAATCTGACTTCTGCCAATGCTACTTACCAGCTTATCCAAAACATGAGCGAAACAGAAGTGATTGGCCCGATTCAGATGGGATTGAACAAACCGATTCACTTTACCGACATCGAAAGCTCAGTGCGTGACATTGTAAACATCACAGCCATTGCCTGCATTGACGCCATCGTTGCAAAGAAAATGAAAGGTAACGAGTAATCTTTATAAATATAAAAATAATAGATAAGAATACGGATTGACGCGGATTATGCAGATAAATAGTAATTGCTATCTGTTTAATCTGCGTCAATTTGTATTTTATAAAAAGCCTGTAATTCTATGCGAAAACCACTCAATAATACGCAATGTGTCATTCTTACGCTTTTCTGGGCGGCACTTTGTTTCATCGTTCTTACTTCTGCGTCGCGTATTGACGGACCGCTTATTATAACCATTCTTATTTCAGGGGCATTGGTTTTTATTCCTGTCATTAAGTCAATCAAAGGCGGTAGAAAGTAGCTTTTCTTCAGTTTCCTCTTGTTTTACTTTGTGTTTTGATACTTTTTTGTGATTTTTCTTGAAGAAATGTTGTATAAATAAATTATTATCTATACTTTTGTCACATCAAACAAAGAAAAACAACCAATTTAAAATAAGAGATCCATTATGAATGCAGCTAAAGTTTTAGAAGATCTGAAAAGAAGATTTCCGAATGAACCTGAATATCATCAGGCAGTTGAAGAAGTGTTAAGCACTATCGAAGAAGAATACAACAAGCATCCCGAATTTGATAAGGTTAATTTGATTGAACGCCTTTGCATTCCTGACCGTGTTTATCAGTTCCGTGTTACGTGGATGGACGATAAAGGGAATATCCAAACCAATATGGGTTACCGTGTACAGCATAATAACGCCATCGGCCCGTATAAAGGAGGTATTCGTTTCCATAGTTCTGTAAACTTGGGTATCTTGAAGTTCTTGGCATTCGAACAGACTTTCAAAAACTCTTTGACAACGCTCCCGATGGGTGGAGGTAAAGGTGGTTCCGATTTCTCACCCCGCGGCAAATCCAATGCCGAAGTAATGCGTTTCTGTCAGGCATTTATGTTGGAATTATGGCGTCATATCGGTCCGGAAACCGATGTTCCCGCAGGTGATATCGGCGTAGGCGGTCGTGAAGTAGGCTACATGTTCGGTATGTATAAGAAACTGACCCGTGAGTTTAGCGGCGTATTGACCGGTAAGGGTCGTGAGTTTGGCGGTTCGCTGATTCGTCCGGAAGCTACCGGTTACGGAAACATCTATTTCTTGTTGGAAATGCTGAAAACCCGCAACATTGACATTCAGGGTAAAACTTGTTTGGTTTCTGGTTCGGGTAACGTTGCGCAATATACGGCAGAAAAACTGATTCAGTTGGGTGCAAAGGTCGTTACGATGTCTGATTCTGACGGCTATATTTACGACCCGGATGGCATCGACCGTGAAAAGTTGGATTACATCATGGAACTGAAGAACTTGTACCGCGGACGTATCCGCGAATATGCAGAAAAATACGGTTGCAAGTATGTTGCCGGCGCACGTCCGTGGAACGAAAAAGCCGACATCGCACTGCCTTCTGCTACGCAAAACGAAATTAACGGCGACGATGCCAAAGCATTGGTAGCAAACGGAGTATTCGCTGTGTCTGAAGGTGCCAACATGCCTTCTACTCCCGAAGCAATCCGTGTATTCCAAGACGCTAAGATATTGTACGCTCCGGGTAAGGCTGCCAACGCCGGCGGTGTTTCTGTATCCGGTTTGGAAATGACTCAGAACTCTATCAAGTTGAGCTGGAGCCAAGAAGAAGTGGATGAAAAACTGAAGAGCATCATGAAGAATATCCACGAGGCTTGCGTGAAATATGGTACCGAACCCGACGGTTACATCAACTACGTGAAGGGTGCTAACGTTGCCGGATTCATGAAGGTAGCCAATGCAATGATGGCTCAGGGCATCGTGTAATGAACCGTAACAGATAGTTTCTCGAACATATTATTTACTTATCATTTATGCCATCCTGTTTTCGGCGGCTGCGTAAGTCGCGAAAGCAGGGTGGCTTTTTTATTTCACTCCTTGCTGTGGCGGGACACGGGGCGGTCGAAATGCGCTCCGCAGTTCCGGCATACAAATTCCCAATGCTCCGTGCCCGGAGGGGCTGCGGCAAGGGCGGCAATGATTCCGGAGAACAGTGCCCGCAGCCGGTGGCGTTTCTTCAATACAAACTGGATATTGTCGGAATGACACCGGGGGCAGTATTTAAGCTGTTCGGGAATCATCTCGTTTCGTTCAAGGATTTCCAGTGCGCGGTTGTAGTCTGCTTCGTAAACAAAAATATCTACTCCCGCAATCTGGCTGATGGCTCCCCGTAATACGTACGAAGTATTCACATTGTGAAGCACGGATGGAATGCCTTCATTTTCAAGTGCTCCGCTGATGATTTGGGCTTGGAAGGCATCGTTGCAGGTCATTAATCGGACGGTTCTCATGCTGTGATTAGATTAGAAAATAAGGGGTATTTGAGATGTTTACAAATCTACAGAATTTAGGCGAAAAACGCAAGCGGATGCGTTCTATAACTTATGCGGATAAACAATAGAACGCATCCGTTTGTGTTGGGTAACGCTATGGGTAGCGTTTTTCAGTCTTTGCCGATGGGGTTTTGAGGGGCTGAGGCAGCTATTTTTTTCGCTGTGGCACGGTCGGGTTTTCCTGTTCCCGTTTGCGGCAATCGGGTTATGCACACCGTTTGCTTGGGACGCCAATAAGCCGGAAGCGTTTCAACCGCCTGCCGGATAGCCGGACTGTCGGGAGCAAAGTTTTCAACCAACAGCACGATGCGTTCGCCGAATTTGGCGTCGGGTGCCGAAGTCACCATAAACGGGCAGGGAAGCAGCGGGCGCAGCGACGCTTCCACCTGCTCGATTTGCACTTTCACGCCTCCCGTGTTCACGGTATTGTCTTTACGCCCTAATATGCGGAATTGCCCGCGCGCGTTAAACTCCACGATGTCGTTTGTTATCAGTAGCTCTGGGTTGACCAACGGGGCATGGATGGCAAGCGTATGGTCGGGTGTGAGGCGGACATCCACATTCGAGAAAGGCGTGTACCATTCCGATGCTTCTTCGCCATTCAGTCTCCGCAGAGCGATGTGTGAAAGCGTTTCGGTCATGCCGTAGGTACTCCATACCGCGTGAGGAAACGACTTCAGTGCCTTGCCCAACGCTTCGTCGATGGCTCCGCCGCCAATAATCAGGTGGCGCACATCCATCAGCCGCTTCCGTTCCTCGTCCATTTGCAGGCTGTTGAATACCTGCATCGGAATCATGGCGGAAAACACGGGTATCTCGCCGATAGCCTGCATCGGGTGTCCGCACGGAGTGACCGGAAGGAGGTTCAGCCCTGCCACGAGCGAGCGTACCACCACCATTTTCCCCGCGATGTACTTCAGCGGCATACACAGCATGGCGGAGTCACCGTGCCGAAGTCCGAGGAAATCGACCGTCAGCATGGCGGAGTTCATCATCCGATGCTTCTCTACCCGAAGCGGTTTGGGCGCACCCGTCGAGCCGGAAGTGTGTACCGTCAGTCGGTCATCATCGTTAAACCACTCGGCAAGGAATTCGGCAACTTCGGCATAGAAACTGTCCGTTCCGTAGCGTCGGCGGAATTCGGCAAGCATTTCTCCGGCGCAGTAATCCGCATCGTAAACCGTCCCGTCGATGGTAATAGTCTGTTGCTTAATGTCTGTAATAAACATATCCATACCGCTTCCGGTTAAAGGTTAAGGAATTGCTTTAAGTCTGGTTCGGGTTCTTCCGGATGAAACCAGAGGCAATCGCCCTCGATGTGAAGCGGATAATCTACATTGTCGGTAAAGAGCAATCCCGTGCCCAAGCCTTGAGGAATAGACGGGTGAAGCGTGGCACACCATTGAGCAATGGCGTTCAGCCCCACGTTCGACTCTAATGCCGAGGTAATCCATGAGCCGATTCCCCGTGCTTCAGCCAGCTCAATCCACTCTTTCGCCCCGTAAATTCCCCCGTGTAAGGAAGGTTTCAGGATGATGTATTGCGGACGAATCGTTTCCAGCAATTCGATTTTCCGCTGACGCTCGTTCACACCGATAAGTTCCTCATCCAAAGCGATGGGGAAAGGAGCGGCTTCACACAGTCGGCTCATCGCCTCCCACTGCCCGGCGCGAATCGGTTGCTCAATGGAATGAAGATGAAAACGGTTCAGCTCATTCAACTTGCGTGGAGCATCCTCCGGCGAGAAAGCCCCGTTCGCATCAACCCGCAGTTCGATTTCTTCCGGCGAAAAATGTTGGCGGATATGGTGGAGCAACTCCAGTTCCTTGTCAAAATCGATGGCCCCAATCTTTACTTTGATGCACCGGAATCCCAAGCGCATCTTTTCCTCAATGCGTCGGTACATCTCGTCGAAGTTCCCCATCCAGATAAGCCCGTTGATAGGAATCCCCTCCGTTCCGGCTGAAAAGGGTGTCTGGAAGAAGCGCAGACTTCCGGCATGAAGGTGCAGAAATGCCGTTTCCATCCCGAAGAGCATCGACGGATAAGGGCGGAATGCCTCGTAATCAATGCCCGCTTTCTGCTCTACGTCACGACATAATTGCGACAGTATCTGTTCGTATTCCGGCACGGCATCGCAACTCAAATCGGGCAGGGGCGCACATTCACCCACTCCGTAACGCCCCGTTTCCGTATCGGTAACCCAAAGATACCATACCCGGCGCGTATGATAAACCCCGCGCGACGTGCCTGCCGGTTGCTTGAAATGCAGTGTGCGGGGAATGATTTCAATATGATACATGGAAGACAAACATTAAGGGAATTTCGGATATTTCGACCAGTCGGGTTTCCGTTTCTCAAGGAAAGCGTGTCCGCCCTCTTGTGCCTCCTCGGTCATGTAGTAAAGCATGGTAGCATCTCCCGCCAATTCCTGTATGCCTGCCTGTCCGTCGAGTTCGGCATTCAGCCCGGCTTTAATCATGCGTAAGGCAAGCGGACTGTGTTGCATCATTGTCTCTGCCCATTCTACCACCTCGTCTTCCAGACGGTCGAACGGAACCACCTTGTTTACAAGCCCCATTTCGAGTGCCTCTTGCGCCGAATACTGCCGGCAGAGAAACCATATTTCGCGTGCCTTTTTCTGTCCCACGATACGGGCAAGGTAAGAAGACCCGAATCCGGCATCGAAACTGCCCACGCGCGGACCCGTTTGTCCGAAGATGGCGTTCTCGGAAGCAATCGTCAGGTCGCAGACCACGTGAAGCACGTGACCGCCTCCGATGGCATATCCGTTTACCATCGCGATAACCGGTTTCGGGAGCGAACGTATCTGCTTCTGCACGTCTAACACATTCAGGCGCGGAACACCGTCGGTTCCCACGTATCCGCCGTGGCCTTTTACGTGCATGTCTCCTCCCGAACAAAAGGCTTTGTCGCCCGCTCCGGTCAATACCACTACATTGATGTCTTGACACTCACGGCAATAATACAGCGCATCGCTGATTTCGGCAGTGGTTTTCGGAGTGAACGCATTGCGGTAGCGCGGACGGTTGATGGTTATTTTCGCTATCCCGTTATAAAAATCGAAAAGAATATCTTCGTATTCTTTAATGGTTTTCCATTCTCTCATAATCAAAGTTCAATTCGTTTATTTTAGGTTGTGATAATATTCTTTGAGCAATTCTACGTCGGCAGCTTTGTCGGTAAATACCTCAAGCAACATCGGGCGTTGGGTAATCGAGGGCTGGGTAAACTGTTCGGCAGCCGTCGTTAATTCGTCAGCGTTATGTGCCGCAAGGTATTCAAATCCGCAGTCTTCCGCCCAAGCGCGAGCCGACGTCCGGTGGGTGGCCGTAACGAAGCGGCGGGCATTCTCGTGCAGTTCCAGTCCGGGGAGTGCGTGGAATATCTCGCCTCCGCTGTTGTTCAGCAACAGGATACGCAGGTTAGCCCCGTAATTCGGATTCCAAAGCGCATTCATGTCGTAGAAGAAACTTAAATCGCCGATGAAGATAAAGTTCAGTTTCTCTGAAGCAGCGGCATATCCCACGGCGGTAGAGAGCGAACCTTCGATTCCGTTCGTGCCTCGGTTGGATAACACTTCCACTTCTTCAGGCAAGTTGAACAGTTGTGCATAACGTACAGCCGAACTGTTTGCCAAATGTAAAGCGCAAGGAGCAGGCAACCGACGCATTACTTCGCCTATGGCACTCATCTCTGAATACGGGAAGGATGCCTGCGGAATAGCCTTCGATAGCGTTTCCCATTGGCGCGGGTATTCGGGCGTGCGGGTATTCATCATCGGAGCAATCTTTTCAAGAAACTCAAACGGGTCTATCTCTATTACCGTGGTGAGTGAACCGAACAAGTCTACTACCTCACCGTCAGCCGATATGTGCCAGTGTTCTACGGGCGGATGACGGCGGAGGAACTTTTTCAATCGCTTCGAGATAATGTGTCCGCCGTAAGTGATAAGCAGTTCGGGACGCATTTTCTGCTGCGCTTCAAAGTCCATCGAGCACAGTAACGGTTCGATGTTACGTATAGGGATTCCCGGAATGGTGCGGTTACTGATGTTTTCAGTAAACCAAGCGAAGTGCTTGTAAAGCATTTTGATGTATCGCTTGTCGAACAGGTATATCAGATTCATCTGCCCCACCACCATCATGCGTCGCTGATACTTGTTCAGTCGGTCGATGAGCGGTTGATAATCTTTGTCGTAGATGTTGAGTCCCTGATAGCGGGTAATGACACGCGCTTCGGGCAACTCGCTGACCGGAAGTTTGAAGAACGGTTCGCTTATGGGCACATTGATATGTACCGGTCCTTTTCCGTGGTGATTTAATTCCAGCAACGCTTCATTGATAAGCCGGTTACAATACCATTCATCCTCATCGGTTGTTACTTCGGGAAGGTTTACCGATTTTTTTACCAGCGAACCGAATACTCCCGGTTGAGGCAAAGTCTGTCCGTCCATTTGCCCGATCCATGCTCCGGGGCGGTCTGCCGAGATAACTATCAGCGGAACTTGTTGATAAAATGCTTCGGCAACAGCCGGATGCAGATTCAGCAATGCCGTTCCCGACGTGCAGCAGACGGCGGTGGGTGTACCTCCGTGAAGGGCAAGTCCCAACGCAAAAAATCCCGCACTCCGTTCGTCGGTCACCGGGTAGCACGTAAATTCCGGTACGTTGGCAAGCGTTTGTACCAACGGAATGTTTCGGCTTCCGGGACAGAGAACTATTTTATGTACGCCGTGGGCTTTCAGAAGGGCGGCAAGTTGAAGTATGCTTTTCTTGTCGGTATACATAGCTGTATGAAAGGTATTATTGAATGATTTGCTTCATGGTATTCATCTTGTGGCGGGTTTCTTCCCATTCCGTATCGGCTGTCGACGACGGGAGTATGCCTCCTCCGGCATAGAGTGTGGTCTGTGCGTTGTGGATGTGCATACAGCGCAGGTTGACGTACAGCGTGGTGTGTCCCTGCGAGTCGAGCCATCCGATGATTCCCGAATAGTAACTGCGGTCATAGCCTTCGTTTTCGGGAATGAACTCGTAGGCAGCCTGTTTCGGCAAGCCACATACGGCAGGAGTGGGATGAAGTTCGCTCAGGATGTCGCCCAAGTTGTCCGTATTCTTCAAACAGAAATGGAAGTCGGTTTTCAAGTGAACCAACTGTCCGGCACGGGCGGTGTACGGACCTTTTTCGGTGAGCTTCGAACCGAATTTTTTTATCGTTTTACGCAGGTATTCGCTTACGAAAGCCTGCTCTTCGCGGTTCTTGTCACTCCAGTTTTCGGGCATCACTTCGCCTTCCATCGGCATCGTTCCGGCGAGCGATACCGTATGCCATTGGTTATCCTGCCCGCTCAGTATGATTTCCGGCGTGCTGCCTATCCACGTTCCGGTGATGGGAGTGTGGGTAAGCGATATCATCATACGCGGATAGCTGTTACAAGCATTGATGAACGCCCGGAGCGGTGAAAAGTTTTCCGGCAAATCGAGCGTTTCGTTTCGTGAAAGCACCAACTTTTTAAACGTCCCCTCGCGTAACGGAACGATGAAACGATTAAACGCTTCGGTATAATTTTTCTTTCCGTGGGCAGTGCCCGTGTGTATGGTCTCTGCGGTTTCGGCTGACCGGATGAGGCTGCTGTCTGTATTCAAGTGTTGAAGAACCTCTTCTATTTGTTCCCACTCGCGTGCCGTGTGGTCGGGGCGGATGATAACCCCCGGATGCTCCGGGCTGTAACGGAAAGGAGCAAGGACAAATCCGGTCTTTCCGTTCAGTTCGCTTAAATCTTCAAAAGTTTCTACTTCCTCGGTTTCGTTCTGAAGAATTAAAATCGGCTCGTCTGTCCACGGCAAACGGTAGATGGCGAAACAGACATGGCTTTGCGTCAGCCTGTCTATCAGTTGGTGTAATTTGGTTTCAGGTATGTTCATGAATGTTTCTTTACGATTTTGTTGACCACACGAGCCGTCGAAACCAACTGCCCGTTTTGGTTCATGATGTCAATATTCCAAGTATGCAAGGTTCTTCCCCGGTGGATGAGTGTTCCTGTCGCAGTGATGGTTTCGCCCACCGGAACCATCCTGAAGTGATTGGCGCTGACCTGTATGCCGCACGGCATTTCGCTTGCCGCACAGAGCGGGATAGACCCGTGTCCTGCTACGATTTCCGCCAAAGCCAACGAAGCGCCTCCGTTTAATACGCCGAAAGGCTGACAACTGCGTTCGTCTACCGGCATGGAGGCTTTTACGTAGCCATCTTTCATTTCTTGAAAAACGATGCCTAAATGTTCTCCCATCGAGTGCGACAAGTCGGGGAGTTCGTAGGACGTTTCATTGCTTGTTTGCATATTCTTTCAGATTATTTACTATGCAAAAGTACAAATTCCGTTTCAAACGCCCGATTACTTCTTGATAAATTACACTATGTTAATTTATTTCTTGTGTGAGAATCGGTCTCGAAAGAAAAAGCTAACTTTGTGTATATGACAGCACATTATTTTTTAACGACAGAGATATCCATTGAGTGTATCTGTATGATATTTCAAGACTCGGTAGCGCATACGTGTTGCCGTGACTACACCTCCGGGCAACTTCAGGCGTGGCTGAACCGTGCCACGGAAGAGCGATGGCAGAAGTTGAAAAACAGCGATTTGCATTTCATTGCCGCCCGATGCTGCGAAACAGGGGAGTATGCCGGATTTACTTCGGTAAATGCCGGAGGCTATCTGCACAGCATGTTTGTGCGCCCCTGTTACCAGCGTAAAGGGGTGGCCTCGATGCTGCTTCGGGCTGCGGAAACATACGCCATTGCGCAGGGAGCAGACGAGCTGCATACCGAAGCAAGCCATACAGCCCGCCCGTTTTTCGAGAACAACGGTTTCGGCATCATCCGTAGGCAGACTGTGGACGTAGACGGGGTGAAAATGGATAACTGGCTGATGGATAAAAAGTTATGATGGGAGGCATATCGGTAAAAAACGCAACCGTATGTAACCCGTAACGCAACCGCATGTGTCAAGGGGTTTGTCGGGTAGAAATAGAATTTCTATTCGAAAGGAAAAAACGACTTCCGGATACAAAAAATGCGCCAAAACGAAGTGTGTATTCATCGTTTTGGCGCATGGCTTATAAGTCTGATGCTTGGTTAGAACAATTTGGCAGGATATTCGCCGGCGTCTACCAGAGCTTGAATCTTGTCGACTACGCTTTGGCGGTCGGCAGCATACGTTACGCCGAACCATTTTGAAGTTGTATCCAGAACTTTTACCGTAGCGGTTCCGTCGTTAATCAACTTGTTAACCAGCAGTGGAATAAAGAATTCTGCCTTGATGTTGCTGATGTTTGTTTTCAGGAAGTCGACAAAATAATCTTCCGAATACTTGAAATAGTCGGGTGTAAATCCCCACATATTCATAGATACCGGCGTATTGTCTTCTACCGCTACCCATTCTCCGTTTTCGTCTTTATAGCAAACCGGTCCGTTAACGCGCATGATTTCCGTCCGTTCTACTACGGTAGTCAGATGTCCGGCATCGTTGGTAGAGCAGATACCACGCGCTACCGCACCGCTTTCCGACAGCGTGTTTCCTACACGGAAACCTACCATGCAGTAATCATTCTTTGAGCCTTCGGGCAGTTCAGACAAATATTTTCCGAGTACGGCAAAACTGTCGCGGCCATAAAAGTCGTCGGCATTGATTACGGCAAACGGTTCTTTGATAACATCTTTACCCATCAGCACGGCGTGGTTTGTTCCCCACGGTTTTACACGTCCCTCAGGGCAGGTAAAGCCTTCGGGCAGGTTATGAATGTCTTGGAAAACGACTTCTACCGGGATATGATTTTCATATTTGCTGATAATCTTTTCGCGGAAATCTTTTTCGAAATCTTTACGTATAACAAAAACAATTTTACCGAATCCGCCGCGGATAGCATCGAATATGGAGTAGTCCATGATAGTTTCTCCGTTCGGTCCCAGACCATCAAGCTGCTTTAAGCCGCCGTAACGACTTCCCATACCGGCAGCCAGTACAAATAATGTTGGTTTCATAAGTATGAATTAAAAAGTTAGTAACACAGGCAAAGATAGAAATAATTATGCAGTCGAGCGCAGACTTTATCAACAAAATGTATGTCTCTTTCGGTTATTTTTACTATTTTCGCCTTTGCAACAAAACTAACTTGGAGATTAAGGTATGAGAAGATATGCTAAATGGAGCATCGGGATTGTTCTTGTTCCGTTTGCGTTATTTATAATTATATGTGTATTGCTGTATATTCCCCCAATTCAGCGTTATTTGGTGACGACGGCTACACAGTATGTTTCGGAGGCAAGCGGCATGAATGTTCATATCGGTCGGTTGTCTCTTTCTTTTCCTTTGAATCTTGTGGTCCACGAAGCGCAGGTGGTCGATAAAAAAGACACGCTCTTGAATGTTGACCAGCTTACGGTGAAAGTCCAGTTGTTGCCGCTCATTCAAAAGCGGATTGAAATAGACGGCGTCGGGCTGAAGGGAGCATCGGTTAATACCGGGAGACTGATAGAGGGTATGCAACTGAAAGGCGAGTTAGGAGAACTCTTCCTGCGTTCGCACGGAGTGGATTTATCCCCCGAAACGGCTGTACTGAATAATCTTTTGTTAAAAGATGCACATTTTTCACTCTGCATGGCAGATACCACCGAAAGTGCTGACACGGCAGCCAGCGAGCCTGCTTTCTGGAAAATCCGGCTGGAAGATATTGACCTCGATAACGTTTCGTTTGCCATGCAAATGCCGTTAGACTCTATGGACTTTCGGGTGAAGATAGGAAACGGCACGCTGCGCGACGGTATGGTAGACCTTCGCAAGCAGGCGTATGCGGTAAATCGTTTAAGTATCCGTGAGGGCGAAGCGGATTATAACTCCGGTACGTCGCCTGTGCTTGAAGCCGGTTTAGACCCTTCTCATATACAGATAAAAGATATTAACATCGGAATCGATTCGGTGTATTATGAAGGGAATCACATCCGTGCGCTTATCCGTGAGTTTGAACTGAAAGAGCGTTCCGGCTTGGAGGTGACATCCGGTGAGGGCCGATTGGTGGCAGACGAGAAAGTTATCAACGTTCCTTCTCTTCGTATTCAAACTCCCGATTCTTATCTGGCTTTCGAGGCTTCGGCGGACTGGAGCTTGACGAGTGCCGAAGCCGACGGTAATCTCAGGGGGCGGTTGATGGCGGAAATCGGCAAAATTGATTTGCTGAAGTTCGTTTCCGGTATGCCTGAAGATTTTACGAGGCGGTATCCTTCCGCTCCACTCCGCATACAGATGGGGGTTGATGGAAATTTGAAAGAGTTGAGGCTGACGCAAGTAAATGCCATTCTGCCCGAAAGTTTTCGGATAGAGGCCGACGGAGTGGTAACCAATCTGTTGGATAGTGTGAACCGGCAGGGGAATTTACATTTGCTGGCTGCTTTCCAGAATATGAATTTCTTGAAACCTTTGACCGGGGGAGTAGTGCTTCCTTCGGGTATGAATATAAATGGCGACATGAATCTGAAAGGAAATCAACTCAACGCAGAGCTTGATTTGCAGAAAGATTCAGGAAAAGTTTCACTGATAGCCGATTACCATTTGCTGAAAGAAGCCTATCGTGCCGACTTGACGGTCGACAAATTAAATTTGCATGACTTCATGCCTGAAGATTCTTTGTTCTTGCTTTCTGCTTCATTGCGGGCTTGGGGAGCGGGTTTCGATTTCTTTTCTCCAAAGACTTCAATGGATGCCGAAGGCGGATTGAGCCATTTGGAGTACGGGTCTGCGGTTTACTCCGGTGTACGACTGAATGCATCGCTGAAAAAATCATACGCCACGGTTGACTTGGATGTAAAAGACAACCTGATGGATATTTCTTCTCAGTTGGAAGCTGTCCTTCATCCCAAGCAGATAAAGGCGGATATGAATGTTAGCGTTCGCAATCTGGATTTAAACGGGATGCGCCTGACGGCTACGCCTCTTAAGACATCGGAAGAAATAAACCTGCATGTAACTACCGATATGAAAGCAAGTCATAAGGCTCGGCTCTCGGTAAAAGATATTCGGATTATTACGCCGAAGAAAACTTTTAAAACCAAAGATTTGCATGTGGGAATCAATACGGCGCGCGACTCTATTCGCAGCTATGCCAATGCGGGCGATTTGACTTTCTTGTTCCGTGCGCAAGGAGGAATAGAACAACTGACCCGCCATGTTGAACTGCTGTCGACACGCTTGACGAAACAGTGGAAAGAAGGATATGTGGATTTGGACGCGCTTAAAGAAAATCTGCCTAATGCGACGTTTTATATCTTTGCCAAAAAAGACAATCCATTGGCAAATATGCTTGCAGTGCAGAACGTAAACTTTAACCGTTTATTTACAAAGATTGAAACATCTCCGGCAGAGGGATTAAAAGGAAAGGCGTATCTGTATAGTCTGCGTACGGATAGTTTGGAACTTGATACCATTTATTTTAATATAGCCCAAGAGGTAGGGAAACTCGCATTCCGCAGTGGGGTGATAGCAGGAAACAAACCTTTTCAGGAGGCTTTCGATGTTTCTTTAAATGGTGAAATAGAAGCAGACGGGGCTAATATGCTTATCGAATATTTAAACGGGAAGAAGGAGTGTGGCGCACGTATGGGATTCGTGGCGAAGTTACAGAAAGATGGAATCAGTCTGCATGTTTCGCCCGATGACCCGATTTTGGTTTACCGGCAGTTTCAGGTTAATCCGCAGAATTATATATATCTGAAAAATGAAGGACGTATTGAGGCCGATTTGGGTATCTACGATAAACAGCATACGGGTATCCAATTTTATTCTACGCCAGACTCCCTTGCCCAGCAAGACCTCACTCTGGCTTTGAACCGGATAGATATAGCTGAATTTCGCCGGATTATTCCCTACATGCCCGATATAGCCGGAGTGATTAATGCGGAAGTTCATTATGTAGAAGCCGGGAAACAGATGCAAGTATCTGCCGATATGAGCGTGAATAAGCTGGCATATAATCGGCAGCCTTTGGGCAACTGGGCGCTGAGTGCCGTCTATCTGCCGAAAGAAACGGGTGAGCACCGTATCGATGGCTTTGTAACATTGAACGACAGCGAAGTAATAAGCCTTAGCGGGTCTTACCTGTCGGCTGTCGCAGAAGAACAAGGGCATATCTCGGCAGAAATGGGGCTTCATCATTTCCCGCTCGAACTGGCGAATGCTTTTATTCCGAACCGTATGGCTATCCTTTCGGGGGATATCGACGGTACGCTTTCGGTAGACGGAGCGACCAATAAGCCGTTAATAAACGGTGAGATGAATCTGGATAGTGTGAATGTGTATGTCCCGCAGGCATCACTTAACTTGAGGTTTGATAATCGTCCAGTCCGTATCGCCGACAATCGTCTTACATTCGATAAGTTTCAGATATTTACTCGTGGAAAGACTCCGTTTGTTATCGATGGCGATGTGGATATGTCTGATTTTGCCGACATGAAACTCGATTTACGGATGGATGCACATAATTTTGAAGTGCTGAATGCGAAACGAACCAAAGAATCGATAGTATACGGAAAGTTATACATTGACTTTGATGCTTTGCTGAAAGGCAGTGTTACCTCGTTGAATTTGAGAGGAAATGCCAATATCTTAGGTACAAGTGACTTTACTTATATCCTTCAGGAGTCTCCGCTGACCGTGGAAGACCGCTTGGGAGAAACGGTTACTTTTGTCAATTTCAGCGATACGACAGGCTTGGGCAGGCATACCGTACCTACTATGACGCTGGGCGGACTTGACATGCTGATGACGCTTCATATTGATGAGGCCGTACAGTGTAGGGTTGATTTGGATGAGAACGGCAAGAACTATATGATGTTTGAAGGCGGAGGAGATTTATCGTTCCAATACACGCCCGAAGGGAATATGTTGCTGAACGGCCGTTATTCGCTGATGAGCGGCGAACTGAAATATCAGATGCCGGTTATTCCGCTGAAAACGTTTTATATCCGCAACGGAAGCTATATAGAATGGACGGGGAATATTATGAATCCGAATCTGAATATTCATGCTTCTGAGCGGGTACGGGCTTCGGTTGCACAGGAAGATCAAAATACGCGGACGGTAAATTTTGATGTGGGTGTAAGTATTACCAATCGTCTTGAAAACTTGGGCTTTATGTTTACTCTTGAAGCTCCCGACGATGGAACCGTACAAAACGAGCTGGCAGGAATGTCGGCTGAAGAACGTAACAAATTGGCGGTTACCATGTTGGTTACGGGGATGTATCTCGCCGAAGGAAATAATACCGGAGGTGGGGGCTTGTCGGCAAACAGCATGTTGAATTCTTTCCTTGAGAGTCAGATTAACAAGGTAGCGGGCAGCGCACTGAAAACCATTGATGTCAATTTCGGAATGGAACAGACAGAACAAGGGGGCAATACGCAGACCGATTATAATTTCCAGTTTGCAAAACGTTTCTGGAATAACCGTTTCAGTGTGATTATCGGCGGTAAGGTATCAACAGGTAACAACGCCGCCCAGCAAGATGAATCTTTCATTGATAATATATCGTTGGAATACCGGTTGGATAATAGCGGGACGCGCTATATCAAGATTTTCCATGATAAGAATTATGAGAACGTACTCGACGGCGAAGTAACCGAAACTGGAGTGGGTATCGTACTGCGTAAAAAAATCAGTAAGCTGAGCGAACTCTTTATCTTCAGGAACAAGAAAAAGAAAAAACAGCCGGATGAGGATGCGGTAACAAATAATAAAGAAGGTATAAAAGACGAAAAAGAAGAAGAGTGATGAAACATACATTATATTTGTTGTTTGTCGGAGTATGGATGCTTTTCCTTACCGGATGCTCTACTACGAAGCATTTGGCCGAGGGCGAAACGCTTTACATCGGTATGCGTAAAACGACGGTTGATAACCTCGATGAAAGCACTATGGGGAAGAAAGCGCTTGAAGAGGCTGAGGCTGCCATTACCGTGGCTCCTAACAATGCCGTGTTTGGCAGTGGCAGTATGCGCTGGCATGTCCCTGTCGGGCTGTGGGTTTATAACCGTTTCCAACGCTACGAAAAGGGACTCGGAAAATGGATTTTCAATAAGCTCGCCTCAGAGCCGGTTTATATCTCAACCGTTAATCCCGATACCCGCGTAAAGGTGGCGAGCAACCTGCTCCACGATTATGGATTCTTTAACGGAACGGTGACTTACGAGGTAGACAGTACCGATAATCCGCGTAAGGCACGGCTGAAATATCATATCGACATGGGGCGCGGTTATAAGTTGGATTCCATTGCTTACGAAGGGTTCTCACCGCGTGCCGACAGTTTGATACGGGCTACCTACAACGAGCGTATCATTCGCCGGGACGATCATTTTGATGTTACCAAGCTGAATGAAGAGCGCGAACGCTTGGTGGCTCTTTTCCGCGACAACGGATATTATTATTACCGTTCCGATTTTATCACCTTCCTTGCCGATACTTTGATTCGTTCGGGCTATGTTAATTTGAAGATAGTTCCGAAAAAGAGTGTCCCGCCCGAAGCCTTGCGTACATATTATATCGGACATACTTCGGTCTACCTGACCGGACATAACGGCGAGCAACCTGTCGACTCGTTGAAGCGGCGTAACTTTACCGTGTATTACGCCGGAAAGAAACCGGGCATTCGGTATGGCGTATTGCGCAAACGCTTTCTTTACCGTAAGGGCGAGTTGTATTCGCAGACACGTCAAGACTATACGCAAGAGGCTTTGGCACGTTTGGGCGTATTTAAGTTCAATGAATTTCAATACACACCCCGGCACGACGGATCGGATACGCTGGATATCCGGGTAAATTCGGTGTTCGACCTTCCTTACGACAGCGAGCTGGAGTTTAATGTCACTACCAAAAGTACCAAACAAACCGGACCCGGAGCTATATTTAAGCTATCTCGCAAGAATTTCCGGCGTATGGGAGCTTCATTGAATTTGGAATTGAAAGGTTCGTATGAGTGGCAGACCAGCTCTACGGTGGATGGCGAAAGCTCTGTCATGAATTCGTATGAACTGGGGGCGGCATTGTCGCTGAACTTTCCTCGCCTTGTCCTTCCGTGGGTACGTAATCGGGTTAATCCTTTCTTGTATCCTTCGGAAACGAACTTCAAGATTTATGTCGACCAAGTAAACCGTGCGCGTTATTTCAAGATGCTTTCTTTTGGTGGAGAAGTGTCGTACAGTTTTCAGCGGTCGCGCAGTGTGAAACACACCGTTACGCCGCTTCATTTGGCGTTCAACAAGTTACAGCATCGCACGGCACGTTTCGATTCCATCGCTGCGCAGAACCCGATGTTGTTCAACAGTCTCGACGACCAGTTTATCCCTTCCGTATCTTATACCATTACTTACGATAACAGTTACCGGAAAAAGAAGAACCGTATATGGTGGGAGAACTCTGTGACTTCTGCCGGAAATGTTACCTCGCTGATTTACGCGGCTTTCGGTAAGAAGTTCAGTGAGCGCGACAAGAAGTTTCTCGGAACGCCTTTTGCCCAATTCCTGAAGTATTCTTCCGAGCTACGTTACCTGCATGAGTTTAACGAGTATCATCAGCTTGCCGCCCGCGTGATGGGAGGTGTGATTTGGGCTTACGGAAACAAAACCATCGCTCCGTATAGCGAACAGTTTTACGTAGGGGGTGCCAACAGTATCCGTGCGTTCACCATCCGTTCTATTGGTCCGGGACGTTTCCATCCGGCGGAGAATGCGAACTATTCGTATGTCGATGAGACGGGCGATATCAAGTTGGAAGCAAACTTGGAGTACCGTTTCCGCATCCTGTCGAACTTCTTGGGCGGTAACCTGAACGGGGCTGCCTTTCTTGATGCCGGAAACGTATGGCTGATGCGTAAGGATGAGGCTCGTCCGGGAGCAGAGTTCACGCTGAACCGTTTTTTCGACAGCATAGCAGTGGGTACGGGTATCGGTATCCGTTACGACCTTTCTTTCCTTGTGCTTCGTCTTGACTGGGGTATAGCCCTTCACGTTCCGTACGATACGGAAAAGTCCGGTTATTATAATATTCCCAAGTTTAAAGACGGTATGGGAATACACTTTGCCATCGGTTATCCGTTCTGAGGTTGAACCGTTACCTTCGGGAACATCGCTGGGCGGAAGATTTGCTTGGATCGTTAACGTTGGTCAGTGTATTGTTTTTGAGCGAGCAATATATGCCGTGGGGCTGGGCAGCCTTGATTTCTACTGTGTTAAACCTCGTATTGTTTGCACGATTTTGGACTCCCCGCCGAAAGAAATAATTCCTTTTTGAAGAACTAAAAAAACGCATCCGCATGTGTCAGCTAACACATACGGATGCGTTACTTGTTTCTACCGCATGTGTACTTCAACACTTGCGGTAGAATTTTGAGCCTGTCACTTGTTTGTAAAACAGGCTCTTAGATAAGGTGTTATTGTTCGGCAGCCATATCGGTCGTAGTAGGCCAGTAAGGATTCTGATACAGCGATGACAAGTCAACCGATGCGTTGTCTGAAGCAGTCAGTAAGAACTGGCGGATAGGCAGCGGGCGGAGGTAGTGGGCCAAATGCCATACGTATCCGTTGCGGAACACGTTGTTGTTCGTCATGTTCTTTTCATACGGGCGGAGGTATTCGCTCAGGCTGCGGTTAGAAACATTGGCTGATACGCTTCCATCGTCAACAAATGTGCCTCCGTAATTCCAGCTTTCCATCGGCGTGTTCCAAAGGTGGAAACCTTCTACGTGGTAAGGTTCGTTCTTCATTTGGTCGAGCGCGCGCCAGCGGGTCAAGTCCATCCAGCGTAATCCTTCAGCCATCAGTTCACAACGGCGTTCGCGGCGGATATTGTAAAGAATCGGGTCGGTCAGTTGTACGCCGGCTGAGTAAGAACCCCAGTCCAAGCGTTCGTTTGCCATGTTGGTAGCATCAATCGTAACCTGCGGGTCGACAGCATTTCCTGTAAATCCGGCAGCCGTACGGATAGCTCTCCAGTAAGTCAGAATCTTGTCGGATAATGTCTGTGTACGCTCGTATTCAGCTTCCATATAGTTGAGCAGTGCTTCGGTGGCGCGGAAAGTAATAGAACCTACGTAACCACCGTTTCCAGCAGTCAAAGCGCGGTCGAATGTTCCACCCTTGCGAATCGCATATCCCGTAGAGTATCCCCATTCTCCGTCACCACGCAGGATAGACGGTACGGGTTCGGTAGTAACTCCCTGATCGCCCGACGTATCATCCATGTTTTTGAACAAGTTGGTTTGTCCCGGTTCTTTCAGGAATATCTTCAGGCGCGGGTCGGCGTGTTGTCTTACCTCGCTGATGGTTTGGTCGGAATACGCAAATCCGTCGTGCGAAGCATAAATCGGTCTGCCGTCTTCCATTACGAAACTTTCTACCATGCTGCGTGTCAAGCCGATGGCATAGTTACCACGTGTTACGGCAACTTCTACGTTATTTGTAACGCCCAGACCCTTGCTGTATTCTCGCCACAGCAATACATCGGCAAAGCCCGACATGTCTGTGCTTCCGAACATGCTGAAGTAAGGATTGTCAGGGTCAGATTCCGATTGAGGTACTGTTCCGGTGTTTTGCGTAAGGCTTCCGATGTATTTGTCGGCAACCTCCTCTGCACTTTCCGATGCTATCTGATAGAAGTATTCGATTTCGTTATCAATACTTCCCGACGGATATTCATAATTGGCATTATAGTCTTTCTCCTTGCCGGGCCATCCTTCGCCGTTGGGGACGAACGGAGTTCCTTTGAAGTATTTCAACCATGAAGCCTCGAACAGGGCGACACGTGATTTGACAAGCGTGGCAACATCGGGCGACAAGCGGTTTTTACGGGTATCGAAGTTGTCGGTCATGCAGATGCGTGCGCTATCCAGATCGTTGATGATGAAGCGTGCCACCTCGTTACGCGGACTGCGTGTTGAGGCTGCCACCAAGATGGCATTATCGTCGGGCAAAGCCTCCTTGATAATCGGCAGGTCGCCCCACTTTTGGAGCATGGTGAAATAGCTGTAAGCGCGGAAGAAATAAAGTTCTCCGATGTACTGAAGGATATTCTGTTCCGAGCCGGATATTTCGCCGTTATAATAATGTCCGAGTATCGTGTTGATAGAATAGTTGATATTTCGGATATTGGTCCAGCTCCAGTTGTCGCTATCATCCAAACCTACCAGCCACTGACCGGTGGCATATTTTCCATCGGCAGAAAGCCCCGTTTGGTTATCCGTATTATTGTCATTACCAAATGTCCCGTAGCTCCAAGAACCGTGTGAAGGAAGAACATCAGCATAAAACTTGTTACAAACAGCCTGAAGTTGGTCTTCCGTCTGATAATAATCTTCGGGAATTACATAAGAAGGCGGCTGCTTGTCTAAGAAATCTTCACAAGAAACAAGCGTGGTCGCTAATAAAGCGATAGATATATATTTTAGTTTCATAATCGTATTCCTCTTAATTAAAATGTAATGTTTAAGCCACATGATAAAGTTTTTGACAACGGATAGGCGTTACCGTTACCACCGTTACCTCCGGCAATGGTTTCAGGGTCAAACTGAGAGGCAAGGCTGGTGCCTGTCCACAAGTTTTCACCGGAGAAGTAAACGCGAAGATTCTGGATTCCCCAGCGGTTTGTGAGGCGTGCCGGGAATGTATAACCAATCTGTAAGTTTTTCAGACGGATATAAGCTGCGCTTTGCAGGTAACCCGTTTGACATTGCTGGTTCTTGTCGCTATACAGCGGACGCGGCAGATAAGAGTCGAGGTTTACGTCTTGGTAACCGTTTTGTACTGACCAACTGTTTTCATCACGGAAATAATCAGAAACGGCTTCCAGTCCGGTAGCCCACCACTGTCCGTTGCTTGCCGCACCAAACAAGTAAGTACTTCCCTGCCAGTAATCACGTTTACCTACACCTTGGAAGAATACGCGGACATCAAATCCTTTCCAGCTTGCATTCAGGTCGAGACCGAAGAGATAACGCGGCGTGCTGTTTCCAATCACCGTACGGTCTCCCGTATCACCCAATGTTCCCGAACCTCCTGAGATTCTTCCATCGCCCTTGGTATCTGCATACATGATATCACCCGCAGCCCATGATGAACCTAAGGCATCTTGTCCTCCGTTAGGCAGAGTAGCCAAGTGGTCCGCCATTTCTTGGTCTGTCTTGGCAATTCCAATCGTGGTATATCCCCAGATTTCGTTGATGTAACGTCCCGCGATGTAAGTATCAACGGCATTGGTCGGGTTATTCGGATAGCGCAGAATCTTGGTACGTGCATCTGCCACGTTGAATTTGATTCCGTAAGAAAGTCCGTTATCCAAGCGGTCGTTCCAACCGATAGAAAGTTCCCAACCCGAAGTACGCAAGTCGGTATTGTTGGTTACCGGGACATCAGTACCCAAGATAGCCGGAAGTTCGGGAGCGTTACCCACCATGTCTTTGGTATTACGAACGTAGTAATCGAACGAACCGGTCAGACGGTTATCAAACAATCCCCAGTCAAGACCAACGTTATACGATTCGATGGTTTCCCATGTCAGTACCGTAGAAACAAGTCCCGGAGCCGTTGCCGTATTCGGTTTCACCCCATTCATCAGCCATGAACCGTCAGAAGCACCTACTGTCATGGTTTGGAATGTCTGATACCAGTTCGTTGTATTTTGGTTACCTAACGAACCGTAAGAAGCACGCAGTTTCAGTGTACCAACGATATTGTTAATCGGTTCGAAGAAGTTTTCGCGTGCGATGTTCCATCCCAAAGATACAGACGGGAATGCCTTCCACTGATTTCCCTTACGGAAGCGTGAAGTACCATCGGCACGCAGGTTGGCTTCAATCAGATATTTGCCGTCGAAGTCATAGTTTACACGGGCGAAGAAACCGGCGGTAGTCCATTCATTGCGCGAACCGTTTACGTCCGGTGTAATGGGATTTCCGTTCACATCCAGTCCGGTAGTCAAGTCCACTTCCGATTTGTCGGGGAACATCACACCGTTGTTCTGCAATCCGAATTGAGTTTGTTTCAAATCCTCGGCTTGGAAACCACCCATTACATGCAAGTTATGCTTGTCGTTAAATGAATGCGTGTATTCCGTATAGGCTTGGAAGTTGTAATAATTCTCTTTGTAGTAATCTTCGTGAACGTTCGAACTATCTGTATAGCGGTAAGGATTACCATTGATGTCGTGGTTATATTGCATCTGGCTGTCCCAGTGACGGTTTGCCGAATTAATGTGATAGTTGAAATCAATGTGTGTAATCCAGTTCTTGATCGGTTCGATTTGGAAACTGATTTGGTGGTACGTATCATCGGTCTGTGTTTTATCTACACCACCTTCTGCCAAGCCCAAAGCCGGAGACGGAGCCGAGAAGTAATACCCGTTGCGGTCGTACAGCGGAAGAATCGGCCATCCCTGACGTGCCATATCGTTATACAGACTTTCAGTCAATGTAGCCGGACGCTTGTAATCCTCGCGAGTAAAACGCATGGTATAGTTAAAACGCAACCATTCGGTGATTTCCGAGCCAATCTTAGCCGTAGCGTTGAAACGTTTCAAGCCTTCTTCTCCCAGCTCCATGAAGCCGCCCTGATCAAGGTAGTTGAACGAAGCATAATAATTCAGCTTTTTCGTTCCGCCGTTTACGCTGAAGTTATGTTCTTGAGAGAACGTCCATTTTTTATATATAGCGTCATACCAGTCTACATCATCGATACCGTTGGCATATCCATCCAGCCACTGTCCGTTTTCGTTAGCTCCGATGCTGTATAAGATAGTTCCGTCTTCTGTGATGCGTTGTCCCGGTCCGTAAGGCTGTGCATTGTGGTAAGCTACGATTTGATCCATACGTTCCGGAGTGAAATATACGCCGTTACCTCCGTTGGCAAACGTATCGTTCATCCAGCTGGCGAAATTCACCGAGTTCATCATGTGATTCATGTTTACCGGCGTCCCCCAGCGGAAACTGTTGTTATAGTTCACGGTTGTTTTTCCTTCCGTGCTGCCCGATTTGGTTGTAATCAAAATCACGCCGAAGGGCGCACGCGAACCGTAAATTGACGAAGCTGCCGCGTCTTTCAAAACCGAAATGCTGGCAATATCCTGCGGGTTGATGGTATTCAGGTCGCCTTCCATACCGTCGATCAATACCAGCGGGTCTCCGCTTGTTCCTTGTCCGATGGTGGTTGTACCACGTACGTTAATGCTCGGCGTGTTTTCCAAGCTACCGTTGGTTTGTGTAATCTGCAATCCCGGAACCACACCTTGAAGGGCTTGAGTAACGTTGGTAACCGGACGCTGAGCGATTTCTTCCTGCGTAACCACACCTACCGCACCGGTAAGGTTTACTTTCTTTTGCGTACCGAAACCCACTACTACCACTTCGTCCAATACTTCAGTATCTTCTTTTAAGGTAACATTGATGGCTTTTCCCGGTTCTACTTTAATTTCTTGTGTTTTAAAGCCGATGAAAGAAATCTCCAACGTAGCGCCCGAAGATACGGATAGAGAAAAGTTTCCGTCTAAGTCTGTAACCGTTCCGTTTGTAGTACCTTTCTCAACTACGCTGGCTCCGATAACAGGTTCGCCCATAGCGTCTCTTACTGTTCCGCTGATTGAAACTTTGTTTTGGAGGGATGATTGCGTAACGGGAAATGATTCCGACGCAGCAAATACAGATGCTGGGCTTGCTATGAAACCCGCAGACAGCAACAGGGAATAAAGGACAGCCCGTTGCCGCTTGTTCATCAATACATCGTTTCTCATGTTTTTCAAGTTTAAGATATGTGATTGTTAATTCGACGCAAAGCTATTAAATTTTTGTATAATTGGATAAATAAAAATCAAGCAGAATTAGTCGAAAATCGTTCAAAGAAGAAGGGCTGGCAATCATTTTAATAGGGTGAAAATTGTGCATTACAACCCCTGAAAAGTTTGTCGGGATGAAATTTTATTTCTATTCGAAACGTTGGCAAACGCTATGGGATAGACTTAGTAACACATGCGGATGCGTTTTGGGCATGTAAAAAGGAAGGCAGACATGCTGATTCTTCGCGGTAAAAAACGTATTTTTGCAGGCAAACAACCGTAGAATATGAAAAAGGTATTTTTTTTATTATTAACCCTGACGGCTTGGAGCATGGCGGTATGCACGGGCTGTCAACAAAAAAGCAATTCCATGAACAAGGGAGATGAAACGTTGGTAAAGTTTGAAACCACAGAAGGAAACATTACGATTAAACTGTATAATGAAACGCCGAAACATCGCGATAACTTTATTAAGTTAGTAAAAAACGGTACGTATGACAGCACTTTATTCCATCGCGTGATTAAGAATTTCATGATTCAGGCAGGCGACCCGAAGAGTAAGGATGCGGCTGATACGGCAATGTTGGGAAACGGTGACGTGGGTTACACGATTCCGGCAGAAATCAATCCGAAATTTTTCCATCGCAGGGGAGTGCTGGCGGCTGCTCGTCAGAGCGACGAAGTGAACCCGAAACGCGAATCGTCGGGATGCCAGTTCTATATCGTGACCGGAAGAAAGTTCAGCGAGGCGCAGTTGATTGACTTGGAAAACCAGTTGAATGAATCTCGCGTAGGCGAAGTATTCAATGAGCTGGCTCGTAAGCACATGAAAGAAATCTACAAGATGCGTCGTGCGGGCGATAACGATGGTTTGCTGGAACTGCAAGACAAACTTGAGGCAGAAGCACGTGCCCAAGTGGATAAAGAGCCGGCGTTGCAGTTCAGCAAAGAGCAAGTTCAAGCCTACACCACGGTAGGAGGTGCGCCCCATTTGGATGGAGCTTATACCGTATTCGGTGAAGTGACAGAGGGCATGGACGTGGTTGATAAAATAGGAAACGCGAAGACCGGCCGTGCCGACCGCCCGGTGACAAATATTCGAATACTTAAAGCAGAGGTGTTGGAAAAATGATTCAAGTAAACCGACATACGCTTGCCAACGGGTTGCGCATCGTACATAATGAAGATAACTCGACACAGATGGTTGCTCTGAACATACTTTACGATGTAGGTGCCCGCGATGAAGACCCTGCACATACAGGCTTTGCCCATCTGTTCGAACACCTGATGTTCGGTGGCTCGGTAAACGTGCCCGATTATGATACGCCCGTGCAGAATGCAGGAGGCGAGAATAACGCATGGACGAACAACGACATTACGAATTATTATATAACCTTGCCTTACCAAAATGTGGAAACAGGTTTTTGGCTGGAAAGCGACCGTATGTTGAGTCTTGATTTCTCTCCCCGCAGTTTGGAGGTACAGCGTCAGGTAGTTATCGAAGAGTTTAAGCAGCGAAACCTGAACCAGCCCTACGGAGATGCTTCCCATTTGCTTCGGGAAATGGCGTATCAGACTCATCCTTACCGCTGGCCCACCATCGGGAAAGAGATTAGCCATATAGCGAATGCCACACTTGAGGAAGTGAAAGATTTTTTTTTCCGCTTTTATGCGCCTAATAACGCGATTCTTGCTGTGACAGGACATATTTCGTTTGACGAAACAGTCCGGCTGGCTGAGAAATGGTTTGGCAGCATATCGTCGAGAGATGTCCGTGTACGTAAGTTGCCCGAAGAAACACTCCAGACCTCGATACGCCGCATGACGGTAGAGCGTCCTGTTCCGGTTGATGCTTTGTACATGGCGTTTCACATGTGTAACCGCCATCACGCCGATTATTATGTCTATGATATGATAACCGATGTGTTGTCGAGCGGACGTTCCTCCCGTTTCATCCGCTCGCTTGTACACGACCGGAAACTGTTTACTTCCATCGATGCCTATATATCGGGCAGTTTGGACGAAGGGTTGATATTCGTTACCGGGAAACCGTCGGAAGGGGTGACGCTGGAACAGGCGGAACGTGCTGTTTGGGAAGAACTGGAACGCTTGAAAACCGTGCCCGTAGCCGAAGTGGAATTAGAGAAAGTAAAAAACCGCTATGAGAGCGAACAGATATTCAATAATATGAATTATCTGAATCTGGCTACCAATCTGGCATACTTTGAGCTGGTTAATCGGGCAGAAGATATAAATGATGAAGTAGGCAAGTATCGGTCGGTAACAGCCGCTCAGATTCAGGAGGTGGCCACTCGGTGTTTCGTACCGGAAAATTGCAGTGTACTTTATTATAAGAAGCAATCATGAACTTATACCAAAAAGTGTAACAAATGAAACAATCTCATTATCGGGCGTTGCTTGAATTGGGCCTGCCTATCGTTGTGGGGCAAATAGGAGTGATAATCTTGGGTTTTGCCGATACGCTGATGGTAGGTCATCATAGTTCAAACGAACTTGCTGCGGCAAGTTTTGTGAACAACATGTTTACGCTTGCCATTATCTTTAGTACCGGATTTTCGTACGGGCTGACTCCCGTTGTGGGAAGCCTGTTCGGTCAAGGTAAGAAAGAAGAGGCGGGGAATGCTTTGAAAAACAGTCTCGCCGCAAATACGCTGTTGGCAGTTATTGTTTGCATGGTAATGTTTGCCCTTTATCAGAATATAGGCCGCTTGGGGCAGCCGGAAGAACTGTTGCCCTTTATGCGTCCTTATTATCTGGTATTGCTCGTTTCGTTGCCTTTTGTATTGTGGTTTAACGGGTTTAAGCAATTTACTGATGGCATTACCGATACGAAAGTGTCTATGTGGATTTTATTGGGCGGAAACCTTTTGAACATTATCGGCAACTATATTCTGATTTACGGTAAATTGGGGATGCCTGAAATGGGGCTGACGGGTGCCGGTGTGTCCACGCTCGTATCCCGTATCCTGATGGTACTTGCCTATCTTGCACTGTTTTTCGGCACGTCGCGTTACGACGTGTTCAAACGCGGATTCCATCGTGGTAAAGTAAACCGTAAAGATTTTATGTTGCTGAACAAATTGGGACTTCCCATTGCCGGACAAATGGGGATGGAGACGGCCTCTTTCAGTTTGAGTGCCATTATGGTAGGATGGCTGGGCAGTACGGAGTTGGCGGCTCACCAAGTTATGATTGCCGTATCTCAGGTCTGTTTCATGATGTATTACGGAATGGGCGCGGCCGTTTCTGTACGTATCAGTAATTTTTATGGTCAGAAAGACATTACATCGGTAAAGCAAATAGCCAATAATGGATTCCACCTGATGTTATGCCTGTTGGTGCTAACCTGCATTCCTATTTTTTGTCTGCGCCATTATATCGGAGGATGGTTTACCGACGATGCAGCCGTCAGTGTAATGGTTGTCCAGTTGATAATTCCCTTCCTTATCTACCAGTTCGGTGATGGATTGCAAATCAATTTTGCAAATGCTTTGCGAGGTATCGCTGATGTACGCCCGATGATGTGGTGCTCGTTTATTGCCTATTTTATCATATCATTGCCTGCGGGCTATCTGTTTGCCTTTGTCTGCGGGTGGGGAATTACCGGAATCTGGATGGCTTTTCCCTTCGGTTTAACCTCGGCAGGCATTATGTATTACCTGCGTTTCAGGTATAAAACAAAGAAAGGAGTCTGAGTTATGCTTTCTACTTCCTCGAAAATCGCTTGTGGATATATATTGCTCATAGCCCTGCTTTTGGGCGCTATCGTGTATATCTATCGCCAGATGAATTTGCTGATAGAGCCTGCCGGTGTGGAAGAAAGCATCAACAACCGCAGGCATACTACCCACCATCTGATCAGCAAGCTGTATGAGGCAGAAATCATAGGGCAGACGCTTCACGTGGGACGAATTTATGAGTATCCGCGTTACAAAAAAGCGATGAAGGAAGTAGGCATTGCTCTTGATAGCCTTCAGGCACAGTTGACCGACACGTTGCAACAAGCCCGTTTGGATACGGTGCGTACGCTGCTTCACAATAAAGAGCAGAATATGAGGCTGGTGCTGGAGGCATTGCGTCAAAGTCCACCCGACGAACTTTACCGGCAGCAATTGGATAGTCTGATTGCCCAGCAAGACTCTATATTGAAAAATGCAACTCATTTAAGAAGAAAGGTTATCACTCACCAAAACACTTACACGATTCATCATCGGCGGAAGCCTTTTTTCAAACGTGTAAAAGATGTGTTTGCTCCGGGAAAGGCGGATTCAACTTTGGTGAATAACGTGATAGAGGAAGTTTATACCGATACGATAGACGAAGTGTTTAACCCGATAGACACCATCGCTAACATGCTGACCGGAATACACGATAAGGTGTTCCAGACTCGGCAGGAGCAACAACGCATGTTGACCAATCGCACAAACCGTTTGCATATTGCCGGCACTAATTTGAGCAAACGAGTAAACCAGTTGCTCGAAAGTATTGAGCAGGATGAATTGTCTGCTGCCTACCACCGTTTGCAGCAAGATCGGTCAATTCGTCAACAGGCAGCTCAAACAATGGGCATTATAGCTACACTGGCAGTTATTTTGGTATTGGTGTTTTTTATCATTATCTGGCGCGACCTGACACGCAGTAACCATTATCGCCGTGAGCTGGAAAAATCGAAACTATATGCCGAAAACCTGCTTGTAGCCCGCGAGAAGTTAATGTTGACCATAACTCATGATATCAAAGCTCCGGCAGGGTCTATCATAGGATATATAGACTTGCTTGTCCGGCTTGTGAAAGACAAGCGCCAGTTGTTCTATTTGTCGAACATGAAAAGTTCGGCTAAGCATCTGCTTGATTTGGTAACTTCGCTGCTTGATTATCACCGCTTGGAAGCGGGAAAAATGGACTTACACTCCGTCGTGTTTAATCCTCATGAATTGTTTGGAGACATTTATAACAGCTTTTTGCCGCTTGTAGAGAAAAAGGGTTTGGAATTAAACCTGAAAGAAAATCTTCCGGCATCGCTGAATGTAGAAGGTGACCCTTTCCGTATTCGGCAGATAGCCGAAAACCTGCTTTCTAATGCTTTGAAGTTTACAGCAGCGGGCAGCATAACGCTGACTTTCGGCTATCGGACCGGATGTCTTGTATTTAGCGTAGCCGATACCGGATGCGGAATGAACCGTCAGGAACAAGAACGCATATTCCAAGAATTTACCCGGTTAAGCAGTGCGCAAGGGCAAGAAGGCTTTGGGCTGGGATTGTCTATTACTAATAAGTTAGTAGACCTGTTGAAAGGAAACATAGAGGTGGAAAGTTCACCCGGTGAGGGCAGTACCTTTAAAATATCCATTCCGTTGCCGCTTTCGGATAACGCTCCCCTATCAGAGCCGAAAGCATTTGTTCCTATCCGTGCAAGTAGAGCGCTCCGGATTCTTTTGATAGATGATGATAGAATTCAGATGAATCTTACAGAAGCCTTATTAAATAATGTGCTTGCGGCGCGTGATTCGGGGAATAAACCGGAGATATACTGTTGTGAACAGCCCGCAGAGGTTTTCGATTTATTGCATGAACACGTTTTCGATGTTATATTTACAGATATTCAAATGCCGGCAATGAACGGATTTGAGTTGTTGCGTAGCTTGCGCTACATGAATATACCTCAGGCAAAAAATGTTCCGGTGGTAGCTATTACGGCGCGTGGCGATTTGACTGAAGCCGATTTCCGGGAGAAAGGTTTTTCCGGCATGTTACAGAAACCGTTTAATCGCTCCGATTTGCAGCAGGTGCTGACGGAGGTCCTTTCGGGAATAACATTGGTTGAAAAACAGACTGCAACTTCGGCTGCGGATGAAATCTCCTCCGATGCTTCCCAACCTGCGGAAAAAACTCCGTTTAATTTTTCATCTTTGACAGCCTTTTCTGAAGATGATGCTGATGCTGCCGGTGAAATCCTTCGGACATTTGTTCTGGAGACAATGAAAAATGTAAATCAGATGAAAAAGGCTATTGAAGAAAAGAATATGGAAATGCTTTGCGGGATAGCCCACAAAATGTTGCCTACTTTTGTAATGATTGATGCGAAAGAGGTTATTCCTTCCCTCCGGTGGCTGGAAAGCAAGCGGGGAGAAACTGATTTCCAAGAGAAAGCCGGGGAAGAAGCTCGCAAGGTGATAGACGTAGCGGAAAAGATTATTGCTTGCGGCAAAGACCTCGAAAAACGCTACCGTTAGCGTTTTTTAGCTTCCCGGAAAGCTAAGAATAATGTATAAAGACAACCTCTTCGTTGGAGGAAAAAGAAGAAAAAAACAAACAAAATAAAAAAATATTCTTGTTTTGTTTGGTAGTTCAAAAAAAGTCCTTACCTTTGCACCGCAATTCAGAAGAAAAGCAAACAAAAATCGGAATGTAGCGCAGTTGGTAGCGCACTACGTTCGGGACGTAGGGGTCGGGCGTTCGAGTCGCCTCATTCCGACAGCAAAGAGCGATAAGAGAAGACTTCTTTTATCGCTCTCTCTGTATTTTGCCCCTATACGGTCCTTTCAAGCGAGTCTGGCTGCGCTTGTGTACTGATTATCCTTTTTATATTTTTTAGCTTGACTGTTTGGTAATTGTGAGATTAAACACTATTTTTGCAACCTCTTTAGTCATAAATTGGAAAATAGTAATAATTAAATAAATAAGTTCGGAAATGAATATTTCATTGCAAAACGTAGACAAGGTAAGCGCGCTGCTTACTGTTCAGATTGAGAAAGCTGATTATCAGGAAAGAGTTGATAAGACTTTGAAGACAATCCGTCAAAGAGCAAATATGCCCGGCTTCCGTAAAGGTATGGTTCCGATGGGGCTGATTAAAAGACAATACGGAACTTCTGTATTGGTGGAAGAAGTTGACAAACTGATGCAAGAAAAAGTGGGCGAATACATTCGTGATAACAAAGTAAACATGCTGGGTACTCCGCTGCCTAAAGAAAGCAATGCCAACTTTGAAACAGACGAAAATTTTGAATTCTCTTTCGATATCGCTTTGGCTCCGGAATTTGAATTAGAATTATCGAATGCCGATACGGTGGATTATTACGATATTGAAGTGACAGACGCTATGGTTGACCAGCAGGTAAAAATGTATACGCAGCGTACGGCTAAATATGACAAGGTGGAAGAATATCAGGAAAACGATATGTTGAAAGGTTTGCTGGCTGAGTTGGATGAAAATGGCAACACGAAAGAAGGTGGCGTTCAGGTAGAAGGTGCTGTAATGATGCCTACTTATATGAAGAACGATGACCAAAAAGCTATTTTCAACGGTGCGAAAGTAAACACGGTGCTGGTATTCAATCCTTCGGTTGCTTTTGATAATAATGATGCAGAATTGGCTTCTTTATTGAAACTGAAGAAAGAAGAAGTAGCAGAACATAAAGGTAACTTTAGCTTCCAGATTGAAGAAATCACTCGCATGATTCCGGGTGACTTGACTCAAGAACTGTTCGATCAGGTATTGGGCGAAGGCAAGGCTCACAATGAAGAAGAATTCCGCGCTCAGATTAAAGAAGCGATTGCAAAACAATTCGAATCAGACAGCGATTATAAATTCTTGCTGGATGTTCGTACTTACACAATGGGTAAAGTGGGCAAGTTGGAATTTGCAGATGGCTTGATGAAACGAATCATGCTGGAAAACAACAAAGAAAAAGGTGAAGAGTTTGTAAATGAAAATTACGAAAAGAGCCTTGAAGAGCTGACTTGGCATTTGATTAAAGAAAAACTAGTGGCTGCAAATAATATTAAAGTAGAGCAGGCTGACATCAACAACATGGCTAAGGAAGCAACTCGTGCACAGTTCGCACAGTATGGTATGATTAATGTGCCCGATGAATTGTTGGAAAACTATTCAAAAGAAATGTTGAAGAAGCGTGAAAGTGTAGAAGCATTGGTTAACCGCGTGATTGAATCGAAGTTGGCTGAGGCTGTGAAGACTCAAGTAACGTTGAATCATAAAGCTATTTCGGTTGAAGATTTCAACAAGATGTTTCAATAAAAAGTAAATCGTTTTATTAACGATTTCCGACTGAAAAATTATTCTTAGGCACGGCTTGCTTGGATTTCTTGGTTTTTATTGAAGAAAGACCTTGTAACTTCTTGTAACCCGTGCCTAAAAACCATAAAAGCATTATAAGAATGGACGATTTTAGAAAATATGCTACCAAGCATTTGGGAATGAATAGCATGGTGCTTGATGACGTTATCAAGTCGCAAGCGGGCTATTTGAATCCTTATATATTGGAAGAACGTCAGTTAAATGTAACTCAGTTAGACGTGTTTTCCCGATTGATGATGGATCGTATTATTTTTCTTGGTACGCAGATTGATGACTATACAGCAAATACGCTGCAAGCACAGTTGCTGTACTTGGATTCGGTCGATGCAGGAAAAGATATCTCTATTTACATTAACTCACCGGGCGGGTCGGTATATGCCGGGCTGGGTATTTATGATACGATGCAGTTTATTACCAGCGATGTTGCTACGATATGTACGGGCATGGCTGCTTCGATGGCCGCCGTCTTGTTGGTTGCCGGAAAAGAAGGAAAGCGCTCTGCGCTTACTCATTCGCGCGTAATGATTCATCAGCCGATGGGAGGCGCTCAAGGTCAGGCTTCTGATATTGAGATTACAGCCCGTGAGATTCAGAAACTGAAAAAAGAACTTTATACGATCATTGCAGACCATTCGCATACGGATTTTGACAAAGTGTGGGCCGATTCTGACCGCGATTATTGGATGACGGCTCAAGAAGCGAAAGAGTATGGCATGATTGACGAGGTGCTTTCTCGCAAGCCGGCGGTATAGTTTCTTTGTAGAGATTTTTGCATTTGATATAAATAAATGTATAAGCAAATTGGAAGATAAAAAAACATCGAAAAACAAACGGCGTTGCAGTTTTTGCGGTCGGTCGGAAGATGAAGTAGGCTTTTTGATAACAGGAGTAAATGGATGTATCTGTGACACTTGTTCTGAACAGGCCTATGAGATTGTTCAAGAAGCCTTGCACCAGCATGGAAATAGCTCTGCCGGAAACTTGAATTTAAAAGAACTGCCTAAACCTAAAGATATTAAAGAGTTTTTAGATCAATACGTTATAGGGCAGGATGATGCCAAACGTTATTTATCGGTAGCGGTGTATAACCATTACAAACGGTTGCTTCAGCCTAAAGATGAAAACGACGTGGAGATAGAAAAGTCGAATATCATTATGGTAGGTAGTACGGGTACGGGAAAAACCCTCTTGGCACGTACGATTGCCAAGATGCTTCACGTTCCTTTTACTATCGTTGACGCTACCGTATTAACCGAAGCCGGTTATGTAGGAGAAGATATCGAAAGCATTCTGACACGTTTGCTTCAGGTTGCAGATTATAATGTAGAGGAAGCGGAGCGTGGCATTGTTTTCATCGATGAAATCGACAAAATAGCCCGCAAGGGAGATAACCCTTCTATTACGCGCGACGTGAGTGGCGAAGGTGTACAGCAGGGATTGCTGAAGCTGTTGGAAGGTTCTGTTGTAAATGTGCCTCCACAGGGTGGACGTAAGCATCCGGAACAAAAACTGATTCCGGTCAATACGAAGAATATCCTGTTTATTTGTGGAGGAGCATTTGATGGCATTGAACGTAAGATAGCCCAACGCTTGAATGCAAACGTAGTGGGATATAGTGCTGTTAAAGAAACGGTAAAAATAGATAGAGGCAACTTAATGCAGTATATCGCGCCTCAGGATTTGAAGTCGTTCGGTCTGATTCCTGAAATCATAGGACGTCTGCCGGTATTGACTTATCTGAATCCTTTAGACCGGACGGCCTTGCGTAATATCCTTACCGAGCCTAAAAACTCAATCATAAAACAATATGTCAAACTGTTCGAGATGGACGATGTAACGTTGGAGTTTGAACCCGAAGTCTTTGATTATATTGTAGATAAAGCGATAGAGTATAAATTAGGCGCGCGTGGCTTACGTTCCATAGTAGAAACGATAATGAACGATACCATGTTTGAGATACCTTCTCAAAATGTGCATAAGTTTGTTGTAACGTTAGATTACGCCAAAGAGCAGATGAACAAAGCTAATTTGTCGCGTTTGCAAATGGCATAATCAGAAAAAATCATTGAAAAAAAGACTTCTTCGGTAAAATATTCTCCGAAATATTTGTGTAATATGGAAAGATGTTTATAACTTTGTTACAAGAGTAATAAAGATGTTCACTTAAAAACAAAGGGAAATATGACGGAAAATATCAACTTAACCGAACAACTGAAGAAACATTTCGGCTTTGATACTTTTAAAGGAAATCAAGAAGCCATTATTCGTAATCTGTTAGCAGGAAAGGACACGTTTGTCCTTATGCCTACGGGCGGTGGAAAGTCGTTATGTTATCAGTTGCCTTCTTTGTTAATGGAAGGAACGGCTATCGTTATATCTCCGCTTATCGCTTTGATGAAAAATCAAGTGGATGCGATGCGTAACTTCAGTGAAGAAGACGGCGTTGCGCATTTTATAAACTCTTCGCTTTCCAAATCGGCTATTGAACAAGTCAAATCGGATATTCTGGCGGGAAAGACAAAGTTGCTTTATGTAGCTCCTGAATCATTGACTAAAGATGAGAATATCGCTTTTCTAAAGAATGTAAAAATCTCGTTTTATGCAGTTGATGAAGCACATTGTATATCGGAATGGGGGCACGACTTCCGTCCTGAATACCGTCGGATTCGTCCGATTATAAATGAAATCGGAACAGCTCCGGTTATAGCTTTGACAGCTACGGCTACGCCGAAAGTAAAGATGGATATTCAGAAGAATCTCGGAATGATGGAAGCAACGGAATTTCGTTCTTCTTTTAACCGTCCGAATTTGTATTACGAAGTACGGGCAAAGACGGTAAATGTAGACCGGGATATTATTAAATTCATCAAGCAAAACGAAGGAAAGTCCGGCATAATTTATTGTTTGAGCCGGAAAAAGGTAGAAGAATTGACAGAAATCCTTTTGGCAAACGATATCAAGGCACGTGCATATCATGCGGGGATGGACTCTGCGACACGTAATGCCAATCAGGATGCGTTTCTGAAAGAAGATATTGATGTCATCGTTGCTACGATTGCTTTCGGTATGGGAATTGACAAGCCGGATGTTCGTTTTGTAATTCATTATGATATACCTAAAAGTCTGGAAGGGTATTATCAAGAGACCGGACGCGCAGGACGTGATGGAGGAGAGGGGCTGTGTATAACCTTCTATTCGAATAAAGACTTGCAAAAGCTGGAGAAATTTATGCAAGGTAAACCTATTTCAGAACAAGAAATAGGCAAGCAGTTGTTGCTCGAAACGGCTGCTTACGCCGAGTCTTCAGTGTGTCGTAGAAAAACTTTGTTACACTATTTCGGAGAAGAATATACGGAGGATAATTGTGGTAATTGTGATAATTGTTTAAATCCGAAAAAACAAGTGGAGGCTCAAGATGCATTATGTGCGGTGATTGAAACAATCATTGCTGTTAAAGAGAATTTTAAGCAAGATTATATTATAGATATATTATTGGGTAAAGAAACATCGGAAGTCTTGGCTCATAAGCATGAAGAACTTGAAGTCTTTGGCTCTGGAATGGGAGAAGATGAACGGTTGTGGAATGCGGTTATCCGTCAGGCTCTCATAGCCGGGTATCTTGATAAAGATGTAGAAAATTACGGGCTGTTGAAAGTGACCTCTGCCGGACATAAGTTCTTGAAAAAACCAACTTCTTTCAAGATTGTAGAAGACATTGACTTCGATGAAGAAGAAGTAGAGGAAACACCGATGAGAGGTGGCGCTTCATGTGCTGTCGACCCGGTTCTTTACTCAATGTTGAAAGATTTGCGTAAGAAAATGTCCAAACGTCTGGATGTTCCTCCTTATGTTATTTTTCAAGACCCTTCGTTGGAGGCAATGGCTACTATTTATCCGATTACGCTCGAAGAACTTCAGAACATTCCGGGCGTGGGAGCAGGTAAGGCGAAACGGTACGGTCAGGAATTTTGCGAGTTGATACGTAAACATTGCGAAGAAAATGAAATCGACCGTCCGGAAGATTTGCGCGTAAGAACGGTAGCCAATAAGTCGAAGCTGAAAGTATCCATTATTCAAAGTATTGACCGCAAGGTGGCTTTAGATGACATTGCTTTAGCTAAGGGTATCGAGTTTAGTGACCTATTGGATGAAATAGAAGCGATTGTCTATTCGGGTACAAAATTGAATATTGATTATTTCTTGGATGAAATAATGGACGAAGACCACATGCAGGATATCTATGACTATTTTAAAGAGTCGACGACCGATAAAATAGAAGACGCCATGGAAGAGTTAGGTGATGAATACACTGAAGAAGAAATACGTTTAGTGCGTATCAAATTTATTTCGGAAATGGCAAACTAAATGGTCTTTCAGTCTGTAAAGCATATTTGTAAAAAAGTATTAAGCCAACTGATTCGATTGGAATCGGTTGGCTTTTTTGAAAATAGAGTTGACTTAAGGCTTATTTTTACTCTATATCTTCAAATTTGTCTAAAATTATACTTTTTTGATTTTGATATTTCATGAAATTATTCTTTCTTTGTGTCGCAAAAGTATATACTATTATTATGGAATGTGAGATTATTAAAGCTGTATTGATGTCAACTATTGTTTTGTCATGAAAATGCAACAGACACGAACAATTCCATATAATAATGTTATAAAGAGAATCCATGTAAATACTTTTGTATTTGTGTGGGAAAGAATAAATGTTTAGATGTGTTGGGCTGGTTACTTTTATTCGGTGTTTTGTTAACCGGGGTATAGAACTAACCATTCCTTATTTTTTTGTATTGAGTATTTATTATACCTAAATATTAAAAGTGTGAGTTAAGTATTTTTTTATAGACCAAAACAATTAATTTTTATTTTTATGGAAACTAATAACAAAAAAAAACAGGGATTTAAAGGAATTGAAGCTGCTGGTTTAGTTATTATCGCATGCTTTGTTGTTGCTTTGTGTATTTACAAATTTGTGTTGGGTGATCCTTCAAACTTTATGAACAATGACCCGAACAACCATCCGCTTCCGGGCAACATGCTGGGTACTATCTATAAAGGTGGTGTTGTCGTGCCTATTATTCAGACTTTGCTGTTGACTGTAATTGCATTGAGCGTTGAACGTTATTTTACTATCCGTGCTGCTTTCGGCCGTGGTAAATTGGTTAAATTCGTAGCTCAAATCAAAGAAGCTTTGGCAAAAAATGATATGCAGGCTGCTCAAGCATTGTGCGACAAACAACGTGGATCTGTAGCAAATGTAGTAGGTGCAACTTTGCAGACTTACCGTGAAATGGAACAAAACACTGAAATGGATAAAGACCAGAAGGTATTGGCTATCCAGAAGTCATTGGAAGAAGCTACTGCATTGGAAATGCCGATGTTGCAGCAGAACTTGCCGATCATTGGTACTATTACTACACTGGGTACTCTTTGCGGTTTGCTTGGTACCGTTATCGGTATGATTCGTTCATTCGCCGCTTTGTCTGCTGGTGGTGGTACTGACTCAGTTGCGTTGTCAACCGGTATCTCTGAAGCCTTGATCAACACTGCATTCGGTATCTTGACTGGTGCGTTGGCAGTAATTTCTTATAACTACTTTACTAATAAGATCGATAAATTGACTTACAGCCTTGACGAAGTAGGCTTCTCTATCGTACAGACATTCAACGCTACCCATAAATAATCCGAAGGGACTAACGGTAGGTCTCTCGTGTAGACGAAAATAGTATAACTAATTTTTAAATAGTTAATTATGGGTAAAGTTCAAGTTAAAAAGAAGTCCATGTTTATCGACATGACTGCCATGAGTGACGTGACCGTGCTGTTGCTTACTTTCTTTATGTTGACAGGTAACTTCATTAAGAAAGAACCGGTACAGGTTGTTACTCCGGGTTCGGTTTCTGAAATCAAGATTCCGGAAACGAACATTTTGCAGATTCTTGTCGAACCGAGTGGCAAGATTTTCATGAGTCTTGACAAACAGCAAGATATGGCTGCAACATTGGAAGCCGTAGGAAAGGAATATGGTTTGACATTTACTCCTGAAGAGATTAAAAAGTTCTCTGTATTCCAGACGTTCGGTGTACCGATGAAGAATATGAAACAATTTCTTGCACTTCCGGGCGAAGAGCAGGATAAAATATTGAAGAATTACGGAATTCCTTGTGACAGTGTGGATAATCAGTTCAAGTCTTGGATACGTAATGCACGCATAACAAACCGTGATTTGCGTATCGCCATCAAAGCTGATCAAAGTACTCCTTATTCTGTTATTAAGAACGTGATGAGTTCTCTTCAGGATTTGAAGGAAAACAGATACAATCTGATTACTTCATTGAAAAAAATGTCTGACGAATAAAATTAAAGGAGAAGTTAAAAATGGCTGAAATACAAGATAATGGTGGAGGCAAAAAAGGGAAAGGCTCGAAGCAGAAAAAGATGACTGTCCGCGTTGACTTTACGCCGATGGTGGACATGAACATGCTTCTGATTACTTTCTTTATGCTGTGTACCTCTTTGAGCAAGCCTCAGACGATGGAAATCAGTATGCCTACCAATGATGAAAATATTACGGAGGATCAGCAGAATAAGGTAAAAGCTTCGCAGGCTCTTACGTTACTGCTCGATGCGAATAATAAGCTTTATTATTACGAAGGCGAGCCTAATTATGAAGATTATACTTCTTTGAAAGAAACTGATTACACGGCTGACGGCATACGTAAGGTGTTGCTTCGCAAAAACTACGATGCTGTGAAGAAAGTGGAAGAGTTGAAAGTAAAGAAGGCTAATTTGGAAATTACTGAAGAAGAGTATAAAAAACAAGTTTCTGAAGTAAAAAGCGCGAAAAATACGCCGACAGTTATTATTAAAGCGACAGACAAGTCTACTTACAAGAATCTGATTGATGCATTGGATGAGATGCAGATTTGCAGTATCGGTAAGTACGTGATTGTTGATATTACAGACGGTGACCAATTCTTGATTGATAACTATAATTCAAAAGGTCAGCTGAGTAGTAATGCTGTAAGTTGAAATGTGTAACACCTTAAAAAGAAAAATATGGCAAAAATAGATTTGATTTCTTTGGAATGGTGTGAACTCATTTTCAAAGATAAAAATAAAGCGTATGGCGCATATAAAATGCGTCGTGATTTTGGTAGACGTCAGTTGGCTGCTATCATAATTGTGATTGTAGTCGCAGCTGTCGGATTCTCTCTTCCGCGATTGATAAAGATGGCTATTCCTGAAAAAGAAGAGGTTATGACGGAAGTTACTCAACTTTCTCAATTGGAAGAGCCGGAAGTGAAGCAAGAAGAACTGGTAAAGCCGGTTGAACAAATTGCTCCTCCTCCCCAGTTGAAGAGTACCATTAAGTTTACTGCTCCGGTTATCAAGAAAGATGAAGAAGTAGCAGACGAAGATGAATTGAAGAGTCAGGATGAATTGACTGAATCTAAAGTGCAGATTTCTATTGCCGATGTAAAAGGTAACGACGAATTGAACGGTAAGGATATTGCCGATTTGCAAGAAGTTATTACTCAGGCTCCTGAAGAAAAAGAAGAGCCTTACACGATGGTAGAACAGATGCCGCAATTCCCGGGCGGACCGGCAGAGTTGTTGAAATACATTGCTAAGAACTTACATTATCCTGCTATTGCTGCAGAAAATGGTATTCAAGGTCGTGTTATTTTGCGATTTGTCGTTTCTGCTGAAGGTAATGTAGAAAATGTACAAGTATTGCGTTCTTTGGACCCGTATTGTGATAAAGAAGCAATCCGAGTAGTTCAATCATTGCCGAAGTGGATTCCGGGTAAACAGAACGGACGTAACGTTCCTGTTTATTACACTTGTCCGATTGTATTTAAATTGCAATAAATTAAGTATACGTGTATGAAGAGAGGTGCGCTTTTGTTGGCTTTATTTGTCGTTTTTTTAGCTTCTTCTTGTCATGACGCTCAAAAAAAGAGCAGTAAAGGTAGTGAAGAAACCTTGTATTCGGGTAATATAACGATTGCGGTGGATGAGTCTTTCAAACCTATCATGGAAGAAGAATTACAAGTCTATCGGGCGTTAACACCTGAAGCTGTAGTAACTCCTATCTATTGCAGTGAAGTAGAAGCTATTAATCTCCTGTTGAAAGACAGTGTGCGTCTGGTTATTGCTAACAGGCGTTTGACTGATGAAGAAATAGCCTCTTTTCATGCACGTAAATTCTTTCCCGAATCAATTCGTATGGCCGTTAGTGGCGTTGCTTTGATTGTCAATCGGGAAAATCCGGATTCTTTGATTACGGTAGAACAATTTCGTAATGTCTTGACAGGGAAAATAAAGACATGGAAAGAACTGAATCCACAGTCTGAGTTAGGAAATTTGCAAGTAGTCTTTGATAATCCAAACTCAGGAACGATTCATTATGCCATCGATTCGATTTGTCGAGGGGTACAGATGGCTTCCGATTTGAAGGCTCTGAAAACAAATGAAGATGTTATAAAATTTGTATCTGAAACACCGGAGGCAATCGGAGTAATTGGTGCTAATTGGATAGGGAATGATGCCGATACGACCCGTCTTTCTTTTAATGAGTCTGTTAGGGTGATGGCTGTAAGTAAAATGTTGAGAGCAACAAAAGAAAATAGTTTCAAGCCTTATCAAGCCTATCTTGCGTTAAGAAGTTATCCGTTGACACATGATGTATTTATCCTGATTAATGATCCGCGTGGGGCATTGCCTACAGGGTTGATGACTTTCTTGACGAGTGATAAAGGACAACGTATTATTTTGAAATCCGGTATCGTGCCAGCAACTCAGCCTGTTCGCTTAGTGAATGTAAAAGATGAATTTTAACAAATTGAGATAGATAATGAAGAATAGAAGTTTAGGTTTTATATGTTGTTGTTTTTTGTTCTCTGCTTCAATGTGGGGACAGGAACCTCTTTCTTCTGACCTGAACCAGCAGGTAACCCAAATCGCTAAAATGATTAAGGATAATCCGAAAGGTGCTGAAGAAGGATTTGATGGTTTGTTAAAGGGAAAGAATAAAAAGAATATTCCTTTGTTATTATCGATTGGAAAAGCATATTTGGATGCTGGAAATGCAGATATGGCTAAGGAATATGCTGAACGTGCCCGTAAAGCTGATTCTAAATCTGCATCTGTATATATGTTCTTAGGAGATATAGCATTGGCTGGTAAAGATGCAGGAGCAGCGTGTGGTAATTATGAACAGGCAATATTCTTTGACGAAGATTGTTACGAAGCTTATTATAAATATGCACGTGCGTATGCAGGGGTGAATCCTCAGCTTTCTGTCGACATGTTGATGAAGCTGAAAGAGAGACATCCGGAAGAATTGAATGTCGATCGTGAATTGGCTAATGCTTATTATCTGATGGGTAATTACAGCAAGGCTAAGAGCGCATACGATGATTTCATGCAGAAAGGAACTCCTAACGTACAGGATTACGGACGTTATGCAATGTTGCTTTATTTGAATAAAGATTATCAGCATTCATTGGATATGGCTGGAAAAGGTTTGGCAATGGAAGCTGACAACCATTTGTTGAAACGTTTGATGATGTACGGTTTGTATGAATTAAAGTCATACCCAGCTGGTTTGCAGGCTGCTAATGAGTTCTTCAAAGATCCGAATAATCCGGATTTTGTGTATTTGGATTATTTGTATCGTGCACGTTTGTATCTCGCAAACGGAAATAACGACGAGGCTATTGCTGAATTTGAAAAAGCATTGAAGGCTGATGAGAAGAAAGAACATCCGGAAGTGGCAAAAGAAATGTCTGATGCCTACGGAAAGATGCTGAAATATCCTGATGCGATTCGTATGTACCAAGTATACATGGATATGCTGGGTGACAAGAAAGAAGTTAGCGACTTATTCTTATTCGGTCGTTTGTACTATCAGGCAGCAGGTGCTTTAGCTCCGACAAATACGGCAGATTCTACTGCAGTAGCAGCGGCTCCTGTTGATACGGTAATGATTAAGAAACAGCAAAATGAATATCTGACACAAGCCGATACGATATTTGCAGAAGTGTCACAACGTGTTCCTGATAACTACTTAGGATATTTCTGGAGAGCTCGTACCAATGCAATGTTAGACCCGGAAACTACTTTGGGTTTGGCGAAGCCTTATTATGAAGCTGCTTTGACACAGTTGGAAAAAAATCCGAATGCTTCAAAATCTTTGTTGATTGAATGTGAAAGTTATTTGGGTTATTACTACTTCTTGAAGGAAGAGTACGAACAATCTAAAGTTTATTGGACTAAGATTTTGGAAATAGATCCGGAAAACGCTACTGCAAAACAGGCGATGGAAGGACTTCAATAAGCAGAAAAAGCATAATAATCCTTTAATTAATTGCCAACAGTTCTTGAGGTATCAAGGGCTGTTGGTATTTTTTTGCTTGCATTTTTAATGTATAGCTTACCTTATCTCACCGATATTCTCTTCTTTACAACCTCTCTCTAAGGTTTTTTTCGTTTTTCATGTCTTTTTATTTAATATAAAATCGTAACTTTGCCGACACTTTGTAAAGCAAATACGTGCATGATATCGGTAGAAGAATTAAAAGTGGAGTTTGGCGTTACACCTCTCTTTGAGGACGTCTCTTTTGTTATCAATAAGAAAGACCGCATCGCTTTGGTGGGAAAGAATGGAGCCGGTAAATCTACGATGTTGAAGATTTTGGCAGGATTGCAGCGTCCCACCTCAGGTACGGTGGCCGTACAGCGCGGGGTAACGATTGGCTATTTGCCTCAGGTGATGATTCTTAGTGATACGCGGACGGTGATGGCAGAAGCGGAAATGGCTTTCGAACACATCTTTGAGATGCAGGAGCGTTTAGATAAGATGAATCAGGAGTTGGCAGACCGTACGGATTATGATTCTGAAAGTTATCATGAACTGATAGAAAAGTTTACGCATGAAAACGACCGTTTCCTAATGATGGGAGGAACAAATTACAAAGCGGAAATCGAAAGAACACTTGTTGGCTTAGGATTCAACCGTTCCGATTTCGATCGTCCCACATCAGAGTTTAGCGGAGGATGGCGTATGCGTATTGAGTTGGCAAAGATTCTGTTACGGCGTCCTGATGTGCTGTTGCTGGATGAGCCTACTAACCATTTGGATATTGAAAGTATCCAGTGGTTGGAAAATTTTTTGAAAGTGAGTCCCGGAGCAGTCGTGTTGGTAAGTCACGACCGTGCGTTTATCAATAATGTGACCAATCGCACCATTGAAATTTCTTGTGGACATATCTATGATTACAAAGTAGCTTACAATGAATTTGTGACACTTCGCAAAGAGCGCCGTGAACAGCAACTTCGCGCTTACGAAAATCAGCAGAAAGAAATTAAAGAGACCGAAGACTTTATCGAACGTTTTCGTTATAAGGCAACTAAAGCCGTTCAGGTGCAGAGCCGCATCAAGCAGTTGGCAAAAATTGTTCCCATAAAGATTGATGAAGAAGATACTTCTGCGCTTCGGCTGAAGTTTCCCCCTGCTGTTCGTTCGGGTAATTATCCTTTGATATGCGAGGGAGTGAAAAAATCATACGGCTCGCATGTGGTATTCCATGATGTCACGCTTACGATTCATCGCGGAGAAAAGGTTGCTTTTGTAGGTAAAAATGGCGAAGGAAAATCTACATTAGTAAAATGTATCATGGACGAAATTCCTTACGAAGGAAAATTGGTGATAGGACATAACGTCCAGATAGGTTATTTTGCTCAGAATCAAGCGCAGTTGCTTGATGAAAACCTGACCGTGTTTGATACCATCGACCGTGTGGCGAAAGGAGATATTCGCTTGAAGATACGCGATATTTTGGGGGCATTTATGTTTGGAGGCGAGGCTTCCGAGAAAAAAGTTAAAGTGCTTTCCGGAGGTGAACGCAGTAGGTTGGCTATGATTAAACTTCTGCTTGAGCCGGTCAACTTTTTGATTTTAGACGAGCCGACCAATCATCTTGATATGCGTTCGAAAGATGTGTTGAAGGATGCAATTCGCGATTTCGATGGAACGGTGATTGTTGTTTCCCACGACCGTGAGTTTCTTGACGGCTTGGTGACCAAAGTATACGAGTTTGGCGGAGGAGTTGTGAAAGAACACCTCGGTGGCATTTACGATTTCCTTCAGAAGAAACAAATGGAAAGTTTAGACGAGTTTCAGTTGTCCCAGTCTCCCTCGACGGCAAAAACAGAGGTTCCGGCAGCAGTAAGTGAGAATAAACTTTCATACGAAGCTCAAAAAGAGTTGAATAAGAAAATCCGCAAGTTAGAGAAACAGATTGCCGATTGTGAAAAAGAAATCGAAGATTTGGAGGGTAAGAAAACCGAAATTGAAACCCGGATGGCAACTCCCGAAGGTGCGGCAGATATGAAACTTTACGAGCAGTATCAACAGTTGAAAGAACAGATTTCGGAGGTGGAAGACCGTTGGGAAGCTGTGTCGCTGGAGTTGGAGGAGATAAAAGAATAAAGAAACACTTTTTTTAATAACGCTATATGAATAAAAAGAATTATGTAATTCTTGCAGCCGTTGCGCTGGCTGCAATGACAGGTTGTGCCGGCCAGAAGGAAGCGAAAAGCACTTCCGGCATTGATCTTGCCAATATGGATACTACGGTATCTGCCGGCACTGATTTTTTCCGTTATGCTTGTGGTGGGTGGAATGACGCTCATCCGCTTACAGCCGAATATTCTCGCTACGGAACATTCGACATGTTGTTTGAAAATAGCCAAAAGCAGTTGCGCGATTTGATTGAAGGGCTTGCTGCTCAGCAGAATAACCAGCCGGGAACACCCGCTCAGAAAATCGGCGATTTGTATAACTTGGCAATGGACAGCGTAACGCTGAACAAGCAGGGTGTGGAACCTGTAAAACCTCGTCTGGATGAAATTGCTGCAATGACCGATAAGAGCCAGATTGTTCCGATGATGACCAAGTTGCTTTACGACGGTATCGGTACATATTTCAGAAATTATGTATATGCCGACCCGAAGAACAGTGCGCTGAATATCTTCCAAATGGGACAAGGCGGCATTAACTTGGGCGAAAAAGAATATTATTTGGATAATGACAGCATTACTCTGAACATCCGCGAACAGTATAAGAACTACATTGCCAAGCTGTTTACGCTGGCAGGATTTTCCGAAACTGAAGCCCGGCAGAAGATGGCAGATGTGATGGAAATAGAAACTGCCATTGCAAAAGTTTCATTTAGTGCAGCTCAGCTTCGCAACCCGGAAGCAAACTATCATAAGATGTCTTACGATGAGGTGAAGAAAACATTCTCCGGCATTGATTGGGATGCTTTTATGAAAGGTTTGGGATTGGAAAACGTTACTGAAGTGAATGTAGAACAAATCGAACCGATAAAGGAGGTAGACAAACTTATCAATACGCTTCCGCTGTCGAAACACATTGCGTATTTGCAGTATAACCTGCTGGACGCTGCCGCAAGCTATCTGAGTGATGATTTCATAGCTGCCCGTTTCGATTTCTACGGAAAGGTATTGTCCGGACGTCAGGTAAATCAGCCGCGCTGGAAACGTGCTGTAAACTCGGTTGACGGCATGTTGGGTGAACTGGTAGGACAGATGTACGTTGAGAAATACTTCCCCGCAGCAGCGAAAGAGCGTATGGTGAAGCTGGTAAGCAACTTGCAGGTGGCTTTGGGCGAACGTATCGACGCACAGGAATGGATGAGCGACAGCACGAAGGTGAAAGCACACGAAAAGCTGGATGCTTTCCATGTAAAAGTGGGTTATCCGGACAAATGGAAAGATTACTCTGACTTGAAGGTGGAAAAAGATTCTTATTGGGCAAACGTATGCCGTACCGCTGCTTGGAATGTGAAAGATATGTATAGCCGTTTGGGTAAACCGGTAGACCGTGAAGAATGGTTGATGACTCCGCAAACCGTAAACGCTTACTATAATCCTTCTACAAATGAAATCTGCTTCCCCGCAGCCATTCTTCAGCCTCCTTTCTTCAACATGGATGCCGACGATGCAGCCAACTACGGAGCGATTGGCGTGGTTATCGGTCATGAGATGACTCACGGATTCGACGATCAGGGTCGCCAGTTCGATAAAGAAGGTAACTTGAAAGACTGGTGGGCAGAAGGTGACGCCGATCGTTTCCAAGAACGTGCGCAAGTGATGGTCGACTTCTTTAATGGCATTGAAGTGCTTCCGGGACTGTATGCTAATGGACAACTGACGTTGGGTGAAAACCTTGCCGACCACGGAGGTTTGAACGTAGCGTTCTTGGCATTCCAGAATGCAACGAAAGATGCTCCGCTTGGAGTGGTAGACGGATTTACTCCCGAACAGCGTTTCTTCCTTGCTTACGCTACACTGTGGGCAGGAAACATCCGCGACGAACAAATTCGCGTGTACACCAAGTCCGACCCTCACTCACTGGGCAAATGGCGTGTAAACGGAGCGTTGCCTCACATTCAGGCGTGGTATGACGCTTTCAATATTACGCCGGACGACTCAATGTACATTGCTCCCGAAAAGCGTGTGAATATATGGTAATATTGCTATAACGCAGTTTTACGTTAAGAGCTTGTTTGAATTTTGCTCGGCTTTAAAAACAACTTATTGGAAAATTAAAACAGGCTCTAATATACTTGCGCCCCGAAAGTTTTTTACCGACTTTCGGGGCGCATTTGTTTTGTTTTAGGTTGAAAAAACGTACTTTTGTCTGTGTTAGGCTTTTAAAAACAAGAAGATATGGCTGCCAAGAAAGAAACATATACCGAAGCGATGAAGCGTTTGGAAGAAATTGTAAACCGCATCGAAAGTAACGAGTTGGATATTGACCGGCTGGGAGAGAACCTGCGCGAAGCTCAGAAACTGATAAAATACTGCCGTGACAAACTTTATAAAGCCGATGCGGAAATAAAAAAGATGTTGGAGCCCGAAGGGGCGGAAGAAAGCAAAGCATAACGGAGGAGTGAATAATCGGCTCTTCTGAAAAAGATGGAAATAAAGTTGGATTTTGTAAAGATAAAACGTATTTTTGTCCAAACATGTAAGCAGAACTGAAATTATTAAAACAATATAACAATGAAAGAAATTGATTGGGCTAATCTGTCGTTCGGATATATGAAGACAGATTATAACGTACGTTGCTATTATCGCGACGGAAAATGGGGAGAATTGGAACTTTGTTCGGAAGAAACTTTGAATATTCACATGGCAGCTACTTGCCTTCATTACGGTCAGGAGGCATTCGAAGGCTTGAAGGCATATCGCGGCAAAGACGGTAAAATCCGCGTATTCCGTCCGCAAGCCAATGCAGAACGCCTGCAAAGCACTTGCCGCGGAATCCTGATGCCCGAACTGCCTACCGAACTGTTCTGTGAGGCTGTGCGCAAAGTGGTAAAGGCAAACGAACGTTTCATTCCGCCTTACGAAAGCGGTGCTTCATTATACATCCGTCCGTTGCTCATCGGTACGGGCGCACAGGTAGGTGTTCATCCGGCGAGCGAATACCTGTTTGTTATCTTCGTTACTCCGGTAGGCCCGTACTTTAAAGGCGGTTTCGCTACCAATCCTTACGTAATCATCCGTGAGTTCGACCGTGCCGCTCCGCTCGGAACAGGTACTTATAAAGTAGGCGGTAACTATGCGGCCAGCCTGCGCGCCAATAAGAAAGCTCACGACTTGGGTTACTCTTGCGAATTCTACCTCGATGCAAAAGAAAAGAAATACATCGACGAGTGTGGCGCTGCCAACTTCTTCGGTATCAAGAATAACACGTACGTTACCCCGCTGTCTACTTCCATCCTTCCGTCTATTACCAACCGCAGCCTGATGCAGTTGGCAGAAGATATGGGCATGAAAGTTGAACGCCGTCCCATTCCGGAAGAAGAACTGTCTACTTTCGAAGAAGCAGGAGCTTGCGGAACGGCAGCCGTTATCAGCCCCATTGAGCGCATCGACGATTTGGAGAACCATAAATCCTACGTCATTGCGAAAGACGGCAAACCGGGACCCATCAGCGAAAAGCTGTATCACAAGCTGCGTGCTATCCAGTATGGTGATGAAGCCGACCCGTATGGATGGGTAATGATGGTGGAATAACCGTAAAGGCATTATTGTTTAACTTTAAAATATATTACTATGAGGAAAAAGTATTCAGAGTTGAGAGAGGAAGCCAGTAAGTCGTTAGACGGCAAATGGATGATGGCAGCGTTGGCTACATTGATTTATATAGTCATTGCAGCCGGAGTTTCCAGCATTCCTTTTATAGGAACGGTTTTGGCGTTTTTGATTGGTTATCCGTTGGTATACGGATACTACATACTGTTGCTTGACGGCTTTCGTGGGGCAGAGAAGCTCGAATTGGGCACTTTGTTCGAGGGCTTTAAGGATTATGGGCGGATATTCGGTACAATGTTCCTGATGTTTATTTATCTGTTTCTGTGGACATTGTTGCTCGTTATTCCGGGTATTATAAAAGGTTATTCTTATGCCCTGACTCCTTACATTCTGAGAGATGAACCTCAGTTGAGGTTCAACGGGGCGATAGAAAAAAGTATGCGCATGATGGAAGGACATAAAATGGATCTGTTTATCCTTGATTTGACTTTCATCGGATGGGGACTTTTATGTATCATTACCTTTGGTTTGGCATACTTTTGGGTAGCTCCTTATTTCCAAACCGCCCGCATCGCTTTTTATGAGATGCTGAAGGCAGAGCAGGCAGAAGAAGAACCTGCAACCGAGATGTAATCTTACAGTTACTCTGTATATTTTCAAGAGAGGTCAGACTCGTCGGCAGACGGTCTGACCTCTCTTTTTGTTTGCCTGTTCAAAACTTTAATTGGCTGATGTGATTCAATAAGGATAGTCTTCATTGGGTACATCTGAGAGAACCAAAAACGCTTCGGTTAGCGTTGGTTGTTCCATGCGGATGCGTTACTCAATTCTTCCCATAGAGTTTGCTTGTTTTTCGGGTAGCGTTTTCAACCTTTCCCTCCTCCCGTGTGGATGGTTGTTACGCCGGATAAAACCATTATCGTGGAAAGAAAATCCAGTAATCCTGCCATTTTGTGTTATCCCCATTTGATGTTTGTACATCTTGATAAATATGTTATCTGTTGTTTATCAATGTGTTATCTGTTGCATGATGTGCATTGCAGAAAAATGAATAAAATCGCTGATGATGTTAATTTTGCACCCAAATAACATATTTTGATATATGATAAAAAAGTATTTCTTAAAATTCATATTGCCGGGAGTTATTTTAATGCTGACATCCTCTTTGTCAGCTCAGAAGCTGGCTGTGAAAACCAATTTGCTTTATGATGCTACGGCAACCCTCAATGCCGGATTTGAGACAGGACTTAGCCCTAAATGGACGCTTGACGTATCGGGTAACTACAACGGATGGAACATGAGTAGTTGCGGATGCCGCAAATGGAAACACTGGATGGTGCAACCGGAGGCACGTTACTGGTTCTGTGAGCGTTTCAACGGTCACTTTCTGGCAATGCACGCACTGGGAGGACAATATAATATGGCAAAGGTGCATTTACCCTTCGGGCTTTATCCGGGACTCCGTAAGAACCGTTACGAAGGCTGGTTTGCCGGAGCGGGTGTGGGCTACGGTTACCAGTGGGTGCTTAACAAACGCTGGAATTTCGAGGCGGAAATCGGAGTGGGGTACGTTTATACGGACTACAAAACCTATCGTTGCTCGCAATGTCCTAAGCAGACGGATAGGGGACACAAGAACTATCTGGGCCCTACAAAGGCGGCCCTGACACTGGTTTATGTCATTAATTGATTTATCTAAAGAATAAGAAATACCTATGACAAATAGAATAATATTATCCGGAATTTTATGGGTAACGGCATTGGTTGCTGCCGCGCAGGTTTCTTATCTTGACCGCGTAGCGGTAGAAACAAAGGCGGTTAGGAAGGTTGATGATAAAGTTACGGTAGATTTGCTGTGGCTGTTTAACGGACTGAAGGTGAACACGCAAAATCAGGCAGAGTTCATACCCGTATTGGTGGCTGCCGACGGTACGGCTGAAACGGAGCTTCCTCACGTTTTTGTAGAAGGGCGCGTGCGCAGATGGGTAAACGAACGCCGCGAACTGTCTAAAGATTGGTCGCCGCGAAACGGAGAAGTGGTACGTCGGCATAAAGGGAAATACATGCCCTTAAATTATCATGCCGAAATACCGTGGGAGGCTTGGATGCACGGTGCAAACATTGAGGTACGCGAGCGCGTGACGGGCTGTGCGAATTGTCTGAACGGATATGCTGCGACTGTCATTGCTCCGTCTGTATTACCTTATCGCACCCCTGATGCTTCTGCATTCCGGTTTGCCTCTTTGGTTACGCCGGCAGAAGAAGAACTGAAAATGCGCTCCATTACTTTCCGTGGGCGATTCCAGTTCCGCCTTGACAAATATGATATTGACCCAGCCTACAAAGACAATTACAAAAAGCTGGAAGAAGCACGCGCGAAGATTGACGAGGTGGCTTCTAATCCCGATTTGAACATTGTCAGTATCGAAGTGGCAGGATATACCTCGCCCGAAGCTACCGTAGCCTATAATGAACGTTTGGCACGTAATCGGTCTACAAGCCTTGTCAACTACATGAAGAAACGTTTCCCCCAAGTGCCTTCTCAAAAGTGGTTTGCCTCTTGGCCTAACGAAGACTGGGACGAACTACGCGAGGCTGTCGAGAAAGATACCTTACTGCCCGGACGCGAACAGATACTGGATGTTATCAGTAAATATCCGGATAATCTTGACCTGCGCGAACAGAAGTTGAAGGAGCTGCGTCCTGCTACCATTTATGAAACGCTTTACCGCAAGCATTATCCGTATCTGCGCCATAACGATTATATCATTCGTTTTGCTGTGCGTCCGTTTACGGTTGAGGAAGCAAGGGTACAGCTCTTAAAACAGCCGGAGCGTTTGAGCGCCGCCGAAATCTATCGTGTGGCAATGAGTTATCCCGAAAACTCTCCGGAAAGGATTCAGGCATTACAGACCGCTGTTCGCCTTTATCCTTCGGATGATATAGCTTTACAGAATCTTGCTGTGGCATACCTGCAAGCCGGAGATCCGCTTGAGGTCTTGTCGTTGCTCGACGGCAGGGCGCATACGGCATCTTTGCAGAATATCGTTGGCGTTGCGCTTATCCATGCCAAACGGTATGAAGAAGCAGGTTTGTGGTTTGAAAAAGCGGCTGCAGCAGGTGCTTCAGAAGCGCGTACAAACTTGCAGTTACTGAACGAATGGATATCACATACCCGATGAAGTATAACAGCGTACAATATTGCATACGTATGGTCATGGCGGCATGGGCTGTTTTGTCCGTGGCGGCTTGCAGTGACAGAAACACCCCTGAGCCTGCGATATCGGGGGCGGACTTGATAATCTGTTTCACGGGTGTGGAACATGCAGACCCAATGTCCGGAACTTTCACGCGCATGTCCGACGGCGAAGACATTTCCATAGAATACCGTCAGATTAGCATAGAGTTGACCGATGCACACGGAGTCCGTACCTTTTCTACCACAGAAGGTACGCTCCCGCCATCTGATGAGCTGACACCTCCGGATAACCTCTCGCTTGAGGAATTGCTCGATGGTTGGAATTCGGGTATGGGTAAAGGGTTTAGGATTACAGAGGTGGATAATCCCCAAAAGTTGAGTGTATCCATCAATGGAGGGACAGACGAGTTCATGAAGCTCACTCCCGAACTGGTAAATGCAGGACTTGCCGTACCTCTTTATGCCGAAGTCACCCATTTTACTTATACCGCAGAAAGAGACGGACATCCTGTATGTGTATTGGTAATAACGCCGCAACACCGCATGGCGCGACTTGAATTTGCCGGAGTGAAAATAGAAGGTGCAAATTCGTCTTATACCGATGTGGTCTTGCAGGGAGCGTTTCTGAATAACGTCTTGCCGGCTGAGCAGGCAGCAGTTCCCTTGCATTTTGACGAATGGAACGAAAGATTGCTAACCGCTTTGTCTATGCCGGGCGGTACACCCGAAACGCCGGTTGTTTTGCCCGACTCAAAAGGTTTTGCATTTAATATCTTTCCCACTTATGCACAGACTTCCGACGGATGGAACACGGAAGTGGTGGAACGGTGGAAACAAAAAAGTGGTACCGTAAGCCGCTGGGTACCTTCTTTAACTCTTGTGTTCAATGCCAGACGGAAGGATACCGGAAAAGAGCAGTTGCTTTACGCCGTGGTGACTAAGTATACCGAAAGTAATGGCGAACTGATTGATATGTTCGAGCCGGGATGTATCTATCGTTTTGGAACAGTTACGGTAGATGTGGCAAAAAATCTGCTGGAGGGAGTTGAACCGGTTTCATCCGGAGGTTCGCGCAGTGCCGCGTTATCCGGAGCAGGCTTACAGATACGTAGGCAGTAGCGGCGCAAACAGATTGTTACATAAGCCAATTAAATACAAACTTTAAAAAAACAATTATGAAATTGAAATCAAGCAAATTTATCACATTAGGAGTGGCGACACTGCTGCTGGGTGCATGTCAGAAGAATGAAGTGCAGCTCCAAGACGATAATAGCCTATCGGGTGCAGGAACCCGGATGATGGTATATTTCGGTAATCTGATGAGCGGTGCTTCACGTGGCGATGTCTTAACAGATAAGACCCCCGGAGATAAAGGTGAGAATGTTATGGAAGTAACGTACAATAAAGTAGAGTTTACGTTGATTGACAAAGACGGGGGACGTGAACGCACGATAACGTTGCAAAACGGTGAGGCGGACAAAGCGAAATTACCCTTAGGCTCTACGGTTGCTGATGCAGATGCGTTAACTGGCCAGATTAACGGAAAAGAGGGAGTGGTATTCGAGGATGTTATTGATCCCAAGAAACTTACCGTGTCTATCAATGATGGAAAAGCTGCACCTATGGTGCTGACCGCTGAGCGTGTTACTTCCGGCTATGCTGAACCCCTTTATGCCGAAACTACTGATTTCTCTAAAATAAGTACTGACGGTTCAAAGATAACTGTGGTGCTAAGTCCGGAACACCGCATGGCGCGTTTGGAATTTAGTGATATAAGTTTTAAAAACTATGATTGCGGTAGTGACTACGAAGCCGAAGTAATATCAAGAAAGGAAGAGGGGAGTCCTGAATATACCGGATTGGCAAGTCATTGCGGTAGTGATTTCTATTTAACTTATACCAACCTTACTCTGAAAGGAATATTTCTGAATAACTTGTTGCTTGAAGAGGGACGGGAAGTGCCGGTGCATTACGATGGATGGACAGAGGAGAGCGGAAACAACTCGGTTGACCCCGGAAAGGTGAAAGCCGCAACGCCGATATATGTGAATAAATCCTATGAGTATAAATACGAAACAGGAGAAAATGGAACGAAAGGTTCGTCTTACAACCTGAAGAACAATGCACAATATACATTCAGCAATGCTGAAACGTATGGTGCCGACGGATTGAAAATATCATTCAATGAACCGAACCTCCCGGGTTATATTCCGTATTGGGATGAGAACAAGAGTGAATGGGCAAGTACTCAGCAAGATAAGGGCAAAGCATATACCTTTAACATCTTCCCCAATTACAAAGAAACGGATGAAAGCTATAAGAAATGGGATGCCGACGTACAGGCACGCTATTCGAAGGATGCGGATAACGTCAGCCGATGGGTTCCCAATCTGACTTTTGTGTTCTACGATGCTGCTTATGCCAAGAATTGGGACGAAGCGTCGTCTAATGAAGACGAAGACAACCACATACTTCCCGAAGGTAAAGAGGTAGGACATCAGGTCTTTGCCGTGGTAACCAAATATGTCAACATTGCTGACGGAAAAAAGATTGATAAATTCGAACCCGGCTATATTTATCGTTTTACAGGAATGACGATTGATACAAAGAAACATATCGGTACGGATGTAGACGGTTCTCAGAAAGTCGGACTGATCGCCTATGTGAGAGTATTGAAGTGGTCGATAGTAGATGGAAAGGCGCACTTTGCAGAATAAGTGCATCAAGTCCTGATAAGTGATTTTTCATAAAGCTGATAAAAACAAGCCGAAACCGCACAATGAACAAATTTATCTTTGAGCTATGGACAAAGTACCTTCCGGTCGTTATTGGACTTCTTCTGACGGTGTCTGTCACAAGTTGCGTATATGACGATAAGGCGGCAGACTGCGACAACGTGATACTTCGGTTTATATATTATGCCGACGGAGAAGAGAATGTTATTCAGGACTACCTGTATGGCATTGATGTCTATATTTTCGACGGGAAGGGCAAACTGGTGGCCAAAGCTCATCTGACGGAACAAGAGATAAGAGCCGGCACACCATTGGAATTGGACTTGCCTGACGGAACTTATCATGCCGTGGCTTTCGGTAATGACTTTGACAATACATCGCTTGAGAATATCCTCACTCCCGTCGACCTTGAACGTATCTCGATGTATAATCCGAATAGCGAGAAGCAGACAAACGACCGCAATTATTTCGGAAAGCATACTTTCGAGGTAACTTCGAGTGAGGAGTATTTCCGTCCGGTAGTGGAAGAGACTGTGGAAATGAAAAGTGCACACACCGAGCTGCGTATAGGAGTAAAAGGATTGTCCGGACCGAAGAATCCGGATCAGATACCTTATTACATCGAACTGTCGGGGGCTGTTCCCGGTATGGATACCAATGGAAATCCCACGGGTAGCGGAACGAACGAGTATCGGCCTGTATTGCGATGGAACCCGGATACGGGAACTTATGTTGCCGAACTTTCTTTCTTCCGCCGAAACGGGCATGGTGAAGACGGGCGAAATCCCGAAGCCGAGCTTGAGCAGACCACGCGGAATATCTATGTCCGGGTATATGCTGCAGACGGCACACCGATGACGGAACCCATTTCGCTGTGGGAATTTCTGCAAAAGAATCTGTCCGGAAAGGAAATTCGTGAAGTGGGTGCGCTGCAAGAGCAGCAACTCGATATGCGGATAGAGTTCTCTTCACCTGATAAAGAGAATCCCGGACTGATTACCTACGTGGTACTTCTTCGGTGGAGTATTACGGATGGAAGTATAGGATTTGGAGATGATTGAGAGAGTATAAGATGTATTAGGAAAGCTCGCGGGGGCGGCAATTCGTTTGCCGGCCTCGCTTTTTTATTTGCATTTGCTCCAAACTTTAATCAGTAGTTGCGATACCGAGGGGGATAGTCCGCAGGCACAAGCGCTTAAATATTTGTTAAGCGATGGGTAGTTTAGACGTAGAAAAGAGTAGTAATGCACCCTGCTGTTTGTAAAGATTGTAAACTCGTTTTTGTCCGTTCCGCCGAAAATCTGTAATTTTGTCCGCAAACAATTAAAAGATAATGGGAAAAGGTAAATTAGCAAAGTTTGCAGATATGGCTTCATATCCGCATGTGTTTGAGTATCCGTATTCGGTGGTTGATGATGTTCCGTTCGATATGAAAGGAAACTGGAACAGGGATTTCTTTAAAAACGATAATCCGATTGTGCTGGAGTTAGGATGCGGAAGAGGGGAGTACACCGTGGGATTGGCGCGCCGCTATGCCGACAAGAACTTTATCGGAGTAGACATCAAGGGGGCGCGTATGTGGACGGGGGCTACCGAAGCCTTGAACGAGGGATTGAAGAACGCCGCTTTTCTGCGTACGAACATCGAGATTATCGACCGTTTTTTCGCGCCGGGCGAGGTAAGCGAGATTTGGCTCACGTTCTCCGACCCGCAGATGAAGAAGGCTACCAAGCGGCTTACCTCTACTTATTTCATGGAGCGTTACCGCCGTTTCCTTGTACCCGGCGGGGTGATTCACCTGAAGACCGACAGTAATTTCATGTTTACCTATACCAAATACATGATTGAGGCGAACCGCCTGCCGGTAGAGTTTATTACCGATGACCTTTATCATTCGGGCATGGACGATGACATCCTGAGTATCCGTACTTATTACGAACAACAGTGGCTCGACCGTGGCTTGAATATCAAATACATTAAGTTCCGCCTGCCGCACGAAGGAGTGTTGCAAGAACCCGATGTGGAAATCGAACTTGACGATTACCGCAGCTATAACCGCAGCAAGCGGAGCGGACTGAAAACAAGTAAATAGTAATTTATATCTGTTAGATATGACTCTTTATCCGAAATTGATTCTTGACGCACTGGCAACCGTGCGTTATCCGGGAAACGGAAAGAATATCGTTGAGGCGGAAATGGTTGCCGATAATCTCCGTATCGACGGGATGAAAGTAAGTTTCTCGATTATCTTCGAGAAGCCTACCGACCCTTTCATGAAATCGGTTGTTAAGTCGGCTGAGGCGGCAATCCATGCTTACGTATCGAAAGACGTGGAAGTGACGATTGCTACCGAGAGTAAGCAGGCGGCGCGTCCCGAACCGGGAAAGATGCTTCCGCAGGTGAAAAACGTCATTGCCGTATCGTCCGGAAAAGGTGGTGTGGGCAAGTCTACCGTGGCGGCAAACCTCGCCGTTGCCTTGTCGAAATTGGGTTATAAGGTGGGACTGCTGGATGCCGATATTTTCGGTCCTTCTGTTCCGAAAATGTTTCAGGTGGAAGATGCGCGTCCGTATGCCGAAACCATCGACGGACGCGATTTGATTATCCCCATCGAGAAATACGGAATCAAGTTGCTGTCCATCGGTTTCTTTGTCGACCCCGACCAAGCTACGCTGTGGCGCGGAGGCATGGCAAGCAATGCGCTGAAACAGTTGGTGGGCGACGCTAACTGGGGCGATTTGGATTACTTCATCCTCGATACTCCTCCGGGAACGAGTGACATCCACCTCACGCTGCTCCAGACGCTCGCCATTACGGGAGCGGTAATCGTCAGCACCCCGCAGGAAGTGGCGTTGGCGGATGCACGTAAGGGAATAAACATGTATACCAACGATAAAGTAAATGTTCCCATCCTCGGCTTGGTGGAAAACATGGCGTGGTTTACTCCTGCCGAACTGCCGGAAAATAAATACTATCTGTTTGGGAAGGAAGGAACGAAACGCTTGGCAGAAGAACTGAATGTTCCGCTTTTAGGTCAGATTCCTATCGTGCAAAGCATTTGCGAGAACGGCGACAAGGGTACTCCCGCTGCGCTCGACGAAAACTCGGTAACGGGCAGTGCGTTTATCGACTTGGCACGTAACGTGGTGGCGCAAACCGAAAAGCGCAATGCCGAGTTAGCTCCTACCGAGGTGGTGCATACGCATAAGTGATACTCCTTTTAAACGCAGATTAACGCGGATTTTCGCGGATTGTTTCTTTTAATAAGCATAACAATCTGCGAAAATCCGCGTTAATTTGTGTTTAGCCCTATCAGAATAAACTCCATGAAACGGTAAGCCCCGCCATTACGATGGCTACCATACTCATCAGTTTGATAAGAATGTTCAAACTCGGTCCGGACGTATCCTTAAACGGGTCGCCTACCGTGTCGCCCACTACCGTGGCGCGGTGAACCTCGCTGCCTTTTCCTCCGAAGTTTCCTTCTTCTACGTATTTCTTCGCATTGTCCCATGCACCTCCGGCGTTTGCCATGAAGATAGCCAGCACGAAGCCCGACGACAGTCCGCCGATAAGCAGCCCGATGACTCCCGGAACACCGAATACCAGTCCCGTAGCCACCGGAGCGATGATGGCGAGTAACGACGGGAATACCATCTCATGCTGTGCCCCCTTCGTTGAAATCTGTACGCAGCGGGCATAGTCGGGTTCGGCTTTTCCTTCCAAGATGCCTTTTATCTCGCGGAACTGGCGACGCACTTCCTCCACCATGCGGGCAGCCGCACGGCCTACCGCGTTCATGGTCAGTCCGCAGAACAGAAACGCCATCATGCTGCCTATGAACATGCCCGACAATACTTTGGGATTCATCAGCGTGACATCGTAATACAGCATGAAGTCAGTAAAACTTGCTTCGTGGATGGCAATGCTGAGGTTGTTCGGCAATTCGAGCACGGTAGTGCCCAGACGCTCCAGCCCGATGCGGATTTCTTCGATATACGAAGCCAAAAGCGCCAGTCCCGTCAGGGCAGCCGAACCGATGGCAAACCCTTTTCCCGTAGCCGCCGTGGTATTTCCTAACGAGTCGAGCGCATCGGTACGCTTGCGCACCTCCTCACCCAGTCCGCTCATCTCGGCATTACCTCCCGCGTTGTCGGCTATCGGTCCGTAAGCATCGGTAGCAAGCGTGATGCCCAGCGTAGAGAGCATCCCCACCGAAGCAATTCCGATACCGTAAAGCCCCATCGCCACGTTCGAAAAGTCGAAGCCCGAAGCCAGCCAGTAAGAAAGAATGATACCTGCTACGACGGCGATAACCGGGATGGTGGTCGAAATCATTCCCAATCCGATACCGGAAATAATCACCGTGGCAGGACCGGTTTTTCCACTCTCCGACAGCTTTTGGGTAGGTTTGTATGATTGCGATGTATAATATTCGGTAGAGCGTCCGATGATGACACCCACTGCCAGCCCGATAATCACAGACAGTGAGAGGTTTACCCAATTATTGATATCCAGCAGCCACAGGATGACGAACGTGGCCGCAACAATCAGTGCCGAACTCAAGTTCGTACCCACCGACAGCGATTTCAGCAACTCTTTCATGCCGGCATCCTCGCGCGTACGTACGGCAAAGATACCGATGATGGAAAGCAAGATACCCACGGCGGCAATCAGCATCGGCGCAATTACAGCCTTGAACTGCATTTCCGTATCGCCCGTACCGATAAAGGCAGCGGCACCAAGTGCGGCGGTAGCCAGTATCGACCCGCAGTACGATTCATACAGGTCGGCACCCATGCCGGCAACGTCGCCTACATTGTCTCCCACGTTATCGGCTATCGTAGCCGGATTGCGCGGGTCGTCTTCCGGTATTCCGGCCTCTACCTTGCCCACAAGGTCGGCGCCCACGTCGGCAGCCTTCGTATAAATTCCTCCGCCCACGCGGGCAAACAAAGCCTGTGTCGAGGCACCCATACCGAAAGTCAGCATGGTAGTGGTAATCATGCAAAGTTTGGCGGTAGGATTCATGGCATCGGCAGGAATACACCATTCCAGTAACAAATACCAGAACGAAATGTCGAACAGCCCCAGTCCTACCACTACTAATCCCATCACCGCCCCGCTGCGGAACGCCACGCGCAATCCCTTGTTCAGCGATTTCTGAGCGGCATGAGCCGTGCGTGCCGAAGCATACGTAGCCGTTTTCATGCCTAAATAGCCCGACAGTCCGGAGAAAAATCCACCCGTAAGAAAAGCAATCGGTACCCAGTGATTCTGTAAGTTAAATCCGTAAGCCATGATAGAAAATAGAATGACCAGTCCGATGAAAACCATCGTAACCACCTTGTACTGTTGTTTCAAGTACGACATGGCTCCCCGTCTTACGTGCGAAGCGATTTTAGCCATGATGGGGGTTCCTTCGCTCTCCCGCATCATTTGTTTGTAGAAGTACCATGCAAGCAGCAATGCCAAGATAGAAGAAGCAGGTACTATCCAAAAAAGAAATGTTTCCATAAGTAGTATTGATTTTAAAAAGCTGTTTCAAAGATAAGAAAACCAGTGGGAAAACAGATGGCGGGAGATGAAAAGAATGTTTAAAAGCCGGCGGATGCCTGTTTAATTATATTAATGTATGTGGGCGGAAATCAGGGCGGGGAGGTTGGTGCGCCGAAAGACAGTGAAAGCGCAGGATGACAAAGCCGCTTTGTCGGCTTTCTATTCGTTTTTTTCGGGCTTATGTTTTATGACCCACCCTGCCGGGTTGTATAACCCGCCACGGTGAGTTATATAACCCACCAAGCTGAATTATACAACCCGGCAGGGTGGGTTATAAATATTGTTTCGTACAAACCTGAAATTCTTTTGATAAAAACCGAAAAACAAACCCAATAAGTTTTAAATGAAACAATAGCCTGTCTGTTCGGGGCATGAGGCAAACATTCGGCAAGTATGAAATAAGTTTACAGGAAAATCTTGTTGCCGTTTTTCGCCGATGAAGGTTGGAAACAGGTATTTTCCCCTCAAATTTTGCTTTAATATTTTAGTTTCAAGGCACGAATCCTGATGGTCGACTTTGTATTGCCGTATGTTCGACTATATTGTGTTTTGATTGAATTTTAGCTTATTTCCTATCATTTTGCTTTGTATATATGTGTTTTTGTTATACTTTTATTTGTATTTTCGTAAACTTCTGTATATCCCCTCTCAAAAAAATATAGATTTTATCATTTAGTTTATAAATAATTATTATATTTGCACCGTAGTTGTTTAATAGATATCTTATACGGTAAGGAGAAATAAGCATATTAAAATAATTCTCTCAACAAATGTCTATTAAAGATAAATTAATCGTAATTGATTGAAATATAGGGACATACTTATATTTCAAAGCCCCAGAGGTATGCCCTTTTCTTAAATCTGTATCCACTTTTTCTATGAGCAAACTGGAGGGAAAAGTGTGGTACGCCATGCGTGCCACTTACCGAAGGGAGTTGGATGCCAAAAAACTTTTGGAAGAACAGTCCATCCAAGCCTTTGTTCCCATGCGTTACGAGCTCCGTATAAAAGGAAAACACAAAAAACGCGAAATTGTTCCGGTAATTCACAATTTAATTTTTGTTTATGCGTATCCGTCTGAAATTCAGAGCGTAAAAAAAACAATTCCATACCTCCAATATATGATGGATTTTCGCGAAGGAAACAAAATTATTGTGCCGGAAGAACAAATGCGTCGGTTTATTGCTGTTACGGGTACGTATGACGAACAGCTGATGTTTTTCAAACCTGAAGAACTTAATTTGTCGAAAGGTACAAAAGTGCGGGTTCGCGGTGGTGATTTCGAAGGACAGGAAGGAATCTTTCTGAAAGTGAAAGGTGCGCGAGACAAGCGTGTGGTTATCGCCATTCAGGGCGTGATTGCCGTTGCATTGGCGACCATCTCTCCCGATTTGATAGAAGTCATATCTGAATAACGTATAAATTCATAGAATAATCTGGCATGTTGGGTTTGAAGACTACACATATCGGCTTTCTCAGCCGTTATGTAATTTGGATTGTGGATAGCCTGCTATCCGTATTCTCTACTTATTTTTGTTTTTTGTTTTTCCACTATTTGCTGGAACTTGAAATCGCTACCCGCCAATCGTTGCAGTTATTGTTGTTGGCGATAGTGGTCAGTTTCTTGCTTACGTGGATGTGTCAGACGTATAGGGGTATTATACGCCATGCCACGCTTGCCGAACTGATGCGGATCGTTTACGCGATGCTGCTGAAGGCGGGCTTTTGGTTATGTGTGGCTTATGGCACGCAAGAATATGTGGGGCTATTTATTTATTCGCAGGTTATAGCTGATTTTATTTGTTCGGTCTTTTTGCTGATGTTCAGCCGCACGCTGATTGTCAGCTTTTATTATAATCTGTTACGGAAAATAGGCAATACGGCTCCTAACACATTGGTTTATGGCACTTCGGAGGCGGCTATCAGTCTGGCTAATTACTTGCGGAACGATAAAGAAAATGCTTACCATGTCATTGGGTTCATTACGCGGGACAAGCAGATGAAAGGTTCGCGCATCTTGGGGTGTTCGGTTTATTACATCCGGAAACAGGAAGAGTTGAGTCATTTGCTCGAAACGAACCATATAAAGTATATCCTGTTTACGAACAATGCCGACCTTCATGTCGACGAAGACTTGCTGTCGTACAGCATCGAGAAACAGATTACCCTGCGCATCGCTCCGCTGATGGAAGGCGAAGACGGGTTGTCGAAGCGTATTCAGTTGCGCGAGGTGCAAATTGAAGATTTATTAGGACGTGATGAAATAAAAATCAATTTAAGCAATATCCGCAAAGAGTTGTCTACCCGTACGATTATGGTTACGGGAGCTGCCGGAAGTATCGGTAGCGAGCTTTGCCGGCAACTGTGTAAATTCAATCCCAAACAGTTGATTCTGTTCGATTTTTCGGAGACGGCTACTTATCAGATTGATATGGAGTTACGGAAGAAGTTCCCGAATAATCGGATTCTTTCTGTTATCGGTGATGTCAGAAACAAGCAGCGGGTAGAGTCGCAGGTGAAACAGTATCGTCCCGATATTATTTTCCATGCCGCTGCTTACAAGCACGTGCCTTTGATGGAGGAATATCCTTGTGAAGCGGTGAGGGCTAATGTTTTAGGCACGCAGAATGTGGCAGATGTTGCTGTTGATTGCGGAGTGGAAAAGTTTATTATGATTTCTACCGACAAGGCGGTTCATCCCAGTAGTGTAATGGGGGCTACCAAACACATTGCGGAGATGTATGTGCAGAGTTTGGGAAATAAAATCAAATCGGGCGGGCTTAAAGGTAAAACTTGCTTTATTACCACTCGTTTCGGAAATGTGCTGGGCAGTAACGGCAGTGTAATTCCATTGTTCCGCCAACAGATATTGGAGGGCGGTCCGGTTACGGTAACCCATCCCGACATAATCCGCTATTTCATGACCATTCCCGAAGCATGTAGATTGGTGCTCGAAGCTGCTTTCTTGGGTACAGGAAACGACATTTTTATTTTCGACATGGGTAAGCCGGTGAAGATAGCCGACCTTGCTCGCCAGATGATTCGGCTTTCGGGCTTACACCCCGATGAGGATATTAAAATAGAATATACCGGATTGCGTCCGGGAGAAAAATTATACGAAGAACTGCTGTATAAAAAAGAGGATACGACATCTACCGACAATTCGAAAATATTCCGGGCAAAGAGTATTGAGGTAGATTACGACAAGATGAAAGAGCGCATCGGTAAGCTCATTGAAATAGCTTGTACCGACAACAAGGAGGAAACCGTGCGTATGATGAAAACGATAGCGCCCGACTACGTCAGCCAGCACTCGGTTTACGAAAAATTAGATACGATTTAATCCATATATGTTTAATTTTAAACTGTATTTATCATGAAAATGAAAAAGAGAGTTTATCTCGCATTGATGATGCCTTTTCTTTGTTTCGTAGGAGGGGCAGCTCAAGAGGTAACAGAAGGAGTCCCGGTGGATGAAAACCCAAACCTCGTGTTATGGGAAGATTCCTTAGTGGATAACAAGCCTGTTTTGAACCCGACCAAATTCTGGGACAACTGGTTCATTACGGTAAACGTGGGAACGTTTTATAACTTGGTAGACAACGGGGGAAGTGCTAAAGCCGGAAAGATGTTTCAACCTGCTGCCGGCTTGTCTGTAGGTAAGTGGATATCACCGTGGGGTGGTTTCCGTTTGATGGGTATGTGGGGCAGAGGCGCCGGACATACTAATCCGCAGTATGTAGGAGACAACTACTACCACTGGAATATCATTAACGGATATGGTGATGTTTTGTTTAACTTGCACAACTTGTTTGGCGGTTACAAGGAAAACCGTAAGTTCCAGTTGATGGCTTTGGCCGGTATCGGCGTTGAACACGTTGAAAGTTTTAATGTGAAAGGAACAAATATCACGACGGAAAAGAATAACCTGTTAGGTTTCCGTACCGGTTTGCTGGCTTCTTTCCGTTTGAACAAGGCGTTGGCGTTCAACCTCGAAGCCTCTATCAACATGTTAGACGACTCGTATGACGGACAAGTGTATGATAATAAATGGGACATGCACCTCAACTTCTTGGCCGGTCTTGTTTACCGTTTCAAGAATCATGACGGAACACGTCAGTTTACATACGCACGCCGTAACGAGGAAAAATACGCTATCTTGAACGACGAAATCAACCGTCTGCGCAGAGAGGTTGAAGCAATGAAGAGCGCACCGGCTGTAAACGTGGTAGAAAAAGTAGTGAAGAGTAATCAGACAACTGTCTTGATTTCGTTCGACGCAAATTCAACCAAGATTAACCGCTTGCAGGAAGTCAACGTTTATACGGCAGCCGAAGCTATCAAGAAGATTGAAAACGGTGATTTGTACATTACTCCGGCATCTAACATTACGGATACCGATCTGTTTAACGGACGTGCTAATGCCGTTCGCGATGCTTTGATGAATGAATACAACATCCCGGCAGGACATATCTTCATCGAGCAAGACAGAAAACTGGTTGATTCGCTTGACCCGTCAAAGAACTGCGTAGTTGTTTATATTGTCAAATAATTTTATAAGCTAATAAGATGAAAAAACTAATTATATTGGGTTTGGCTGCTGCGCTTGCTTTGCCTTCATTTGCTCAGGCGGAGAAGAAAGTAGACATAGCATCGATTAAGGCAGACTCTGTTACTGTATTAAAGCCTTATAAGGCAAAAGATAACTGGTTCTTCGGTGTATATGCCGGTACGAACTTCTCATTTGGCGAAAATACTCGTTTTAACAAGGGTAAGATGTTTGGACCGAGTTTCGGACTTTCAGTAGGTAAATGGTTCTCACCGGCTGTCGGCGCGCGTTTGCGTTGGGCTATCCTCCAGCAGCACCACATGGTGAATACTGAAATGGAAGCTTTACGTTCTGATCTTGACCCTGTTTACAAACATGGTATGACTTCGGTATTCTTCGATGGTTTGTTTAACTTCAATAACATCTTCAGCCGTTACCGTGAAGATTCACGCTTTAATGTAATCGGTGTGCTCGGTATTGGTTTCAACTCTGCTTTCGGCTTTTCTGATAACTCGGCTGACTGGACTAACACGGGTTATGAAATAGATACCGACGGCGGTACTTACTTGGCTATCCACGCCGGTTTGATGTTGAACTACAAGCTGAACAACGCTATCGACCTGAACCTCGAAGCTACTTATAACGCTACCGACGATGCTTATAACGGTGTGCGTTATGACCGTAAGTACGATGGTTATATGTATATCGTAGCCGGTATGACTTGGCACTTCAAAGATCAGTACGGTGACCGTCGTTTCCGTTACGTAACGATGACTGACCAAGCTAAGATTGATGAGTTGAACCGTCAGATTAACGACCAGCGTGCACAGCTCGTTCCGCCTCCTCCTGTAACGAAGGTAGAAGAAAAGGTGGTAGAAAACGAAGTGCTTAACATGACTGTATCGTTCATCATCGATAAGTATAACATCACCGACTTGCAGAAAGACAACGTGAAGGCAGCTGCTAAATATCTGGAAGACCATCCGGATGTGAACTTGATTATCACCGGTTATGCCGATGTTCAGACTGCTTACCCGGCATACAACTTGCGTTTGTCTAAACGTCGTGCCGAAGCTGTTTATAACATGATGGTTGATGAATTCAACGTTGATCCGTCTCGTATCCGTGTAGACTATAAGGGTGATACCATCCAGCCGTACCAGAAGAAGAACGAATGGAACCGTGTTGTAGTATTCATCACCGAACCGCGTAACAAGTAATAAATAGTATTCTTAATCATGAAGCGTATCCTTTTGTCATTGGCTCACATGAGCGGCAAAGAGGAAGAGTTTATCCGCGAAGCGTTCGACTCCAACTGGGTAGTTCCGTTGGGGCCGAACGTGGATGGATTTGAGCGCGACCTTGAAGCATGGATTGGAAAGAAAGCAGGGCGTGAGGTTCATGTCGTGGCTTTGAGTTCGGGAACGGCTGCCATTCATCTGGCTTTGGTCATGTTGGGCGTAGGGCCCGGCGATGAAGTGATCTGTCAGAGCTTTACTTTTGCGGCTTCTGCCAACCCGGTCTGCTATCAGGGCGCCACGCCTGTTTTCGTCGACAGCGAACCGGATACGTGGAATATAGACCCTCAGTTGCTGGAAACAGCGATTGAGGATCGTTTGCGCAAAACAGGGAAGTTGCCGAAAGCCATTATCCCCGTTCATCTGTACGGTACGCCCGCCCGCATGAACGAAGTGATGGACGTTGCCAACCGCTACGGAATCCCCGTGGTAGAAGATGCTGCCGAGGCAATCGGCTCGGAATACGGCGGACGCTATTGCGGCACGTTCGGGCAGTATGGCGCACTTTCGTTTAACGGCAACAAGATGATAACCACCAGCGGTGGCGGCGCCTTGATTTGCCCCGACGAAGCATCGGCAGCCCGCGTAAAGTTTTACGCTACACAGGCTCGCGAAGCCTTCCCCTACTACCAGCACGAGAAAATCGGTTATAATTACCGACTGAGTAATATATCGGCTGGCATCGGACGCGGACAGATGTTTGTACTCGACGAACACATCGCCCGTCGGCGTGCGATACACGGTCTTTACGTGGAAAAGTTAAAAAACACACCGGGCATAACGGTGATGCAACCACGGTCTACGGTAGATTTATGTCCTAATTATTGGTTGAGTACCATCTTGGTAGAACCGGAACAGGCAGGCTTTACGTATCAAGATCTTTCGGCACGTCTCGCCGAGGCGGGCATCGAAAGCCGTCCGCTATGGAAGCCCATGCACCTGCAACCCGTGTTCCGCAATGCTCCCGCCTACGTAAACGGGGTATCGGAATCACGATTCCGGCAAGGTCTTTGCCTCCCGTCAGGCCCGTTGGTAACCGACGATGATGTGGATAAAATCGTGGAAATAATAAAAAATTGATAAATTATTAATGTTTAATCCTTCTAAGTTCCGAGGGAACTTTTAAGTTCACACGGAGCTTTCGGAACAAGAAAAGTTTTGATAATCAGGTTTTATTAAGTGATTATTTATTGTGGATAAGTAACAGAAAGTAAATCTGTTACCCTCTCCATTTAAGCTGTAAGACGCATTCGCTAACTAAGTTCCCTCGGAACTGTTTGCGAATAAATCAAGGCGCAATTCTGAACTAAATTCTCACGGGATTTAGATTAAGATAATGGAGATAAAAATAATGAAAAAAGCGTATGTAAAACCTATAATGGAAAGTGAAGCATTCGTGCCTCAAGCCTATATAGCTGCTTGTGGAGATAGTGGTACTGATTATATTTTTACTTGTGATGCTGGAGGAGGAACTCCTGGCAGTGTTTATCAAGAAACTAATGGTCGGGATGGACTTCAAACAAGAGGAGGATGGGGATATCGTGCAGACCGTGAATTAACTGATTGGAGTTGGAGTTATTTTTATGCTTGTAATGAAGGTCATATAGCTTCATCTACGGATGATTTTTTGAATGGTTATTATTGTCCGAATGGTAATACACGTAATGCCCAACGAGTTGTTATTTGGCGTGGTGAACATGGGGATGACATTCACTGTACCACTAAGCTTGACAAAAATACTTGGGAAACTGCTAAGTCCTAATTAATTCAGCCTTGTAAATCAAAACTTTCTATTCACTTTTCATGTTCCGAACCAAAGAAAGATTAAACAGAAATAACAAAAACAGAGAAATCGAATTTATTAATGTTTAATCGTCTAAGTTCGCGAAGAACTTGGGCTTTCTTTACTGACAAAGAGACTCTATACGTTCTTGGAAACTTTATATACGAATAAAATACTGTAAAGTATAATGTTCTAATAATCAACTCTATCTTGATAGAATGCGAGTATAAGTTCTTCGCGAACTTTGCTCCACTCTATCCGATAGATGCGATTATAACTCTCTTTCGGGGTTTAGACAAACTTTCAAAAGGAGATATAGAACATGAAAAAAGCGTATGTAAAGCCGAGCATGGAAAGTGAAATGTTTGTTCCTCACGCATACATAGCTGCATGTGGTGATACAGAATATGGCAATTACCTGTTTGAGTGTGATGCACCGGGTGGTAGATTATATTATTATACCACTAATTGGTGGGGAAATGAAGAAGCTAAATATATAGGTAATTATACTCCGTGTAATAGAAAGCATGAAGCATCTCGTGCAGATGAGTTTCCTGACGGGTTTATTGATTATAATCGTAATGGTCGGGAAGATACGGGAGAAGCGGTTGTTGTATGGATTGAAAGAGGAGCGTGGGGTGGTATTCGTAATGCCCATGCGACCACTAATTTGAATCGAGATTCTTGGGAAACAGATAAATCCTAATCTATTCCATTCTTGACTTTCCAAGCAAACAAAAATAGAGTTTCACATAAGTCAGTAAAGATAAAAACGAGAAATCAACTTAAAATTATTAACCATTTAGTACGTTAATTTTATAAGAACTTTACGTTTGAGTCTTTATTGACGAGAATTTTGATAAAACGTAAGTTCTGTCCGAATGGAGCCTTGCAAAGTTCGGATAGAACTTAACGGTTTATCAAGCTGATATAACTTTTAGAGATGTACATCGGCATGATTAGCTAATCACAAATAGTTGTAACATGAAGGAAAAGAAGAACTTTGTGAGAAAAGTTCTATCCGGACTTTCAAGCCAATCAAAAAGTACATCCTTTCTAAATAATTATTTCAGACCGTCAACGCGGATAAGAGCCTAAGGCACTCATAAAGCGAGCGTACGAAAATTATTTAGGATATGGAAAAGAAAAGAGCGTATGTGAAACCAAGTTTGGAAAGTGAAGCGTTTGTTCCCAATACCTATGTAGCTGCGTGCGGAGATGAAAACAAAGTATATTTGTTTACATGCGATGGAGGCGGAGGAGCATATGGTGGTGTTTGGCATGATGATAATGGGATTCCGGGATTGCAAACTAGATCTTCAGGAAATTATGTTCCTGCTGATACACGAATAAGTAGAGGCACTGACTCATATCATGCTTGTTATGAAACACATAGGGCAAGTGTGATGGATGATTTTATTACAGACTGTTATTTCAAAAAACCAAGACAAAGTGATAGCGATGCAATTCCTGTAACTGTATGGAGAGGACCTTGGGGTAATAATACTCATTGTACAACTCAATTGGATATTAATTCTTGGAAAACAGAAAAATCATAAAAGCAAAAAACATTCGGCTTCACTTCGAGTAAGCGAAGCCGAATTATCAAAATTCAACAAGAGAAACACAAACGTAACCTTCTTATTCCATTAACGTGCTGATGAATAAAAAGCAAGAATATGGAAAAGAAAGCGTATGTAAAACCAAGTTTGGAAAGTGAAACGTTTGTTCCGCAAACATACATTGCCGCGTGTGGAGATGAGAATAAAGTGTTTAAATTTGTGTGTGATGCAGGTTATATTTTAGATGGAGGTAATGTTTGGGAAGAGAGTAATAAAAAACCCGGATTACAAATGGATGGAGATGATCCAGATACTTATTTAGGACTTTATCATTCATGTGGTGAAACGCATGAAGCCTCTGTTACAGATGATTTTGTTAAAGGATATTTAACTGGATATTTATTACCTTTCCCTAAAGAAGTTATTATTTGGAAAGGTGAGCATAATGATAATGTCCACTGTACTACTAATCTAAACATGGATGAGTGGGAAACAGCAAAGTCTTGATATATAAAATGAATATCTACCATTAGCCAATGTAGGGGCGTATCGCATACGCCCGAAAGCATCAACGTATATAATCCGCGTATTCAGGGCGTATGCCATACGCCCCTACAAGCTATTTGGCAAAGTATAGTTATTTATGTTAAATACTTGATACTGTGTAATTTTTGCTCCGCCTGCATACCCCTGAAAATGCTACGGTTAGAAATAAAATTTCATCCCGATAGCTTCCCTATTTCTATTCGGAAGACTTATCCGTTTATCGAATAGAATTTTTCGGGGCGGAAGAAGATGAAGTAAAGTTTTGAATACCTGTTATTTGTCAATGTAGGGGCGTATGGCATACGTCCGAAAACAGCCACGTGGATAAACTCGCGCATTCAGGGCGTATGCCATACGCCCCTACAAGACAAATACAGATGTTTATAGGCGCTTTAAAATTTAACTCAGTTGTATCAATGTTACTGATATAAGTTCTTTTATTGGCGAATATTTGAATCTGAAGAATATTTCCTATCTTTGTAGAAAAGGAATGATATATGCTTATTTCGACTATAACACTATATAACTGGAAGAACTTTCAGCACTGCGAAGCTCACCTTGCCGACCGTTGCTTTATCGTAGGCGCAAACGCTACCGGGAAATCAAACCTGCTCGATGCCATTCGTTTTTTACACGATGTGGTGAAGCAAGGAGGAGGACTGCAAACCGCCGTAGACGACCGGGGCGGGATAACCCGAATCAGATGTTTGTCTGCACGTAAGCGGACGGATGTAGAAATCGGGGTAGAGCTGAAAGAATCGGTAAGCGGAGAGATTAAATGGAAGTATGTGTTGGGGTTCAGACATACAGGAGGCGGCATCCGCAAAAGTCAGGTAAGCATCGTGACCGAACAGGTCTATTCTGCCGAGGCAGGCGGCTATGTTCTTAACCGTTCGGCAGAGTCGGAAGGCGAAGATGAAGAAACACTGAAATATACGCATCTGGAACAAGCCAACGCCAATCAGAAATTCCGAGAAGTGAAAGACTTCTTCCTGCAAGTAGAATATTTGAATATCATTCCGCAACTGATTCGCGAGTCGGACGGCAGGCAAGGCGGCAAAGACGATTATTACGGACGTGGTTTTCTTGCCCGGTTGTCGGTGCTGAATGAGGCGACACGGAATTCATATTTAAAGAAAATAAACGAGGTAGTACGGTTGGCAGTTCCGCAGTTGAGTGAACTATCGTTTGCAAAAGACGAAAACAATATGCCCCATTTGGAGGCTCGTTACCTGCATTGGCGGGCGCAAGGAAGCAAGCAGCGTGAAACCCAGTTCTCCGACGGAACCCTTCGCCTGATAGGTTTTCTGTTTGCTTTGCTCGACGGCAACGGCGTAGTGCTTCTTGAAGAGCCGGAAATAAATCTTCATCCGGGGATAGTGGCACACATACCCGAATTTATCGCCCGTATGCAGCGTTATAAAAACAGACAAGTATTGATAACCACGCATAGTTACGATATCCTGTCGGACGCGGGAATCGATGAAAATGAAGTGTTGCTGCTGACCGCAACCGATGAGGGAACGCAGGTAACGAACATTTCAAATGAGGAAGATATTTGCAACGTGTTAGGAGCAGGATTCTCCGTGGCCGATGCCTTGATTCCGCGTACCAAGCCTGACGGAATAGATGAGTTGGGGACAATAAATCTGGCTGCTGAATGAAAAACGTATATATCGCAGGCGAAGACCCCGTAACACGTGAGATAATTTACAGGTTGTTGAAATACTGTTCGCCGGATTTCTATGTGATTCAGGAATTGCCGGCTCGCGGGAGTGAAATAAAAAACAAAATAGAATCCTTTAATAAATTGGCAGCCAGTCAGCCGGTTATCTTGCTGACTGATTTGGATACGGACGATTGCGCCCCGTGTACGAAACGCAATCTGCTGAACGGATTGGTTCAACATCCGAACTTCCTGATAAATGTAGCGGTAGATGAGGCGGAAGCATGGTTGATGGCAGACCGTGTGAACTTTGCCGACTATATAGGAGTTCCGGTAACCGATGTACTTCAGGCGTGTTTACAAAAACAGGGTGGCATGAAGCCCTTGATGGAAGTTTCCTGCCCGCTGAAGTCGTCTTATTATCTGACTCACAGTATAGCACCTCATTCGGCAAAAGAAGAAATCCGCAGCCAAGTGGCGGCAACCGGAAAAGGCTGTAAAGGAAAAGAATACAATACTGCCATGCTTCCGTTTATTCGGGAAAAATGGGACATAGACAATGCCCGTCAGCACTCTGACAGCTTGTCGCGGATGATAGACCGCGTCAAAAAAATATAATCATTCATACACAAATGCTAAAACTAACCATCGGCAAACTAAACATTCAGTTAAACGGAGTGGATGCCGAGCAGATACCGGACAACACGCTGTTGTTCCGTTCCGACTTTCAGGGAGAAGCCGATTTGACCTATACGATTCGCATCGGCGAAAATCCTCCGGTTATTTCATCTCCGGTTATTTACCGCGCAAAAGACATCATGGTGTTCGGAAAGCCCGACGGCTTGGAGGCACGGTTGCTTTATATGCCCGACAGCCGTGATTGTTATGCGTATTACGAAGAAATCAGTGAAAAAGAAATTAATATATATGTCAATGGGGTATATCTTAATCATCTGAAAATTGATACGATATTTATCTCCCTGTTGGCACTCGAACGCCATGAGGAGCGGCGCGGGGCGTTTATCCTGCATTGCGCTTACATGAGCTTCGACGGAAAAGCCATTTTGTTCAGCGGTCCGAGCGGCATCGGAAAATCCACACACTCCGGCTTATGGTGCAACGAATATCCCGACCGTACCTGTGTGCTGAACGGAGACAAATGCCTGCTTACGATGGACGACGGTCGGCTGTTTGCCAACGGTTGGCCCGTATGCGGCTCAAGCGGTATCTGCCAAAACGAAAGACGCGAAGTGGCGGCAATCATTCTGTTGCAGCAGTCCATGATTAACCAGTTCATCGAAGAAAAACCGATGCGAAACTTCAAACAACTGCTGGCACAGATTACGGTGAATTACTGGAACAACCAGTACACCGACGATGCGATGAATTTCATCGAAAGCCTTTTGCAGCGGACGGGATGTGCCACGTATGCCTGCAACATCAGCAGCGAGGCAGTTGTCACCTTGTATAATAAATTGAAGGAAAAGCGATGGATTTGTTAGACGATGCAACCAAAGTAGAGAAACGTTTGGTAGCGAAGGCTACGATGGCGCGTGTACCTATTACTGCATCTTTCGAACTTACCCCCTGTTGTAACTTGCAGTGCGACATGTGTTTCATCAGCATGAAGCACGCCGAGATGAAGGCACACGGCGGATTGAAAGACTTGGATTTCTGGCTCCGGATAGCAGCCGAACTGAAAGAAATGGGGACACTGTTTATCCTGCTTACCGGAGGCGAGCCGTTGCTCTACCCGCATTTCAAGGAACTGTACCGCTCGCTGCGCGAGATGGGATTTATCCTGACGCTGAACACCAACGGAACGTGTATTGACGAAGAAGTTGTTCAACTATTTCAAGAGAACCGCCCGCGGCGTGTCAACGTAACCCTTTACGGAGCCAGCCGGGAAACTTACGAAACGCTCTGTCATCGTGCCGATGGCTTCGACCGCTGCATGAACGGACTTACGCTGTTGACAAAAAGCGGTATCGATACAAAGCTGAACGTAAGCATCGTAAAAGAAAACCTGCATGACTTTGAAGAGATATTAGCCATAGGAGACCGTTTCGGCATTCCTTCGGTGGTAAACGGTTATATGTTTCCCTGCTCCCGCTCCATCCGGAAACAGATCGGCGTAATCGAATCGCGCCTCGAAGCGGAAGACGGCGGACGAATCGACGCACTTGCCATGCGTCATACCAAAGGAGCCGGATTTTACGATACGATACCGGTAATGCTGGAAGAATTAGAACAAGTCGTTCCCGATGACCGTCCGTTCCGCCTGACTTGCCGGGCAGGGAGCAGTTCGGCTTGGATTACTTGGCAGGGAGTAATGACCCCGTGTGTGATGATGGAGTATCCGGCTGTCAGTTTAGAACAGTTGTCCGTGCGTCAGGCATGGAACGAAATAGGGAGAATGTGTGGCTTGTTGCTTCCACACGACGACTGCAAAGGATGTAAGTTGCGCAGTCTCTGTCAGGTATGTTATGCCTCGGCAATGCTTGAAAAGCAACATTACGGAACGGTGGATTACTTATGTCGTTTCACAAAAAGTGAACTGAATACATTGAAGATTTTGACAGATGAAAAAAAATAAAGAATTTATAGTACGGAATATTGCAGACGAAACCGTTTTGGTGCCCGTAGGAGAAACCACGCAAGACTTTAACGGCATGATAACGCTGAGCGAGGTCGGAGCATTTATTTGGGAACACATCGAAGAAGCTCCCGATTTCCAGTCGCTGGTTCGGCTTATCTTAAATGAATATGACGTAGATGAACAAACAGCCGCCACCGATGCGGCTGCGTTTTTGAACCAACTGCTCTATATGCAGATGATTGTGCCGAACAATCCCGAAAAGCAGTGGTAACGCATGAGGACAATCGATACGCGAACCTATATTGACATGCTTCGCGGGCTGACGGAAGAGGGTAAAGAAGTCACATTGATCGTGGCAGGCAGCAGCATGTCTCCCTTCCTGATTCATCACCGGGATAGCATCTGTTTCCGCAAACCCGACAGGGAGCTTCGGCGCGGCGATATGGTTTTTTACCAGCGGGCCGACGGACAGTATGTCATGCACCGCATTTGCCGCATCCGGCAGGGTGATTACTATCTGATAGGCGACGCGCAAACCGAAATCGAAGGACCGATAAAAAGAAACCAGATATTCGCACTGGTAACCCAAGTAAAGCGCAAAGGCAAATGGATTCGTCCGGGAGACTTCTGGTGGTTCTTTTTTGCCCAAATCTGGATACGGGTCATTCCGTTGAGGCGCTTTATTATTCGGATGTATCCCAAATAAAGATAAAATGGATCAATTAACCGATATAAATCCGGTAGAAAGGCGGTTGGTAGACAAAGCTAATGCCGCATGGATTCCCATCTCAAGTTCTTTCGAACTGACTCCGCTCTGTAACCTGAAATGCGACATGTGCTACGTGCGGATGGAACAAAGTGAAGTGAAGCAGGCCGGCGGATTACGCAGTGCAGATGAATGGCTGCATACAGCGGAAGAGTTGCGGCAGGCGGGTACGCTGTTTCTGTTGCTGACGGGTGGCGAACCCTTGCTTTATCCGGGCTTTGCCGATTTATACCTCCGGCTGAAAGAAATGGGCTTCATCCTCACCCTGAATACCAATGCCACACTGATAACCGAAGAGTGGGCACAACTGTTTCAGCGGCAAAAGCCCCGCCGAATCAACGTTACGCTTTACGGCGGCAGCAATGAAACTTATGAGTCGTTATGTCATGTTTCAAATGGTTTCGATCGTTGTATGAACGGCTTACGGTTACTGAAGGCTCATGGCATTGATGTTAAATTGAACCTGACTCTGTTGAAAAAGAACCGCAACGACTTTTCCCGCCTGTTGGAAATAGGCCGGACGCTGGATATCCCTGTATCGACAAGCAGCTACATGTCGGTGTTTTGCAGCAAGACCTGTACCTCGCAGTTGGAGATTCCCCGCATACGGATGTCTGCCGACGACGTGGCAAAGATCGATGTAGAATATCTGAAATATAAAAAAGGCGACGATTATCCTGCGTACGCTTGTGAGATGGGAAACTTTCTGAAGCACGACATTCCTACTGCCTCCGAGGGACAAGGGCTTACCTGCCGTGCCGGGAAAAGTTCGTGCTGGATAAATTGGCAAGGCATAATGACACCCTGTGTGGATATGGCAGCTCCGGCGGTATCACTGGCGGAAACGTCGGTAGCTGAGGCTTGGAAAAAGATAACAGACGAACGGAAAAACCTGCCCCTGCATACCGAGTGTGCCGGCTGTGCCCTGCGGCCGGTGTGCGACGTTTGCTACGCCAATGCTTCCAACGAGAAAGCACACTGCGGCAACCTGCACTATTTGTGCGACATCGCCAAAGCTAAAAAAGAATTATTGATACGTGAATCAAACAGATATGAAACTAAATAATTTATTGAAACTTCGTCAGGTAGGCGGAGAATATATGATTATCAATCCGTACAGCGAAGCAGCAGACATGACGCAGGTTATTTCGCTTAACGAAACGGCAGCATGGCTGTGGAAGCAGGTCGAAGAAAAAGAGTTTACCACAGACACGCTGGTAAATTTATTGTGTGAAGAATATGAAGTAGACCGTTCTACGGCGGAAAACGATATCCGTGAATTGTGTAACGAATGGCTCCGGAAGGGATTGGCGACAGAATGAGCAGAATACAGGAGTTGTTTTTTTTCTTGCTGAAGCGCGGACTGTGGGGCGATAAGCAAACACCGGATGAGGGCTTGTTTCCGGCAACATCTTCGGAATGGATGCTGCTGTATCGGCTTTCCCGTAAACATACGGTGCAGGGAATTGTATACGATGGCATTTGTACCCTGCCTGTCGGTTGTCAGCCCCCGAAGATGCTGCTTATCCAATGGGCGGTGGAAATAGATAAGTGGGAGCGTATCAATCACCACCAGCAACAGATGCTTTGCCGTATACAGATGCTGTTTAACCAAGCTCCCGCCATCCCGTTTGAGTTAATAAAAGGATTGGCTATCAGTTGTTATTATCCTAATCCTTTACATCGGGTTTGTGGAGATTTAGACCTTTATTTTTGCGGAAAAGAAGGGGTGGAAGCAGCCAATAAGCGTATCGAACAGACGGGAGTTTGCGTTGAGTTGGGCAACTCAGACGACTCATCGTATACTGTAAACGGTACTTATGTAGAGCAACATCCCCGATTGATAGAACTGCATAACCCGTTCATCCAAAAAGAGTTGCAGCAATGGGAGAAACAGGTTTTCGGAACCGGTGCACCGGAGCAGCGTCCGGTGTATTTCGGCATACCGATATGTGTACCGACTCCTGTGGCTCATCAGATGCTGGTTTCTACCCACATATTGAAGCATCTGTTAAATGAAGGTATCGGGTTACGCCAACTTTGCGATGCAGCGATTCTGCTGAAAGCGCAAGCATCGGTTCTCGATAAAGAAGAATTGGAGAAAAGATGCCACCAGTTCGGCATATATCGTTGGTCGAAGCTGCTGTATGCGTTGTTGGTAAAATACATCGGACTTCCCGCAGAATATCTGCCTTTCCCTACCGACGAAAATCCTGACACATTGATGGAGGAAGTTTGGGAAAGCGGCAACTTCGGATTTTACGATGAACGAAAGGCGGCACGTCCCGACGGAAAATGGAAGAACAAATGGTATACGGTAAAACAAATCAGTCGCAAAGCAAAACTGTTTTTCCTGTATGCTCCCGGTGAAACCTTTTGGTGGCCGGTATCATTGTCGGGTGTCCGGCTGAAAGAATTGATTCAAGGGAAATGAGGGAGTTGATAAAAAAGCTGTTACGTAAATTAACGAAAGAAAATATACATTCCGTTTACCATTTGGGGCGGAAAGCCATGCGCTGGGTGATGCAAGTCACAGCAGGCTATCATTGGTTAATTACCTTTTCCATTTTTTCGGGCATTTTTGGCGTGGGCATGTCGTTGTTCAACGTATGGCTCTCGAAATGGATTATTGATATCGTAACCGGCGCACGCGAAGGAAACGTTTGGATAGCTGCCGGACTGGTTGTTTTCTTTTTCTTTTTCGGTATGGCGGTGAAGCTGATTTCGCCGTGGATTTTCGGAAAAATCAGAATGCGCATCGGCATACGGATGCAGAACTCACTGTCGGATGCCTTAATGATGTGTTCGTGGAAAAGCGGACAAAAGTGGCATACGGGCGATTTGTTGACTCGTATCAACAGCGATGCTTCGGAAGTGTTGAGCATGGGCATGGGGATATTGCCTAACTTAATCGTTACCACGGCACAGCTGATCGGTTCGTTTATTTTCTTGTGGGCGCTTGAGCCTCGGCTGGCTTGGTTCATTTTGGGGGCTACGCCGCTGGTACTTTTGTCGAAAATCTATTTCCGGAAAGTGCGCGAGCTGAGTAAGGCACAAAAAGAAATGAGTAGCGAGATGGGCTCGGTAATGGAAGAAAACCTTTCGCAGCGCGTATTGGTCCGTTCGTTGGGTGCCACGGATTACCGTAAGCAGAAACTCCATCAGACCCAAGAAAAACTGTTTAATCTGGGGATGGAACAAATCAAGTTCTCCACCTATTCGCAGGGAGTGATGGGATTTGTGTTTGGCGGCGGTTACTTGTGTGCGTTTTTGTGGGGAATCTACCAGTTACATACCCATCAGATAACATTCGGTACGATGACCGCTTTCCTTCAGTTGGTAGGACAGGTGCAAGGCCCGTTCTTGGGACTGATAGCCATACCGCCTGCATTGGTGCGCGGATGGACTTCGGTAGAACGTCTGATGGCATTGTTTGAAGATGTAGAACCCGATGAAAATCCGAAATATTTGGATAGTCCGTTAGCTCTGACGTTTAACCAAGTTACTTTCTCTTACGAAGAAGGTCAGCCGATATTGAAAAATTTTTCGGCAGAATTCCGTCCCGGAACCTCTACTGCCGTAGCCGGGCCTACCGGAACCGGAAAAACAACAATGATCCGGCTGATGTTGGCACTGCTGTCGCCCGACTCTGGAAATCTGACTCTTACGACTGCGGGAAATACTATCTATAACGTGAACCAAGACATGCGGATAAACTTCATGTACGTACCGCAAGGAAACACCCTTCTTAGCGGTACAATTCGCGAGAACTTGTTGTTGGGAAATCCCGCAGCGCAAACATCTGATTTAGAACATGTACTGCGTATCGCTTGTGCCGACTACGTATTCGATTTGCCACAGGGAATAGATACCCGCATCGGCGAACACGGTTACGGGCTTTCGGAAGGTCAGGCACAGCGTTTGGCGATAGCCCGCGCATTGCTTCGTCCGGGAAATATTTGGCTGTTTGATGAGGCTTCTTCAGCATTGGATACAGCCACTACCGCCCGATTGATGGATAACTTGTTGCGTGAAGGCGCAGAAAAAACCTTAATCTTTATAACCCACGACCCACGCCTGATGGAACGTTGTGACCGGGTAATTAATCTGAATGAATGTAATTTAAACGATAATCGAACAGAATAAATAAAAAATTAGCTAATTGAACTTATGAACAAAATGATTCGAATCTTTTGCCTGTTGGCAATTCTTTTCTTCGGTTCGTGTGCTGGCAGAAAAAATTTAGTTTATCTGCAAGACATGGAAGAACTGAAAGAATATCCGGTTTATCAGAAATACGAAGCCGTTATTCATCGTGATGACCGTTTGAGTATTACAGTAAGCTGTAAGAATCCCGAACTTACTTTGCCGTTTAATATCCCCGGAAGCAGTGACTATAGTGTGGGGCTCGACGGAAACGTAACGGCGGTAATGCCTGCCACTCCGGGTACAGACAATACCAACAAAGGATATTTAGTAGACGTGAATGGCGAAATCGATTTTCCCGTACTCGGTAAATTGAAAGTAGAAGGATTGACCCGTAACCAGTTGACCGAAATGATTAAGCAACGTTTGATTAATGAAGATCTGATAAAAGACCCCATTGTGACGGTAAACTTTCAGAACTTCAAAATAACGGTGCTTGGTGAAGTGGGCAGTCCGGGAACTTACGACATCAAAGGAGAACGAATCACTCTGCTGGAAGCGATAGCCAAAGCCGGAGATATTACAGATGAAGGACGTGTAGACCGTGTTGCCGTAATTCGCGAGTATGGTAACAAGCGTCGTATTCAGTTCCATGACCTTCGTTCAAGAGAGATTTTTAACTCTCCAAGCTACTATTTGCAGCAAAACGACATCGTATATGTAGAACCTTCTTCAGCCAAAGCGAGAGACAACGCTCAGCGTACATTCAGTATGTTCAGTATGGTATTGTCTTTCATTACAACCATAACTTCTATCGTTGTATTGGCAATACAGTAGGTGACTAACTCTTAATTTATTCTCGTTATGATACAAATGAGCGAACAGAAAGACCTGTCAGGCAATGATAAAACCCAAAGCAGCAGCGGATTTAATATCAATCCGTTAGATATGCTGATGTATTTGTTAGCCCGTTGGTATTGGTTTGTGCTGTCTATAGCCGTATTCGGAGGCTATGCATGGTATCAATATGCCAAAACGCCTTATCAATACTCCAGCTCGGCAACGGTTATGATAAAAAATGCAGGTCATAATAATTATAATTACGGATTAGACCGTTTTCAGATGAACAGTTACACTAACGTGGCGAATGAGATTTTGCAATTTCAATCTTATAAACTGATGCGCGACGTGGTGAGCCGGTTACATGCTGAAGTTTGCTACACTGTGATGGACGGTTTGCGAGAAATCGAATTGTACACACAAGCTCCGGTAAATCTGTCTTTCCTTGAAGCGGAAGAACATGAAGATTTCAGTGTAGACGTAATTCCTATTGATGACAAAACCGTCCGGCTATCGAATTTTATAGGCAATACGGTTAACAGTCAGTCAATGAATGCAACTTTGAACGATACCATTCAAACACCGATAGGAAAGTTGTTGATAACGCCTACGCTTTATTATGCCAATAAATGGTATGGCTCGACCATCACCGTACATAAGATGAGCGTAGATAACATGGCAAGTATCTTCAGTTCTAATTTATCGATTACGCAAGCAGAAAACGATGCTTCCATCCTTTATCTTAGCCTGCGCGATCAGTCTCCGGTGCGAGTAGATGATGTGCTGAATACGTTGATTACGATCTATAATGAAGAAACTGTAAAAGATAAAAATCAGATAGCCATCAATACATCGAAGTTTATTAATGACCGGTTGATTATCATCGAGAAAGAATTGGGTGGTGTGGAATCTGAAATCGAGTCGTATAAGCGTCAGCACGAATTGATTGATGTATCATCGGCAGCCAGTATGTCGGTAGCTGACAAACAGCAATATGGAAATCAGATTACCGAGTTAGAGTTGCAAAAGCAAATGGCTAATTATGTGAAGAGCTATCTTACCGACCCTTCGAAGATAACGGGACTGCTTCCTTCGAATACAGGTATTGCCGATGTTAATATCGAAACCCAAATCACTCAGTATAATACAAACAAGCTGAAACGTGATAAGTTGATAAAAAACAGTAGCAATAAAAATCCGGTGGTACAAGAGTTGAACAATTCACTGATGGCATTGCGACAAAACATCATCCGCGATATCGACAATGTGATTGTAGGAATTGATGCCAAGTTGCGTGAAGCCAGAAGTCGTGCGGGAGAAGCTGAAAGCCGTGTGGCAAATATTCCGACACAGCAACGTCAGATGTTGTCTATCGAGCGTCAGCAACGTATCAAAGAAGAATTGTATTTGTATCTGTTGAATAAACGTGAGGAAAATGCTTTGAGTCAGGCTACCACTGAAACCGATGCCCGTGTGCTTGACCCTGCCGGTGGAAGTGATATGCCGATTTCTCCGAACGGGAAAAACATGATTATGGCAGGAGTGATGAAGGGATTGGCATTGCCGGCTGTAATATTGATAGCACTCATGTTCTTCGATACGAAGATACGTACGCGGAAAGATATCGAAGACGGAGTCAGTGTACCGTTCCTCGGTGAGATACCGGAAGCAAAAAATCGTGGGAAGAACCATATTATCGTGCGCGATCAAGGGCGTGACATCGTTTCGGAAGCCTTCCGTATCGTGCGGACGAACATGGACTTCATGCACATCAAAAACAAACAAATGCAGGTTATTACCTTCAGTTCGTTCGGTCCCGGAGCCGGTAAGACTTTTGTTTGTACCAATTTGGCAGCCAGCTTTGCTCAAACTCAGAAAAAGGTAATACTGATAGACCTTGATATACGTAAGGGAACATTGAGTCGTCATCTTCACCATCAGGAAAGTGGTATGACAACTTACCTCGCCGGAAATGCAAAGATAGATGACATCATTAAGCCCAGTGAGTTTGCACCGAATCTGGATGTGATATCTGCCGGTCCGAATGCGCCTAACCCTGCCGAATTGTTATTGAGCGAAAATTTGGAAACGCTCATTGCCGAGTTGCGTAAACGTTATGATTATATTATTGTAGATAACGTGCCGGTAGGTATTATTGCCGATGCCGCCATCACCAACCGAATAGCCGATTTAACCATATTCGTTATCCGTGCAGGTAAATTTGACCGACGCATGTTGCCGGACTTGGAAAAATTGTACCGCAGCAAGCAATTAAATAACATGTCATTGATACTGAACGGTGCGTCTGTTAAAAATAATGGCTACGGTTATGGCTACGGATACGGTTATGGCTATGGTTACGGCTACGAAGAAAAAAGATCGAAGTTTAAATTCTGGAAAAAACGCAGTTAATCAGTTATGTTTTTCAGTTTCAAGAAAAAACATTCATTATTGGAATCCGGCATACTGAAAGGAATGACCGACATCCACTCCCATATACTTCCGGGAGTGGATGACGGTTCTCCTTCTACGGCTTCCAGCTTAGATTTATTGAATTGGTTTGAACGTTTGGGCATTGTTCAAGTATGGTTGACTCCGCACGTTATGTCAGACCTTACGCAAAATACACCTGAGCGATTGACCACCTGTTTTGAACAGTTTAAACAACAGTATAAAGGAGCGATAAAACTCCATCAGGCCGGAGAATACATGATGGACGCAGCTTTCCTGCAAAAGTTAGAAACGGGAGTCTTGCAATTGGGTAAGAAGCATCTGTTAGTAGAAACTTCATATATGCTTCCTCCTGCCGGACTGCATGACATATTGGAACAAGTACGTCATGCAGGCTATTTCCCCCTGATAGCCCATCCGGAACGTTATACTTACATGGATAAAAAAGACTATCAGAAACTACACGAAGAAGGATATGAATTTCAGTTGAATCTGATGTCGCTGAGCGGTTATTACAATCCGGGCGCAAAAGCTGCAAGCGAATGGCTACTCAAAAAAGGCATGTACACCTACGTTGGGAGCGACTTGCATCATCTGGAGCGTTACCAGCCCATGTTGGAAACCATGAAGCTGACCAGCGAGCAACTTGAATCCCTGAGTATACTGATTGCCAATAATGAGTATATTTAAAAAGACCATTCTGCTGTTATTGTTGCTTCCTACCGTGTTGTTGGTCATTATACCTCACAGCACGGCGTCTGTAGCTTCCTATCTAACTCCGGTAACTTTAGCAGTTATTCCGATAACTTTGTTGAATGCCTTTTTAACGGTATGGGAATTTCATAAACACAGTCGGTGGACATGGCTGTTTGCCATAGCTTTTCTTGTTAGCGGTTGGCAGGTTAGCGAAACGATGGGATTCGGAATTTCAAGTCGGAAAGTACATTCGGAAATGTTTCCTATACGCATCGTAAGCTGGAATGTAAGAGACTTTCAACTAAAATCAGAAACCCTATTGAAAGCAAGTAGCGTACTGTTGGCAGAAAAGCCCGACATACTCTGTTTTCAAGAACGACCGCACACCAACTTGTTGGCATGGGATACAATCAAAGCCGCTTTTCCTGATTATCCCTATACCGCGATAAACAGTAGAGAAGACGAAGTCTTAAATTTAGCAATCCTGAGCCGCTGGCCTGTTTCCGGATTAAAAGAATTTTATTTTCCTGAAAGTTACAATAAAATCATACAAGCAGACATACACATAGGCAAACAAACAATACGTTTGTTTAACGTACATCTGCAAACCACAGGCGTAACCCCCGGCATGGAAAGAAAAAGCGTGATTCAAATCATGCAAAAACACGCATTAAAGCGTAATAAGCAAGCCCAACTTTTACACGAAGCCATTCAGTCAAGTCCCTATCCGGTTCTTGTTTGTGGCGATTTCAACGACGTACCCTCTTCGTTCGCATATACACAAGTCAGTCAAGGCTTGCGCGACTGCTTCAAAGAAGCCGGTTACGGATGGGGAAACACCTACCAGTCGTTAGGCAACCTGTTTCGGATTGATTATATGCTCTGCTCCAAGCAATCCGTTGTAACAGACTACAACCTGATAAGTAATTCATGGAGCGACCATAAAATCCAGTGCGCTACCATCTATTATCCATCTAACTAAAACAGAAAAGATACATGTTCGATTTTATACCTCTATCCGATTATACAATGTATTTCAACTATACCATACTTGTTATGGTATTAGTCGCCTTCTGGCAGTGTAATACGGGTATCAGTCTCCAGAAAAATACAGCCACCTTGAATGCTATGTGGGGAATCCTATTCACCATTCTGCTTATTCTGTATATGGGATTAAGACCGATATCCGGTGTGTTCGGTGATACGGTTAATTACGCAAAAGGATTTTATGAGATACAACATTCTGTAAAACCGTTTGAGTGGCAATGGGAAGGAGAGTGGTTGTTTTATAATTTGATGGGATGGTTTGCAAAAAACAGTGATATACATACCTTCTTTTTATTTTGTACATCTGTATATATTGGATGCCTTTGGTTAGCTATGCAGCGTATTTTTAAGAATTACTACTATCTTCCTTTTTTGGTCATACTCGGAATGTTTACCTTCTGGAGCTATGGGGTAAATGGTATTCGTAATGGTATGGGAGCATCTTTGGTTATTCTTGCAATGACTTATGTCAATCGTATTCCTGTGATGTTAACTCTTTGTATAATAGCAACGGGAATACATAAATCTTGCTACTTGATGATTGCGGCCGGAGCATTGGCATGGTTTGTAAAAAACAGTTATCTCTATTTGGTAGGTTGGATAGTGTGTGTAGGAGCATCGTATGCCGTAGGCAATCGTATTCAGGCTTTCTTGGTCAATTTTATTTCTTTTGGTGATGATCGTTTTTCCGGTTATCTGACAGGTAGTAATATGGTGGGAGAAATTGTACAAATGAGTATGACATTCCGTTGGGATTTTCTTCTGTACAGTGCGATGGGCGTATTTGTAGGATATTATTTTATTTTCCGTCGTAACTTTAGAGATGAATACTATCATTGGATCTATAATACATTTTTAGTGACCAATGCCTTTTGGGTATTGGTTATCCGTGCGGCATACAGTAATCGTTTTGCCCAAATATCATGGTTTATCATGCCGATAGTATTGATTTATCCGTTTATGAAGCAACGGTTTTGGCAGAACCATGAACGAATATTGGGAGCGGCATTATTAGTGTTCTATACGTTTGCTTTTTATTTTAACATATTAAAAGGATAGATAAAATGGAGAATAAATGGGATATAGAAATTAAACCAAAGAAAAAACTGTTAGATGTCGATATTAAAGGAATTTGGAAATATCGAGATTTGTACAGAATGTATGTAAAACGCGATATCGTTACGGTGTACAAACAGACTATATTAGGTCCTTTATGGTTTTTGATTCAGCCAATATTCACCACAATCATGTATATGTTTGTTTTCGGTGGATTGGCAGGTATTTCTACCGATGGAGCACCGCAACCGCTGTTTTATATGTCGGGCATTTTGCTTTGGAATTATTTTAATTCTGCTTTTATGGTTTCTTCCAATGTATTTACGACCAATGCAAGTGTGTTTGGAAAGGTATATTTTCCTCGATTGGTAGTACCTTTATCCGGTATAACATCCAATCTGATAAAGTTTGGAATTCAGTTAGTTCTGTTTATTCTTATGTATCTTTATTATTGGGCTCAGGGAGCCGATTTGCATATAAACTGGACGTTGATACTTTTTCCCTTTCTTGTTTTTCTAATAGCTTTTCATGCCATGTCTTGGGGATTGATTATATCGGCTCTGACTACAAAATATCGCGATTTGACTCAATTGGTTACATTTGGCATTCAGTTGTTTATGTATGCTACCCCTGTAATCTATCCTTTAAGTGCGGCACCGGAAAAGTATCGTGATTTGATATCCTTGAATCCGTTGACTCCCATATTTGAAGCTTTTAAATATAGTTGTATGGGGTGCGGTTCCTTAGATTGGGGAGGGTTGCTATACAGTACGGTGTTTATGTGTATTACCCTTTTCCTTTCGGTAGTTATTTTCAGTAGAGTAGAACGTAATTTTATGGATACAGTATAAAGAGTATAAAATGAGTGAAATAGCTATACAATTCGATCGTGTTGGTAAGTTGTATCAATTAGGGTTAGTTGGTACAGGAACACTTTCGCACGATTTAAACCGTTGGTGGAAAACGGTGGTTCTTCATAAAGAAGACCCTTATCTGAAAATAGGTGAAACAAACGACCGTTCAAAAAAAGGAAAGTCTGAATTTGTGTGGGCTTTGCGCGACATTACATTCGATGTTAATCAAGGGGACGTAGTTGGCATTATAGGGAAAAATGGGGCAGGTAAATCAACTTTATTGAAATTATTGTCTCGTGTAACTTCTCCTACGGTAGGTGCTATTCGCGCAAAAGGTCGCATCGCTTCTTTATTGGAAGTAGGGACGGGATTCCATCCAGAGCTTACAGGACGTGAAAATATTTATATGAACGGTTCCATCATGGGGATGACCCGCCATGAGATAAAGCGTAAGTTAGATGAGATAGTAGATTTTGCCGGAGTGGAACGCTACTTAGATACTCCTGTAAAGCGATATTCTAGCGGTATGACTGTTCGTTTAGGTTTTGCTGTTGCTGCTTTTCTTGAACCTGAAATTCTTGTAGTAGATGAAGTGCTTGCTGTGGGAGATGCTGAGTTTCAGAAAAAGGCTATCGGTAAAATGCAGGATGTTTCTCATGGAGAAGGGAGGACTGTTCTTTTTGTTAGTCATAATATGGGGAGTATGCAACGCTTATGTAAGCGAGGCATTTTATTGGAGAACGGAAAGATAAGTTTTATGGGAAATATAAGTGACACAATAAAAACTTATCAATCGGATGAAATAATTCAGAACTCATTTGAGGGTATTGATGGGGATAAAGATATTCTCTATTTATCTAAAGCGGAGATTTTATCAAGTGATGGTGGGGTTTTTTATAATTCATCAAGGATAAAAATAGTATTCGAGGTGAATATCATAAAAAAAATACCATCTTTGGTTATCGGATTTAATTTGTATAGTTCGTTTCAGTATCCCTTAGCGAGGGCTGATTATAATGATGAAAATAAATTAACTTCATTGTCTCCTGGTAAATATAAATTTATATTTGAAATACCTTCATTTACATTATCAGATGGGGAATATAAAATCGTATTTGATGTTGCTGAAAGGAATATAAAGAAACATACTACAGAAAAATCTAATTTGTCTTTTTCGATTATTCATGATGAAAATTGTTTTGGGAATATTTTCTCGGAAAATATAGCTATAAAATCATCTATAATTCGGGAAAAATGGTTGGTAAAGTATTTTCAGGTATGAAGGAGGATTATTTTGTATCAATAGCTATTCCTGCTTATTCGGTATTGTGTTAATAGTGAAAATCTTGGTAAGCAATCGATAGTCTTGAATTGAAATAAGTGTCTTTCTTATGCAAAAGGTGATTTTTTTGCTTTACTTTGTGATGATGATCTTATGAAAGAAGATTTTATTTCAACAATGGTTGAATTGGTAGAGAATAATCCTTTATGTAATGTCTTTAGTTGTGGAAAAATTATAGTAGATAGAATAGAATCTTCTATTATAGGAGAGACCACGAATTTACCAACTTATGATACTTTTTAATTGAAACTATAAAAGGTAATTGGAAGCATACTATATCTGAATTTTTTTATCGCACCCAATATATAAAAAGGAAAAATGGTTATAAAATTTATCCGGCAGGTTATTATGCAGATGATGCTTCAATATTAGATTTTACAACTAATGGTAGTATTGTTAGAACTAATGAAAAGTTGATTATTTTTAGAAAAAATGCTGTGAATATATCGAGTAACTCAATGTAAAAAAGCTAAAGTAGCAGTAATGTATTATAAATGGCTTTCACTTTTAGATAATGGTAAAAATAAGGACATAATAAGAAATAGATAGGATTATGATCTCTATGAATATTTAAGCGGAGCCTGTTCGATAATGGAGTATATAAAGATTTTATTTTTCGTACCTTCTTATGTATGGAATTTCCCAAGAAAAATATTGTATTTATTTAATGGATACAAAATAAGAGGACATTAAAACTTCTTTTTTATTTTATTGAGGGAGCTAATTTTGAGACTTGAAAATTCTATTTGATAAATAAATATATCTCTCGAATACAATCAGGGAGTTTGCTTATATAAATAAAAAACAACCGTAGCGTTTTGAGAAATTAATAGATGTTTTATTTCTTCTGAATTTACAGTTCGGAAATATTCTACGATTGCTGAATTACTAAATAAGCAAAGTTTGTTTTATGAATATATTTCTTTCTATAATCATTCCTGTATATAATGTTGAGGCATATTTAGAAAGCTGTTTATTCAGTATTCTAAATCAGAATTTTAAAGAATATGAAATACTTTTGATAGATGATGGAAGTACTGATAATTCAGGAAAGATATGTGATAATTATGCAAACAAATATAAAAATATAGTAGTTGTTCATCAACCTAATTTAGGTGTTAGTTCTGTTCGAAACAAAGGACTTTCTTTGGCAAAAGGGAATTATAGATTCGGATGATACGATTGATGCAGACACATACATAAAAAATATTCCAATTTTGCAAGCTGATACCCATATTGATATTTTATCATTTCCTATAAATGTTCATGGGGGAAGTGTTCAACGTAAATATGAGCATTTAGCGGTTTATAGAGGTTCACATGAAATTTTCATGTATTATTTTTATGGAAGGCGATTTCAATCTATGGATCTTTTTTTGTGGCATAAGATTTTTAAGAAAGATATATTTAAAAATGTAACTTTTCCTCTTCAGCATAAAACGTGTGAAGATGTTTTTGTTATTCCGTTAATATGTCAAAATTCTCAGAGTGTTGTTTGTACTCCTTATGGAGGTTATAATTATTATAAACGACAAAATTCATTGTTGCATTCTTATTCTACAACATATAATACAGAATATGTATTAGATACTATTGAAAGTATATTAAACTGTTTGTTGTATGCCCAACAGATTAAGAAATTAAATAAGTATCGTATATCCTCTTATATAGGAGTAGTTCTTTTATTTGAGAGATCCTTATTAAGTTTTGATACAAAGGAAATAAAAGAGATAGAAAAAAGATTATATAAGGAAATGCCTTCTGTAAAAGAATTTGTTCTTTATTCTTATAAAGAAGATAGATTGGTGTCTGGTTTTATTTTGTTTGCTAAACTTATAAAGTTTAAAAATGCTTTTAAGCTGTTTCATTATTTAATTCATAAAGGATGAACATGCGTAAAAATATTCTTTTCCTTATAGAGTCTCTTTCGGGAGGTGGAGCTGAAAAAGTATTGGTTACTCTTGTTAATAACTTAGACAGAAGTAAATTTGATATAACCCTTTGCTGTGTTGTTAATACGGGGAAATATGTTTCGGCACTTAATTCTGATGTCCATTATACTTATATAATTCCGGATATAAGCTCCCTGAAAGGCTTTAAGCGGTGGTATTATTTTTTTTTATATCATTTGGTTTATCAATGGTTACCCTTGAAGTGGGTTTATAAATTATTTGTACCGCAAAATAAAGATGTGGAAGTTGCTTTTGTGGAGGGCTTTGCTACAAAATTATTATCTCATTCAACTAATCGGAAATCAAAAAAGATAGCATGGGTTCATATTGATTTAGAGCAATTTCATTGGACTGAATCTATTTATAAAGATATCGAAGAAGAACAAATGTGTTATCAACAGTATAATCAAATTATAACCGTCTCTGATACAGCTCTAAGTGCTTTTAAAAGGATTTTTAAGGAGGTACGTATTCCAATACAAACCTTATATAATCCAATAGACAGTAATGAAATATTAAGTAAAGGGAAAGAAAAAATATCTTGCATTAAAACATCGAAAATACGGTTAGTTTCAGTTGGAAGGCTTGTTCACCAAAAAGCATACGATCGTTTGTTGCGTATTGTAAATCTTTTGATTCAACAAAATTATCCAATAGAATTATGGATTATTGGCGAAGGAGAAGAAAGAAGTAAGTTAGAAAGTTATATTCGTGAAAATGGTTTAGGGAAAGTTGTGACCCTTTGGGGATTCCAGACTAACCCTTATGCTTATTTAAAGCATTGTGATTTGTTTGTCTGTTCTTCTGTAAGCGAAGGATATAGTACGGCTGTTACCGAGGCATTGATATTGGGGTTGCCTGTTATAACAACTGATTGTTCTGGTATGGGTGAACTTCTTTGTAGTGGAAAGTCTGGAATAATAACTAAGAATTCGGAAGAAGATTTATATAGGGGAATTAAATATTTATTGGATAATCCCAAGCAGTTGGTTTATTATAGAGAGCAGGCTCAAAAGCGAGGTAAATATTTCTCGTTAGAAGGGTTAATTCAATCTATAGAAAACTTATTATTATAATGATTACAGTTTTTACACCTACTTATAATCGATTTCATACGCTAACAAGGCTATATCAATCACTAAGGAATCAAGATTGCTTTGATTTTGAATGGATTGTTATCAATGACGGTTCGACGGATGAAACGGATGTCTTATTTAAGCAATGGAAGCAAGAAAATCAGTCTTTTCCTATTCGTTATTATATTGTTCCCAATGGCGGAAAACAAAGAGCTATAAATAGAGCACTTCAATTAGCAAAAGGGGAATATTTTTTTATTGTAGACTCTGATGATTTATTGCGTCCTAACGCTATATCTTTTATAAAAAAAGGTTTTGAAAGTCTTCCTGAAGATGATAGTATTATTGGGATATCAACTGTTAGAGGGGATTTTAAAGGAAATCCCATCGGGCAGAAACCGTTGATAGATGAAATCAAGGGATATGTTGATTTGACTAATCTTGAGCGTCCTAAATATAAACTTCAAGCAGATATGGCAGAGGTTTTCTTTACATCAAAATTGCGGCAGTATCAATTTCCTGTTTGGGAAGGTGAAAAATTTACTCCGGAAGCTGTTGTATGGGATCAGTTAGCTTTGGATGGTTATAAAATTCGCTGGTATAATCAAATAATTTATTTGTGTGAATATCAAGCGGACGGATTGACAAATTCTTCATGGAATTTATTAAAGAAAAATCCCATGGGGTATGCTATGCTATTTAATACGCAGTTGAAATATGTAAGTGGGATTAAAAACAGAATAAATCTCGTGTTACAATTTTTATCGTGTTGCTGTATAGCAAAACAGTATAAGTATATCTGTAAATGTAATACGGGGTTCAGTAAATATTTACTTTTTCCTTTGGGGTGGTTATTGTCTCTTAGGAGAAAATTGCAATTCAAAAAATATTGTAAATGAAAAAAAGAAAAGTTCTTTTTCTAATAGAATCTTTTATAGTTGGAGGAGCAGAAAAAGTTTTGATTGATATTGCTAATAATTTGAATCAGGAAAAATATGATATTACAGTATGTAGCATATTCAAAGAAAGCGTTTACTCTGATTATAGAAAGAAATTTTCTCAACCGTTTGCTAAAAATGTGCGTTATCGTTATTTAATTAATAATAATATACCGGGACTTTCTTTTTTGTTCAATTATTTAGTTAATAGAATACCATCCTTTCTTTTTCATTTGTTGGTTAGGAAAAAATACGATAAAGTTATTGCTTTTTATGAAGGAAGACCTACTCAGTGGATTGCACAAGTAAAATTAGAGAAAGAAAAGAAATTGGCTTGGTTACATACTTTGACTAAATTATCTCAGCAAGGTAAAAGTGAGGCTTTGTTGAAGTGTGAAGAGCAATATTATATAAATTATTCTGCTATTATAGCTGTTTCGGAGGAGGTAAAAGCGAATTTTATACACTTGTTTCCTGCTTTGAAAGATAAGGTTCAAGTGATTTATAACCCTATTGATACGGTAGATATACATCGGAAGTCTTTAATGAGATTGGATATGCCACCTGTATATAACCGACCTCTTTTTGTATGCGTGGGGAGGATTACAGAAGCCAAAGGGTATAAACGGTTATTTGAGATAATTAAAGATTTATCAACCAAACGCAAAAAATTTCAGTTTTGGATTGTTGGGGGGGGGAATGCTCAAGACTTATTAGAGTATATAAGAGAAAACAATTTGGAGCAATATATAACTTTATTAGGTCATCAGTCTAATCCTTATCCATTTATAGAAGCGGCGAATTGCGTGGTTATTCCTTCTTTAGTAGAAGGGCTTAGTATTGTTGCTTTGGAAACTTTTATTTTAGGTAAGCCTATTATTAGTACAGATTGTGGAGGACCTAAAGAATTATTAGGAGACTCAATTTACGGTATCTTGGCGGAAAATTCTAAAGAGTCTCTTCAAAAGTCTCTTGAATATATTATTGATACGCCTTCGGTTTTAGAGTATTTTTCGCAGATGTCTGAAAATAGAGGAAGGAATCTTAATTTGGATAAGAGTATTAATTTGATTGAACAGGCTTTGGATATATGATAAGAAAGATAATTCTATTTGTTCGAAAGCATATTATGAAAATTGACGATAGAAGTCAGTTAGAAGTTGCTATTGAAAATGGTTTGACAATAGGTAAAGATTGCCATATCATGGGTGAATGTATTATTGATCCAGGGCATTGTTTTCTTATAACGATAGGAGATAGAGTTACTTTAGCTCCCAGAGTACATGTGTTAGCGCATGATGCCAGTACAAAAAGAATATTAGGTTATACAGTAATTGGTAAGGTGGTTATAGGAAATGATGTTTTTATAGGAGCTGGTACGATTATTTTGCCGAATGTGACGATAGGTGATAAAGTGATAATCGGAGCAGGTTCGGTTGTGACACATTCAATACCTAACAATAGTGTAGCAGTAGGGAATCCGGCAAAGGTTATAGGAACTTATGATGCTTATGTTCAGAAGAGAAAAGATCAGTTTAAGCTGTCTCCAAAATTTGACGAATCGTATGTTATAGGTATGATTACTGAAGAAAAGAAGCAGGAAATGAGAAATTCTTTATCGAATAATAATATAGGATTTATTCGTTAATATGAAAGGAATTCAAATTCTTAACAGACTTGTTTTCAAACCTTTCCGATTTAGTATGGAACATTGAAAAACACTAACGGTAAAACCAAGTAACTCTTCGAATAGAAATAGTCAACCCATCCGCATGAGATAAGTAACATTAACGGTAGCGTTTTTCGGGGTATGCCGACCAAGTATTTCTTCCTGTGATTGTGTAAGATAAGAAAATTTAAATAGGTTCATGATATCTGTTATAGTACCTGTATATAATGTCAAGGATTATTTAGATCAGTGTATACAATCCATTGTTTCTCAAACCTATTCGCAGTTTGAATGTATCCTTGTAGACGATGGCTCTAATGATGGGAGTGGAGAGATTTGTGATAGTTGGCAGCAGAAAGATAGCCGTATTATAGTTGTACATCAAGAAAATCAAGGAGTTTCGGCTGCACGAAATAAAGGATTACAAAATGCTAAAGGTGATTATGTCACATTTATAGATAGTGATGATTGGGTAGACGCTGATTATTTGCAATCTTTGATCGCACCTTTGCTACAAGATTCGCCGGATTTGGTTGTTATTGGTCTCATACAAGAATACCCGAATGGTAATAGGATAGTTTATAAACCTTCAGATTCTTATTCTTTTATTTTGAATAAAGAGTCTGTAGAAAGTTTTATTGGTCTAAATCAGAAATTTTTGTTATATGGTCCGGTTGTAAAGCTCTATAAACGTGATATAATTGAGAAGTATTATATTCGTTTTGATGTGAGTTGTTCTTATGGAGAAGACCTGCTTTTTAATTACTGTTATTTGGAAAACATCAATAAAATAGCGTGTATCTCTCAGGCTGTTTATCATTATCGGATGATAGGTGAGGGTACTTTGTCCACTAAATTGCGTGTAAATCAATTCGAAGTTGATTACCAGCAATGGAAAGTATTGCGTGAATTTTATATGAAGAGAGGCTTATGGGATGAACAGTTATCTAAGGACTTACTTTATAAACGTTTATGGGGGATTATTTACGATGGTATTTTTCAGTTTCCTCGCTTACCCAAGAAGAGTGTAGGTTATTTAAAGCAAATTCTTGGTATTCCTGAAATAAAGGATTTAGGAAAGTATTCGGCCTTATATGCGTGTAGTTCTTGGATAAGGAAAGGAATATTGAAGCGGCGTTATTGGACTTTTTATTTATATTTTTTGTTGAAAAAATGAATGTTTTGTTATATCCGCATGGGGGAAGTGGAAACCATGGTTGTGAAGCAATTGTCAGATCGACTTTAAAGATTACGGATGCAAATGCTATTCTTTACTCTAATGCTGTTGAAGAAGATGAAAAATATCAGTTGAATAAGCTATGCACTTTAAAGAATGCTCAACAACCTATTTCAAGAAAATCAGTGCTTTATTGGAAAGCATTGTTTCAAAATAAGGTTTTAGGAATGAAAGAGGCTTACGATGTTGCATCGTTTAACCCAATTTTGAAACAATCTTCATGGGCTGATTTTGCTTTTTCGATAGGGGGAGATAATTATTGTTATGGAGTTCCTACTTTTATTTATTTAATAAATAAGGAGTTGCGGAAAAGAAATGTGAAAACGATTCTTTGGGGATGTTCTGTTGAGCCCGATGCGATTCAAGGTGAAATGTTGGAAGACCTAAAAGGGTATACACATATTTTTGCCCGGGAAAGTTTGACGTATGAAGCCATGAAAGCAAAAGGGATTGAGCAAGTTTCGTTGTTCCCAGATCCTGCGTTCTTGTTGGAACGGAAAGACTTACCTCTGCCTGAAGGCTTTCAGGAAGGAAATACGGTAGGGATTAATGTAAGTCCGATGGTGATTGGGCTTGAAAAAGAAAAAGGGGTAACGCTGCAAAATTATATAGAGCTGATGAAGTATATCATAAAGAATACAGATATGCAGATAGCCTTGATTCCTCATGTGGTTTGGAGTCACAACGATGACCGGATTCCTTTACAGTTATTATATGATCAATTTAAAGATACAGGTCGCGTATGTTTGATAGGTGACCATTCGGCAGAAGAACTGAAAGGTTATATCGCCCGTTGTCGGTTTATGGTGGTAGCCCGTACACATGCTTCCATTGCAGCATATTCAGAGCAGGTTCCGACTCTGGTGGTAGGATATTCAGTCAAAGCACGCGGTATAGCAAAGGATTTGTTTGGGACGGATGAAAATTATGTGATTCCGGTGCAATCATTGCAAAAAGAAGATGAATTGGTAAAAAAATTCCAATGGCTACAGGTACATGAGAAAGAAATAAGACAACATTATCAAGCATTCATGCCCCAATATATAGGCAAATTGAATGAATTGAAAACAAAATTAAATGAGCTCCTATGATTCAACTCATTGATAAACAAAGTTGTGTTGGATGTGGAAATTGTGTAATAGTCTGCCCTAAAAATTGCGTCACAATGCAAACAGATGAAGAGGGCTTCTTATATCCTGTTATTACTAGCAAAAATTGCATAGACTGCCATTTATGCGAAAAGTCTTGCCCCGTATTACAAGAAATTACTTATATTACACATACCACTCATAATTGGTCAGGAGCTTATCACCTACAGGAAGATATTTGTTTAAATAGTTCTTCAGGAGGTGTCTTTTATGAATTAGCCAGATACGTTTTACAAAAAGAAAAAGGATATGTATGGGGAGCTGCCTTTGTGTCCCCTTATAAAGTGGAACATATTTCCATAAGCCAAGTATGTGATTTATGGAAATTACAAAAATCCAAATATGTTCAATCAGATATAACCCATGCATTTTCTCTTGTTAAAGAGCAATTAAAACAATCGAAAAAGGTACTTTTTTCCGGTACTTCCTGTCAAATTAAAGCTCTTTATCTTTATTTAAAACACGTATATGAAAATCTGATTACTGTGGAAGTAGTATGTCATGGAGTTCCCAGCCCATTAATTTTGGAGAAGTATATGAAATCTCATGATATCATTCAGATAGATTTTCGCAAAAAAGACAGAGGTTGGTATAATTATGAACTCTGTTTTACATATGCCAATCAACGAAAAAAACAGATAAGAGCAGCCAATAATCTTTACATGAAGGGATTTTTACAAGATCTTTACAACCGTCCTTCATGTACAGCCTGTCCTGCCAAGTCTGGAAGAAGTCAGGCAGATATAACCTTAGGAGATTTGTGGGGAGTCGAACGTTTTGCTTCCGATTTATATTATAACAAAGGGGTTTCACTCGTCGGATTACATAGTTTCAAAGCCGAACAAATATGGAAAGAAATAAAATCTTCTTATGTTACTCGACAGATAGATTATCAACAAGCCTTAGTTGGAAATCCGTGTTTGGAAAAAAGTATTCCTGCAGCTCCTCAGCGCAATGAATTCTTTCAACTGTTTCAAACAAAAGGAATTCAAAAGGCACTTTTGGTATATGCAGGTGAAAAATTGTCATTTTCACAAAGAATAAAGAAAATCCTTTTAAATATATGGAATACAGGTTGGAATATAGCTTTAGGAATACGTGAACAAGTATATCAGATAATTGATTATTTCTATGCAATATTTCATCCTGCTCCTAAAGTAATAAGTATTCAGGAAACATTAAAAGTAATTATAGAAACGCATTGCTCTGTGAGTAGATTCGGAGATGGCGAATTAAAATTTATAGAAGGAACAGAAACATGGTTTCAGAAAAAAGAAAGGGCACTACAAGAAGGATTAATCCGTGTTCTTCACAACGAACAACCTAATTTAATGGTCTGCATTCCTCCTATCTTTAGTTCTCTCAAGCCATTGACACAACATGACCGTACTTATTGGCAATCACATATAGCCCGAACTCGCAAAACATGGTATCAGTATCTTAATCGGAAAACTACCTACTACAATGCCTTTATCAGCCGATGCTATATGCCTTTTCAAGATAAAAGCTATGCTCGTCAATATTTTGATTTATGGAAGCAAGTTTGGGCAAACAAAGATTTACTTATCATTGAAGGAGAAAAGACCCGTTTAGGAATAGGAAATGATCTTTTCGGTAATGTACATAGCATCAAAAGAATCCTTTGTCCCAACACACAAGCTTTTCAATACTATCAGCAACTGTTAAACGAAGTATTAAAGTATGATACTCATCATTTAGTGTTATTAGCAGTAGGCCCCACTGCTACAGTATTAGCTGCCGACCTGTCTACACGAGGATATCAGGCCATTGATATTGGTCACATAGATATTGAATATGAATGGAGCCGTATGCGTGTCACACATAAAGTGCCGGTAGAAAATAAATTTGTTAATGAAGCAGGGGCAGGCAAAGGAGTTGGTGAATCAAATGATGAAAAATATTTATCTGAAATAGTATGCCATTTTTAAGTATTATAGTTCCAGTATATAATGTGGAGTCTTATTTACATGATTCTTTAAATTCATTGTTAAATCAAACATTTCCAGATTATGAGGTGATTTGTGTAAACGATGGTTCAACAGATAACTCGCTAAATATTTTAGAAGAATTCAGTAAAAAGGATACTAGGATAAAAGTTATATCACAAGAAAATAAAGGATTAAGTGCCACCAGAAATATTGGCATTAGAAATTCAACAGGAAAATATATATCCTTTTTAGATTCTGATGATTTTCTAAAGCCTGATACATACGCTAAAATATATAGCGTCATATTAGAAAACGATGTAGATACTATTATATCTGGATATGAACTATATCCAGAGAAGAGACAAGTAGTCCCACAAATTAAGAGTGGATATATTGATAATTATAAAGAACTCTTTTCTTCTACCCTCAAAGTTCAGTCATCTAATGATTTTTGTTTTTCATGGAGATTTATAATAAAAAGAGAGTTACTGATTAAAAACAATATTTATTTTAACGAATTAGTAAGACTAGGTGAAGATATGATATTCAATATTGAAGTAATATGCAACAGTAGTACAATATATGTTACTAGTTTTACAGATTATTGTTATAGATATAATCCTGATAGTTTAATGCACTCCAAGCAATATAAACCTTTTTTAAATCAATCAATCGATTTGTTTTGCAAGATAAAATATGATCAGATATATAAATATAAATTAGATAATTTTACGCCATACAGCTTTGATCTAGCAAAATATACATTGTTGATATACTTGCCAATGTTAAGAAATAATTTAGATGCAAAAAAAAATCTGGAAACATATCAAAATGATTTGCTTGAAATATTATCATTATCATGCATAAGAAAGGCTTTTAAAATCATAGGATGGAAAAATATATATTATAATTACAAAGAATATCTTTTATATACACTATATAAATTCCGTCTCGTAAGAATATTGACAATAGCTCACAAAATCCACTAAATGTATAATCATAAAAGTTAGCTTAAAATGAAGAGACTTAATTGGATAGACGAACTAAAAGGATTTATATTGATTTTAGTTTGTTTAGGACATACAAATATTAATATTCCATTGGGGGGGGGAAATTTAATAGTAATTATGTCAGCCATTCGAATGCCCACCTTCTTTTTCTTATCAGGAATATTGTTTAGTACCCGTCGGTATCCTAACATTAGCTCCTATATGACACATAAAACAAGGGTTTTATTAATTCCTTACATTTTATTGTCATTATTATTTTCATTTTTAGATCCTAGATTATATGATCTGACTTTAATGGAAAAACAAAGTTATTTAAATTCCTTTTTATCCTCTTCAGATATTCATTCAAGTATAGAATTTCTTATTATGGAGTTTAAATCTATATTTTATTACGGGGTGCCTATTATAACAGGTCCTTTATGGTTTGTGCTTGTACTTTTTTTTGTAAGTATATTATTCTTTTGCATTCACCATATTTTTCAAGGTAATGACAAATACATTACAATATATGCAATATTTTGCTTAACTACAGGATGGATACTTAATCTATATGATCTTGTTCTTCCTTATTGCTTTTCGACTGTATTCACTGCTTCTTTTTTCTTTAGTTTAGGCTATTTAGCAAAAGAAATAATCAAATATATGAGCGAACAGGGTGATATAAAATTAGCATTAATAATCATACTTCTTTCTCTAATTTACCTTTATGCAATTAATATAAATGGGAGTATAAGCCTTGTTACTAATGAACTAGGAGATAACTTCTTTGGTTATATATTAAGTACCATTAGTGGCATTTTTTTAATTGTTAATATATTTATATTTCTTAACAGGTTTGTTGATAAAAGCATATTGCAAGGAATATTGAAAAATATAGCACGTAACGCTTTAATTATATTAGCTGTACACTATTGGGCTATTCAGTGTTGCAGAATATTTCTTAATTCCATTTCAAACGAAGGTTATTTCCCATGGCTGATTACATTGATTATGGTTATAGTTACTACTTTTGCTATTCCTATATTCAGGACTAAACTTTATAAATTAATTGGAAAAGAAAAAATTTCTTTTGAAGAAAGTCTATCAATTAAATAATAATATCGAGAACTACATCTTCAATTCATTATTACAATGAAATATAGCTACCAAAACAATTTAGTTTCACTTGTCACTCCCGGTTGGAATGGAAAACAGTTTGTGCATCGGTTATTAGATTCTATTATTGCTCAAACTTATCGCCCTATCGAATATATTTACGTAGATGATGGATCTACAGACGGAACTGCGGAAATAGTACAATCGTATAGTAAAAGATTTGAAGCGTCAGGGATTGATTTTAAATTCATCCAACAGGAGAATGGAGGAATCAGTGAAGCATTAATGACGGGATTCCAGTATGTAACAGGTAAATATTTATCTTGTCCGGAATATGATGACATTTTATTGCCCACCTCCATAGAAAAGCGAATCCAATATCTGCAAAACCACCCTGATTGTGCTGTTGTCAGTGCTGATGCATGGGTTGTAACAGAAAATAATATAGAAGAACGAAAAAATAAAATTTCACATAACAACCCTAACCGATTCGACCGAAACCATTTTTATCAGGCTCTGATGTCAAATAGCATATTCAATGCAGCTTGTAATATGCTACGAATGGATTTGTTTGATCAAACGCATACTGATAGGAAAATTTTCTCTTCACGTATTGCGCCTAATCAACAAATATTGCTTCCGCTTTATTATCATTACAACAGAGGATTTATAGAAGAACCTCTTTCAATTTTCTTGATTAGACAAGGTAGTGTCAGTCATCCCGAAAAAACGTTAGAAACAGAATTAAACAGGGATATTGAATATCGAGATATTCTATTTAATACATTGGAAAGTATTGATATGCCTGAAGATTTACTAGAATTGTATAAAAGAAGAGTCGAAATCAATGTACAAAAAGACTTTGTTTTGTTTGGTTACATATATAATGATTTAGCTTTACTGGAAAGTGCCCTTTGTTATCTGGAAAATCACCATGAAGCAACTCCAGAGCATTATTTGTACAGAAAAAGATTGAAAAGTAAAATCTTTCAATTTAAGCGTTATATTAAACAAAAATTGAAATGAATTTGACTTGTAAAGATTCAATATAAGTAGGCGTTTACAATTTATATGTAAGTAAGAATATATTGTGCGAGATATACCTACAAATGAAACTTTAAGAAAAAACTGTTTTGAATTAAATCAAGAATAATGTTATAGCCCTGTATAAAATTAGCCGTTAGTAATGGGAAGATACCCGTCCCGGTTTCGCACAATACAAATGAAGAGATGCCAAAGGCCATACAGGCAATTTATAGAGTAGGCGGAGAGCTGTTTTTCAATGAAGATACCTTCCGGCGGTGTCGGACGAATGATTTTGCAGTAAAAACGGATTTGGGTTGAATCGTAAATAGCCAGTGGTTATACTATGTGTGGCATCGGTTTTGCAGGGGATAAGCTGCTATGCGGCAGACCGGATTGAACTGAGAAAACTCATCTCAAATCGTCACATGATAAAATCTAAAATAATCTCTTGATAAAGGTATGAAACCTCGTATTTTCATAGCCATTCACTACCTTGAACTTGGTGGGGCAGAAATAAGTCTGATAGGTTTACTCAATGCAATAGATACTTCTCGGTATGATGTAGACTTGTTTGTGTACAGTCATCGTGGAGAGTTAATGAAGATGATTCCGTCCGGTGTACATATACTTCCGGAAATTAAAGAGTATGCACAGATAGAAAAGCCTATCAAAGAAGTCTTAAAGCAAGGCGGTTGGAAGATTGCGTTGGCGAGATTATGGGCAAAATACAGATTCTCGCGGTATGCAAAAAAAAATGATTTAAAAGATGGTGCGGCTATTCTTCATTATATATCAGAGTCTGTAATGCCTTTTTTGCCCGATTTAACGAAATATGGAGAATATGATTTGGCGATTAGTTTTTTGATTCCTCATGATATCGTTTTAAAAAAGGTTCGCGCAAAAAAGAAAATAGCTTGGATACATACCGATTATACCCGTATTAGCGTTAATGTAGATAAGGAATTGCCTATATGGAGTAAGTTTGATAAAATAGTTTCTATTTCACCGGATGTGACTACTGCATTTCTGAAAGTATTCCCCTCACTATCCAATAAAATCATTGAAATAAATAATGTTTTGTCACCGTTTTTTGTAAGAGAACGAGCTGAGGAATTTTCTCCTTCTTTACTTCAAGAGCAAGGAAGGATAAATTTGTTATCTGTTGGTAGATATACTGTTGCTAAGAATTATGATAATGTGCCGGATATATGTAAACGCATTCGTGAAGAGGGTCATAATGTATATTGGTATATTATAGGTTATGGAGGGGGGGAGGCTTTGATACGTTCGAGAATCAAAGAAGCGGGCATGGAGGACTATGTAATTCTTTTAGGAAAGAAAGAGAATCCTTATCCTTATATGAAAGCATGTGATATTTATGTGCAGCCATCCCGCTATGAAGGGAACTCGGTTACAGTTCGTGAAGCACAGATCTTAGGTAAACCGGTAGTAATTACCAACTATCTTACAGCAAAAAGTCAGATTAAGCAAGGAGTAGATGGAGTGATTGTTCCACTTGAAAATGAAAGCTGTGCGAAAGGGATTATCGAATTTATCGAGAATAAAGATTTGCAAAAGAAAATCATAGATTATTTGCAAACCCATGATTATGGAAACGAAAAAGAAATTGAAAAGATATATTCATTGATATGATTTATTTGTTCTTTCTGTTAAATATATTACGACTGTTTGTCTATAAAGTCCGATATGGTAGAAGGTATACCTCTTCTCTATGGGAAAGAATTCATAGTAAGGCAACATTAAAGTGTTACCAACTAGGACAATTCCAGTTAGGAAAAAACATAGAGATTTCCGATTATTGTGACTTTTTGGTTTTCGATAAGGCGAAAATTATCATTGGCGATCATACTTATTTTAATAAGTTCTGTATGATAAGTTGTCATTCAGGAGTGGAAATAGGGAAAGACTGTCTGTTTGGTCCCGGAGTTAAAATATTTGATAACGACCATCTGTTTACTAAAGATAAAGGAGTTTCTTGCTCGTTGAAAAGCTCTCCTATTAGTATTGGTAATCATTGTTGGATTGCTTCGGATGTGATTATATTGAAAGGAAGTAAAATTGGAGATAATTGTGTAATAGGAGCAGGATGTGTCATTAAAGGGGATATTCCTCCTTATAGTTTGGTTAAACAGCAAAGAGAACTTGAAATTGTCCCTATAAAAGAATAATTTTTTTGATGATACCTAAAATTATACACTACTGTTGGTTTGGCGGGAAAGAAAAACCCGAAACAGTCCGGAGGATGATACAAACATGGAAGTTGTATTGCCCCGACTACCGGCTAAAAGAATGGAACGAAACAAACTTCGACATTCATATTAACCGATATTGTAGGGAGGCATACGAACGGCGGAAATGGGCTTTTGTGAGTGATGTTGCCCGTATGTATGCTTTATATAATGAGGGAGGGATTTATATGGATACAGATGTTGAAGTGGTCCGTTCGCTTGACAGCTTATTAGATAATTCTGCTTTTTTAGGTTTTGAAGGAACAAAGTGGATTGCAACCAGTATTTTGGGAACAGAGCCTAATAATCCGGTGATTCGTTCTTTTATGGATTCTTATAATAGTCGTTCTTTTGTTCGGGAAGATGGTAGTTTAGACCAAACTACCAATGTGGAAGAGTGGACCAAACTGTTAGTCGATAAGTTCGGATTACAGTTAAACGGAAAAAAACAATGCGCTGCCGGATTTAATATTTTTCCTGCCGATTATTTTACGCCGTATGATTATCTAACCGGTAGGCTGCATCGAACCGATAATACTTATACGATTCATTGGTTCGGGCAATCATGGATAAATAATAAGCCGTGGCGGACAAAACTTTCTCAATGGTATCATCGTTTGCGCGGTATAAAAATGGAATAAGGATTGATGAAAACACTTACTATATTTACTCCTGCCTACAATCGGGCACATACCATCGGAAGGACTTACGAAAGTCTTTGCCGTCAGACATGTAAAGATTTTGAGTGGCTGATTGTGGATGATGGCTCCTCGGATAATACACGAGCGTTGGTTGAAGGTTGGATAAAAGAGAATAGAATTCCGATACGATACATTTATCAGCAGAATCAAGGAATGCACGGTGCGCATAATACTGCCTATCGGAATATTGAAACTGAGTTGAATACGTGTATTGACTCTGATGATTACATGCCTGATGATGCGGTAGAGAAAATAATTACTTTTTGGAAACGAAATGGCTCAAATCGGTATGCCGGATTGATTGGTTTAGACCGGACGGAAGACGGAAAGATTATCGGAACAAAATTCCCTGAAGATATGAACTCGACTACGCTTTACGGGTTTTATGCACGGGGCGGAAAAGGGGACAAAAAGTTGGTGTATCGTACCGAAGTAATTCGGCAATATCCCGAATATCCTTTGTTTGAAGGAGAACGTTATGTCAGTTTGGGATATAAGTATCAGTTGATAGATCAAGATTATGAATTACTGACGATGAACGAATCGTTGGTTGTTGTAGAATATCAGGCGGATGGTTCCAGCCGGAATATGTATAAACAGTACTGGAATAATCCGAAAGGATTTGCGTTTATCCGGAAAGCAGATATGAAGTTGATGCCGGGTTGGATACGGAAATTTAGGGCATGTATTCATTACGTATCAAGTTCGTTACGTGCTAAAAATAAATATTTTATATCTGAGTCTCCGTTACCCCTTTCTACTTTGTTGGCATTTATTCCGGGATTTATATTGTATAAGTACACGGAGTATAAGGTTAAGTCTGATAAAAAGTTTAAATTGAAGCATGAGTGAACCGATAAGGATATTGAATTTATTCACCATAATGAACCGAGGTGGTGCGGAAACGATGGTGATGAATTACTATCGGAAGATAGACAAGACGAAGGTACAATTCGATTTTATGGTACATCGTCAGGAGCGTGGAGCATACGATGACGAAATCGAAGCAATGGGAGGGCGAATCTTTCGCATGTGCCCCATTTATCCGCAAAATATTTTTCGGTATAAGCGATTGTTAAGAGAGTTTTTTGATACCCATCCGGAATACAGAATATTGCATTCCCACATGTCCGAATTAGGTTATTTCGCTTTTAAGGAAGCTGTTCGTCATCATGTACCTGTCAGGATTTGTCATGCACATAATGCTCCTGTTTTTAAAAGCGAGACATGGAAAGAAAAATTAAAAAGATTGCCGCGTGAGTGCTTGGCAAAAAAGATTCGCGGTTTGTCTACCGATTTTTTTACTTGTAGTGAAGTAGCCGGAGAATGGTTGTTTGGAAGAAAAAACAGATACAACTTACAGTTTATGCCTAATGCGATTGATTCAAAATCGTTTAGTTACAATCTTCAGAAATCTATTGAAGCTAAAAGGTCGTTGGGTTGGGAAAATAAAATAATAATAGGCCATGTTGGTCGATTTTGTCCACAAAAGAATCATAATTTTCTGATAGATATATTTCAGGCGTTTCACCAAGTTCATTCGGAGAGTATGCTTATTTTGGTGGGAAGTGGAGATTTGATGGGGCCAATTAAGAAAAAAGTTCGTTCATTAGGATTAGATGAATCAGTTTGTTTTTTAGGAAATCGGGCGGATATGTCATTGTTATATAGTGCTTTCGATTTGTTTTTATTTCCCTCTTTTTACGAAGGACTTCCTGTGTCGTTGGTAGAAGCTCAAGCGGCAGGATTACCTTGTGTGGTTTCAGATACGATTTCTTGTCAGACTAAAATCTTACCTTCTTATGTCAAAGTATCTTTACAGGAATCGCCTGTCACATGGGCAGAACAAATGGATTCCATCTTGTTACGGTGGAAAAGAAAAGATACCTCTTCAGAAATTAAGCAAGCGGGATTTGATATAACTACCAATGCCGAGTGGTTAACTCAGTATTATATAAATCGTTTCAACGGAAATGGATAATCCTTTGGTATCAATTATTGTTCCCGTTTATAATGTGGAGACTTATTTATCTCAGTGTTTAGATTCTTTGCAGAACCAAAGTTATACGAATATAGAGGTAATAGTTATAGACGACGGCAGTAAAGATAATAGTTGGTCGGTACTTCAGAAATATGTGGTCGATAAACGTTTTTGTTGTATCTCTCAAAACAATCAAGGTGTTTCCAAAGCCCGTAATAAAGGATTGGGTTTGGCCAAAGGTGAATACATCATGTTTGTTGATGCTGATGATTGGTTAGACTGTGATGCTGTAACTAAGTGTGTGACGGCTATGCAGGAATCAAACTCGGATGTTTGTCTGTTTGATTACATGCGTGAGTTTCAGAATACAAGCGAGCGAAGATCATTGTTTGATAAATCGCAAAAGTTTGACGAAAAGGCTTGTCAAGCTCTACAATGCCGTATGATTGCTCCGACAGGTACGGAATTGGTTCGTCCGCAGACCTTAGATTCGTTTGGAACTATTTGGGGAAAGTTATATAAACGTTCGGTATTGACAGATATCAAATTTGTTGATTTGAAAGTGATAGGAACGGCGGAAGACACTCTGTTTAATTGCTTTGCTTTTTTGCAAGTAAAGGAGGCTGTTTATTTGCACGAAGCCTTTTATCATTATCGGAAATATAATGCAGGAGCAGAGACGAAAAAATATAAACCGGACTTGTATCAGCGTTGGAATAAATTGTTTGAGTATATGAGTCGGTCTGCCTGCTCTGAAAAAGCTCGTACAGCATTGTCCAACAGGATAGCACTGAGCATAATAGGATTAGGATTGAATGAATGTATGTCCGACCAATCGTTTTCGCAAAAAAAGAAACAGTTACTTCATATTATAGGGCAATCCCATTATAAAGAGGCTTATAGAGAATTAGATTTTACTTATTTTCCTATTCATTGGAAACTGTTTTTCTTTTGCGCCAAACATCGGTTGGCTACACCTTTATTATTGTTGTTAAAAGTTATACATCGAATAATCGGTTAAGTAGAAAGGTATGAAAATCGTATATTGTCTGAATAGTATTCGCGGATTGGGAGGTGTTCAGAAAGTAACGTTGATAAAAGCGAATGCGTTGGCAAAAATTGCGGGGAACGAAGTCTATGTCATCGTTACAGACAACTGGAAAGAACATGTATTGGTAGAAGAAATATCCCCGAAAGTACATTTTATTAATCTGGAAGTGAATTATTATAAAGATGATTATAAATCAAGACTTCATCAGATAAAATCAAATTTGCGGATATTTCGTCATTATTTTCGTTTGCAGAAACAGATAAATCAGATAAAGCCCGATGTCATTGTTTCGGTGGGGCAAGGAGAAAAATACATCATTCCGTGGTTAAGGACTAAGGCTGTAAAAATACGCGAAATCCATTTTAATTCAGCTTATCGTCATTATACATATAGTAAGAAGTGGGTTGCTAAGTTGTTAGATTTTGTAGATTATAAATTAAATGCACGAGGATATGATAAAATAGTTCTCTTGACCAAAGAGGATAAAGAGACCAATTTCCCAGATAATGATAAGTTTACGTATGTTCATAATCCATTGACATTGGAGAGGTCATCTTATTCTGTTTGTCGTGAGCATACAGTAGTTGCCGTTGGGCGATTGGAATTACAGAAAGATTTTGAGTCATTGATACGGGCATGGCAGTTTGTTCATAAAGCGGCTCCGGATTGGGAGTTGAATATTTGGGGAGAGGGTTCTCGCAGACCGTATCTAACTCATTGGATAAAAGAATTAAGGCTTGAAGATTGTGTCTTTTTGAGAGGCTATACGAAAGATGTACATGCTAAATTAGAAGAATCTTCTGTCTTTGTACTTTCTTCATTGTTTGAAGGGCTTCCTCTTGTTATTTTAGAAGCGATGGGTTGTGGGCTTCCTGTGGTTTCCTTTACTTGTCCGTTTGGACCGCGCGATATTATACAAGAGGGAGTTAGTGGCTTTTTAGTGGAAGGTAGGAGCGAATCGAATTTAGCAGAGCGGATTATTCGTTTGATTCAGTCGCAAGAGTTGCGTGAACGTATGGGAAAAGCAGCATTAAAACGGACTAAAGATTTTGAAGTTTCAATGATAGTGAAACAATGGGTGAACTTGTTTCAAACAGAATTACAAAAGTAAAAAATGAATAGTTTAAATCCTACAATAAGTATAATCGTTCCGGTATATAATACCGAACAATATTTGCCAAAGTGTTTGGACAGTATAGCGGCACAAACTTTTACCGATTTTGAAGTTTTGATGATAGATGATGGTTCAACCGATGGATCGGGTGAAATTTGCGATCAATATAGCCAATCCGACAGTCGGTTTATTGCTATTCACCAATCTAATCAGGGTGTTTCGGCAAGCCGTAATAATGGTTTGAAGCAGGCAAGAGGAAACTATATAGCCTTTGTTGACAGCGATGATTACGTTCATCCGCAAATGTTGGAGTTGCTATACAAAGCAATCCGGCAAGGGGAATATGATCTTTCGGTAGCTCGCTATTTATCTGTAAATGTTGGTACTGAGATAGAAATTCAAAGGATTATAGAATTTCATTCTCAAGAGCTGTCAGCAGAAGATATTTTGTGTAAATTGTTCGGGAAGTCAGGAGAAGATATACAGTATATAGTTGTTTGGAATAAATTGTATGATAGACGTTTATTGGCAAATATTTGTTTTTCAGCGTTGAAAGTGTCTGAGGATTGGTTGTTTAATACGGAAGTATTTAGTAAAGTTCATAAAGTAATTGAAATAGATTGTAAATTGTACTATTACTTACAACGTAGCATGTCAGCTTCCCGCCATATTTCAGAAAAAGAAACAACAGATAGAATAAATGCTTTGTTAGCATGTTCGAAATTTCTTGTTCCCGGTTCAATGGAAGAGGCATGTTGTATTATGAAGCTCTATAAAGTTTTATTTAGCTCTCGTTTTTGGAATCGTAAGAAGGCATATTATAAAAATGTAGTAAAGCAGATTAGTGAAGTTCACAGACAAATATTCAAGCGGTTTTTGCGGAGCAAGTATATTTCGTTTTTTTATAAGGTATTGTTTATGGGATTTTTTTATTGTCCTTTATTGTATAGAACTTTTGTTTCTTTTTGTGAGTTAAAGACAAGAAAAGCATAATTGGAGGAGTTAATGAAAAAGATATCAATTCTTATACCATGTTATAATGAAGAAGCCTCATTACCTCTGTTGTACAATGAATTAGTGAAGTTAATGGATGCTCATTGTGATTACGAATGGGAGGTGTTAATGGTGAACGATGGTTCTAAAGATAAGACTTTAGAGGTTATAAAAGCGTTAAGGAATAAGGATAACAGAATCTGTTATGTTGACCTTTCACGAAATTTCGGAAAAGAAAAGGCAATGTTGGCAGGGTTTGATTATACGACAGGCGATTGTTTGGTAATTATGGATGCTGACCTTCAACACCTTTATATGATAAAATTAAATATGCAAAAATTCCGGAAAGTGTTTTAACGGATAGGTATGATACTGTGAGATTTGATAAGAGAACTTTTTTATTAGTGAAACGGGATTTCTTGTCTGATAAGTTTTTAACCCAAATAGATGTTGTACAAAATTAATAATCACAGTATCATGAGCTTAAAAAACGGAGTAGGGTATGATGTTTGCTTCACGAAGTTACTTTGTTGGAAGATTTAGAAAACAGTCTCTGAACAGGCTTTTCGAGTAGGTGAGATTATAGGGCTACTCTATTAAAACATAGTGGCTTTGGTTGTGTCTCTCAATATATAGGAGTTTATGAAACAAAAAATATTGATTCTTTTATCTATTCTTTTTCTGCTTTTTTATATTTATTCTTTAAGTATTTCTCCTTATGGTGTGGATCATGGTTATTACGTATCCGTGAGTAAGTGTTTGTCAGAAGGAATGATTCCGTGGAAAGACTTTCAATTAATCTATACTCCGTTGGGTATGTACTTTATGGCTATTCCGTATATGGTTGGAGGACTAGGATTATCATCAGCGTGGGCACAGGCTGTATTTTTTCTTTTTATAGTAGGAACAGCCGTTTTAGTGTATTATATATTATCTGAATTTGATTTGAAAAATTCCACAAAATGGTTAAGCGTATTATTTTATTTGATGCTCTATTATTCATCAGATACATTGTCTGTTGAGCTAGAACCTTTTGCTGTTTTTTGGTGTTTGTTGGGAGTTTTGTTTTTGTTGAAGTTTAATAAACAAGAGAAAGGCACGTTATATTTGTACGGAGCAGGACTGTGTGCTACATTGTCTTTTTTATCCAAGCAATACGGAGTGATAATTTTACTTGTATATATTTGCATGTTGTTATTGGGAAAGCGGAAAAGGATAATGAATATTGGAATACTTTGCTCCTCATCATTGATAAGTGTTCTGGTTTATTATGTTTGGATGGGATGGATTGTTAATGACTTTAGCTTTTATCAAGATTTAATGGGTAATGACTACCCAAGCAGATGGCAAACTTTTTTTTCTTGGGGAGTTAAGTTCTTCTTCTTAAAGTCATGTGTTTTTATAGTTATATTACCAGTTGTTTATTCCAAACTGAGCAGTGTCAAAAAAAGAATGGTGCTGATTTCGATTGTGGGAATATTGCTCTTCTCGTTACAGTTTTATGTCCGGCAATATTCTCATTATTGCTTGTTTATGTATCCATTTGTTGTTTTTATTTTTGCTTTTGTTTGGGATTCGATTACCTATAAGTTGTCATACTTGTTTCCGATTGGGAATATCTGTTGTGTTTTGATTTTATGTTATTTAGATTATGCACGAACGGAGCAGGGACAGATAAAACTGATCCAACAATCGCTTTATAAAGAAATATCCAAGCAACTTCCTGCACCGACAAAAACAATCGTAGGGACAAAGGAATGTTTGCAAGGACCTCAAATTTTTTCTGAAGTAGAAAATGTGAAACCTGTAAATTATTTATGTAATAAATTTGGTTTTGATTCTACCGAATATCCTGAACGTGTATTGAAACTTTTTCCGGATGCTGAATGTATGATAGTGGATGATGATTATTTGTCTTGGGTTTATCAATTAGATTCAATTCAAGTCAGTAAGCAATTACAAAGAATGTCATTAGTGACAACGATATATCCTTATAAAATAAAAATATATAAAACTGTAAGAAAGTAAATCAAATTAATATCTTATGAAATCGTTAGTATTGGTTATTACATGTTTTATCATGTCATTTGGCATGGAGGTAAAAGCATCAGTTTTTCATTTGAATCAAACTGTTGATCAAACCGTTATACAGGCGGTGAAAGAGAAAAACTGGAAGTTGAAGGTAGATATGGCTTTCTTGAGCGATGGAAAAACTCAGGCGTTGCCTTCCGATTCGTGTTTTATGATGGTGAATGGGGCAGATGCTACCCTTTGTTTGCCGTATGTGGTGAACGAACAGAGTGATGAAAAGGTGAGTTTGCAAGGAAAAGTAACGGCTTATTCGTTCCGCGATAAGGGAGACCATTATACCGTTAATCTGCATGTTACGTGCGAAGCGAAAAACTATTCGTTTACGATACACGTGTATAAAGAAGATGGATTGGGGTCTATTCTGCTTAACTCGTCGAAATTGAGTTATAGCGCGGAGCTGGTAAAATGACAGCCTATGTATAGACACTGTTTGAAGCGTGTTTTCGATTTCTTGTTTGCATCGGTTGCCTTGTTGATTTTGTTGCCTGTTTTGCTGTTGATAACGGTAGGGCTGCATGTCGCTAACAAGGGGGCCGGTGCATTTTTTTTTCAGGAACGCCCCGGTAGATATGGCAAATTGTTTAGAGTCATTAAGTTTAAGACGATGACGGATGAGCGAGATGAACAAGGACAGCTGTTGCCCGATGCGGAACGTCTGACGAGAATCGGAAAGATAGTACGCTCGCTTTCGATTGATGAATTACCTCAGCTGGTCAATGTGCTGAAGGGAGACATGGCGCTTATCGGGCCTCGGCCTCTGTTGCCCCAATACCTGCCTTTGTACAGTAAAGAGCAGGCACGCCGACACGAGGTACGTCCCGGTATTACAGGTTGGGCACAGGTTCACGGACGGAATGCCATCAGTTGGACGAAAAAGTTTGAGTTGGATGTGTGGTACGTAGATCATTGTTCGTTTCTGCTCGACGTGAAGATTTTTTTTCTGACCATCAAGAAAGTGCTGGTCAGGGAAGGTATTTCGCAGGAAGGACAGGCTACGATGGAATATTTTAACGGTAAAAATTAGCAAAGATGTTTTTATACGGAGCAAGTGGTCATGCCAAAGTGATTATAGATATTCTGGAGGCTTGTGGCATGACGGTTGAAGGATTGATAGACGACAATCGGGAGAAAACCGAATTGTCGGGCTATCCGGTGTTTCATGAGTGGCAGGCAGACAAGTCGCCGTTGATAATAAGCATCGGCGATAATCGGATACGCCGGATGATAGCCGAACGTGTTGAGGCTGATTTCGGTGTGGCGGTTCATCCGTCGGCAATCGTTTCACGGCGATGTACGTTGGGAGCGGGCACGGTGGTTATGCAGGGAGCGATTATTCAGAGCGATGCAGAGATAGGAAAACATTGCATCATCAATACCGGAGCTTCGGTAGACCATGAGTGCCGGATTGGGGATTTTGTTCATATATCGCCGCATTGTACCCTGTGCGGAAATGTTACCGTGGGCGAAGGAAGCTGGATCGGTGCAGGTTCTGTCATCATTCCCGGTGTGAAGGTAGGGAAATGGAGTGTAATAGGTGCCGGTTCGGTAGTTACGAAAGATATTCCTGATGGTGTATTGGCGGTAGGGAATCGGTGTCGGGTGGTGAAAAGCGGATATAAGTTATGAAGCGGAAAGTGATTCGTATTACAACAATTCCAATGTCTTTGAAAATCTTGTTTCCCGGACAACTGAAGATGTTGGCAGAGGAGTATGAAGTGGTAGCCGTTTCATCTCCCGGCAAAGAGTTAGACGAAGTGGGCAGGAGAGAGGGAGTGCGCACGGTGGCCGTACCGATGGAGCGTCATATCTCGCCTTTTAAAGATTTAGTTTCTCTGTGCCGGCTTATCCGGCTGTTTCGTAAGGAGAAGCCGTGGATGGTACATTCGCATACCCCGAAAGCGGGACTGTTGGCGATGTTGGCGGCATGGATGTGTGGCGTTCCGGTGCGTATCCATACGTTTACCGGACTGGTGTTTCCTACGGCGGTGGGTATGAAGCAACGCCTGCTGATGGCTACCGACCGGTTGACGTGCGCTTGTGCCACGCTGGTTAATCCCGAAGGGAAAGGTGTGAAGCGCGATTTGGAGCGGTATCATATTACTTCAAAGCCTTTGCGCATTATTGGTAACGGGAATGTTAACGGTATCGATTTGTCGTATTTCAGTCGGACGCAGGAGGTTTGTAAAACCGCTGCGACCGTTCGTGAAGAGGGCTGCGTTACGTTCTGTTTCGTTGGTAGAGTAGTGGGAGACAAGGGAATGAATGAACTGGTCCGGGCTTTTTTGCGTTTGTATGCGCAGCATACTCAGGTGCGGTTGCTGTTGGTCGGTCCTTTCGAAGATGAGTTAGACCCGCTGCAGCCCGATACCAAGCAAATCCTCTTGAACCATCCTGCCATACGTTTTATGGGTTGGCGGAGCGATATCCGTCCTTTCCTTGCCGCATCGGATGTTTTTGTCTTCCCCAGTTACCGCGAGGGCTTTCCCAATGTCGTTTTGCAAGCCGGGGCGATGGGACTGCCTTGTATCGTGACCGATATCAACGGATGTAATGAAATCGTACAGGAAGGAGTGAATGGCTTGATTATTCCACCCCGCGATGAAAACAGTCTTTATGAGGCGATGTATAGGCTGGCAACACATACGGAAGAGCGGGAATCAATGGCTCTACAGGCCCGTCCGATGATAGCGAATCGGTATGAACAGCATGATTTATGGAATAAGTTAAAAGAAATTTATCAAGCTCAAATCAAAAAATAGCTATGTATTTTATTCTCTCCTCGTTGCTTTCATTTGTTTGTAATCCTGTGTTTTATATCATTGTATGTTTGGTTTTGGCATGGTTGGTTAAGAGCCGAATCGTAAAAAAAGTTTTATATGGAGTGAACATTGTTCTTGTTATATTGTTTACTAACCAGCCGTTTTCCCGGTTTGTCAAGGAACAATGGTATAAAGAGTATGACCATCCGCTTCCGGCAGGCAAGGTATATCAGTATGGCATTGTATTGGGCGGATACAGCAACTGGGACTGGGAAAGAAATCGAGTAGAATTTAGTGAGATAGCCGACCGCTTATTGGCTGGCATTTATTTATATAAACAAGGAACAGTTAAGAAATTGGTTTTAGCTTCCGATGGTTCGATTATCGAAAATCCTACGGGGCAGGGACCGAAAGGTAATCCGAGAGGGATGATGGCTTTCTTGCGGGCGATGGGTATGCCTGAGCATGATGTGATATTAGAGGTCAAGGCACGTAACACCCGAGAGAATGTTACACGTACGCTGGAGTTGCTGGGCGACAGTCTGCGCACTTCTCCTTCGCTGCTGATAACATCGGCAGTCCACATGCGCCGCTCGTTGTCGGCTTTCCAAGCCGAAGGTTTGCATCCGGACTATTACATTACCGATACGCAGGTGCGGATAGACGGTGAGGGAGACAGCTGGATGCCATCGCTCCAAACCTTGTCTGAGTGGCCGGAACTGTTGCATGAGTGGATTGGGTATTTGGTGTATAAAGTAAAAGGATGGTGAAGTCGTGGTAGAGGTTTTTTCAACGTTATCCGGCATGATTCGGAGTGTGAAAAAATTCTACCCATAGTGCAGGTAAGTTCTATGGGTAGAACCGGGGAACTTTACCGCATGAAACAAGGAACGCTAACGGTTGCGTTTTCCAGAATATCTGATTAGATTTAATGTGCTGTTAATCAGATTTGTAGATTTGAACGGATTCATGATGTTTTATTTATAATTTTAATGATAAAGATATGTTTAAAGGTAATTTGTTGAAATTCGTTTCGCATGGTGCATGGGCTTTTCTGATACTGGGAGTGACTGCGTGTGTAGATAACGACTACGATTTGACGAAAGACATTGATTACACCGTTACGGTGGGAGGTGACTTGAGTATTCCGGGGAGCAACACGGAAGCCATTACGCTGAAAAAGATTCTGGACATGGATGAAACCAGCATCGTGAAGGCCGATGAGAATGGCTTTTATTCGCTGGTAAAGTCAACGGCTCCGCAGCAAACCGATGTGAAGGTTGACAGTATTTTGTTTAATAACGAGATGTTTGATTCTGAAGGAGCGGAAACATTCCTTGAAATGCCTCAGGGGATGTTTGATGCGTTGCCTGAAAATGAGGCAATAGAGTATCCGGTTCAGCGGGAAGTTACATCGGTTACTGCTGAAAAAACAGACGTTACGGATGAGTTGTTGGTGATTGACAGCGCAGTTACGGAACTGCCAATGGATTTGGAATATCGTTTCCTGCCCGATAACGACTTGCAGAAGATTTATCTGAAAGCCGGATATCAAATTGATTTTCCGGATTACGTAGTAATATCGGAGGCTGAGAACACCGATAAATCGTTGATAGAAGTCCGCAATGGGAAAAGCATTTTCTTCAAAAAAGATTTGATGGTTAATGAAAACGGATTGAATATCCCCGTTATGATTCGCGTATTGGATTTTACCAATATGCCCGAAGGCAGTGGCTTTACTTATCCGAGCAAAATGAAAATAGACATGGAACTTGTTTCGGAAGGACAGATTTATTTCTATAAAAAAGACTTTGTGCAAAATACCAACCGGCATAACATTCATTTCATGAGAACGCCTCGACTGCGTGAGGGAAAGATTATGAACTGTAAGGTTAAGGTTCAGCCGGAGATAAACATCGAGATGGAATCGATACAGATAGATAATCTTCCGGACTTCTTGTCTGATGAAGACGTGGTAGTCGATTTGGTCGATCCCAAGTTTTATGTAACGGTAACCAACTCTGCTCCGGTGGATGTCAACCTTAATGCCACGATAACTGCGCATCGGAAAGACGGCAGTAGTTCCATTCAGGTAGGAGACAAACACGGTGTTCCGGTGGTGATACCGAAGAGTGTTGAAAATTATGTAATTTGTTTCCATAAACAAAACACCGAGGTTGAAGGTGCCGACCAGAGCATTCAGCTTACCGACATGGATGTGTTGATAGAAAAGATTCCTCAATATATCAGCATTGACGATATTGAATCGAACGTGCCCGACCGGTATTACTACGTGCGTCCGGGACGTACCTACTCCGTACTGACCGAAACTCGGATAGATGCTCCGCTGACGTTTGGCGAAAAAACAAATATTGTTTATCGGGATACGTTAGACGGATGGCATGAGGATTTGGATAAATACGACATGAAGGCTGCTACGATAACAATGGATGCCGTAAATGCGATACCGCTGAATATGAAACTGGACGTACAGGCGATTGACGTAAACGGCAATGAAATTCCGGACATCGTTGCTACGGTGGATAAAAGCATTGCCGCGGGCTATATGGAACAACCAACCACTACTACGATAACTATTCAGTTGACTTCACAAAATGGTTCGATATCTAAATTAGACGGTTTGTTGCTAATAGCTAACGCTACGTCTCCCGCCACGAATGAGTCACAACAGTTAAATGAGAATCAAACATTGACGCTTACCAATGTGCGTGTATCGGTTAAAGGAGGAGTAAAAATAGATTTGAATTAAAAGACACTGAAGTTATGATAAAGAAATGTAGTTATTATTGTGGAACAAGTATTCTGTTGTGGTTGGTGTGTGTGTTTGCTGCTGTTGCTCAGCAGCCGCTTCGTTCGGGGTATTTCTTAGACGGTTTTTATTATCGTCATCAGTTGAATCCTGCATTTGCTGCCGAACGTAATTATATCAGTATCCCTGTCCTCGGAAATATCAACGTTGAGGCGCAGGGAAATATCGGAGTCAGTACGTTTTTATATCCGTATCAGGGCGACCGTCTGACTACTTTTCTGAATGAAAGCGTAGGAACGGATGAGTTTATCGGTAAGCTGAAAGACAGAAACCGTTTTAACGTTAATCTGAACCTGTCGGTGCTTTCTTTCGGATTCCATAAGTGGGGAGGATTCAATACTTTCGATATAAACCTGAAGTCATCTACCGGCTTTTCGTTGCCGTCTCAGTTGTTCGAGTTTATGAAGTTGGGTATGCAGGGCGAGAGTACGGAATATCGCATGGATAATATCAACATCCATACCAATAATTATGCTGAAGTGGCGCTCGGACACTCACGTCAGATTAACGAACGCCTGCGTGTAGGCGGTAAGTTCAAGCTCTTGGTGGGACTTGGTAATGCCAGTGTCAAGATGAACGATGTACGTGTAAACCTCTCGCAAGACAAATGGATGGTACAGGCGAACGGTGAAATGAATACTTCCGTCAAGGGACTATATATGCCTACCAAGCAGGAGAGCGGCAAAGATGTGAATACCGAAGCCGAAAAAGACTTGGTAGACTGGGAAAATATCGACTTTGATACTCCCGGACTTTCGGGAATGGGTGCGGCAATTGATTTGGGTGCATTTTATAAGTTGAACAATGAAATTACCCTATCGGCAGCGTTATTGGATTTCGGTTTCATCTCATGGCATAATACCATCCACGCTGTTACGTCCAATAAACCGTGGGAGTTCAGTGGTTTTCAAAACATTGCCATCGATTCGGATTTGGGTGATGACGACCCTAATTCGTTGGAATCTCAGATAGACGATTTGGGTAAGGGGTTGGAAGAATACGCCAGCTTTCACCGCCGTTCTACGGGAGGAAGTCGTACAGCCATGCTGGGAGCTACGCTCAACTTAGGTGCCGAATACGTTCTTCCGGTTTACCGGAAACTGAAATTCGGCTTCCTGTCTACCACCCGCATTAACGGAAAATACAGTTGGAGCGAAGGCAGACTGTCTGCCAATGTAGCCCCGGTGTCATGGTTCGAAGCAGGAGTCAACTACGGGCTTTCCTCGTTCGGTTCGTCCTTCGGATGGATAATCAACTTCCACCCCGCCGGTTTCAATTTCTTTATCGGCATGGACCATCTGATGGTGAAAGTAACTCCGCAGTATTTCCCTGTTCACCGCGCCAATGCCAACTTCAGCATAGGGTTTAACGTCCCTTTCGGCAAGAAGTGTTCATAAAGGATTAACATTTTATCTGCATGGAAATAGCCAACTGACTCTCTGCGAATCGGTTGGCTATTTTTGTTTGTTGTAATACGTACTTTATCGGATGCTTACTGTCAACTTTATACTCGTTGATAAGAAGAGTTTGTTGTTTTATGAATCTACAATGTGTACTTTATCGGATGCTTACATTACTGATATCAGTTCAAATTATTAAATTTGCAAAATTGGCATTATGTTTATGACTATAATATTTGATTCTTATTTTTCACATTTTAATTAGAATATTATGAATATAAAGTATTATAAAATAATAGTAAAAGGCAACGACAAAATAGGAGGAGTATTATATGCTCCAGATAATTGGCCATACCCAATAGCAAAAGATGGAGAAGAAGTTAAAAATTGGAATACTCTTATTGTAAAATTACGAGATGGAGAATATAGACCCTTTCACTTGTGTATTGGTGGCGCAAACCTAGTAAATCAAGAAATGAAGGAGCTTTTTGAAACCTTTATAAAAAATAATGATGATATTGAATTTCTACCTGTAAAAACAGTAAGTGAGATATATGGTGATAGAATATATTATATAATGCATTTTAAAAAAATATTCGATGTTATTGATCGCAAGAAAACAATATATGTAGAAGGTACAGATTCTATATTAAAATTAAGACTTGATTATGATAAAGTTAAATCATTAAATATTTTCAATTCACAGCCTGTAATTAACGATATAATAGTATCAGAACAAGTAAAAAAAAGCATCAAAAAAAACAAACTTGATTTAGGAATAGAATTTATGCCTTTATATTGTGGTATATATATAATGTTGAAAGAGAAAATTGAATATTGGCTTAACCAAATTAATGCAGAAGCGTCATATCTACCTACTCATATTGTTGCTTTCAATTTTGGACTTTTTGAAACCGAGAATGGATATGGTATTTATTTGATAGGCTCAAATTTCTATGATGAGCATGACGATGATTGGGCTTGCAATATTGATTTTGAACCTAAAAATAAATATTTGAATTTTAATTCCGAGAATATAAAAACGATGAAGTGGGAAGAATTTCAGAATGAAGTTAAAAGTATTATCTCTAAATATATATCAACTAATATAAACCAATTACCTATATTTAAGGGGAAAGTTATAACAATAGGTTTTGACGATGGTAATCTAGTGAAAATAAGATAATGTTATTTCTTAAAATATAACATTATTAGAAATTAAAATGTATAAAAGAGGATGTATCGGAATTTTGATACACCCTCTATCCGTTTTTTAGGGTAAAATATTATTCCCCCTCCCCGGTTTCCTTTAACTTATACACCCGATGCGGAGCGCGTCCCTCGAAAGTCAGTTTATCCGCTTTAATCCATTTGTTCAACTCACGCTGTGCGTTCGAGCGCAGCAGGCCCGTCAGTTCGCTGTATTGCGTGCGGGTTATCGCTCCGTGCTTTTGCAAATACGTTTGCAGGCGGGCGAACCGCTCGTCTTCGGTAAAGCGCGATGAACTTTCGCGGAACTTGCGGAAACGGTCGGCACGCTCCAGACCGCCGTCGCACCGGAAATTCTTTGCAGGTTGAAGGTTTATCTTGCCGAAGTGGATGGACTGCGCGTGAATCTCATTTTCGGCTTTTATCTCGCGGTCGGCTTGCAGGGATGCCTCGGCGTAACACATACCGCCTACCTGAACCCGATAGCCGTAGCTCAGGTGATGAAGCACGCGGCGTTCTATCTCGGTCATTACGCCTACCACCGTTCCCGGCTCGAAGCTGGATTCCGATGCTATTTCATGCACTAATTGTTCCCACGACACCGTTCCGTTTGTTACTAATTTAGGATACAGAATACGTGTTTTTCCCCCGTCTTTCGGATTGGGAATAGAAAGAAAGTCATACTTTGCTGCCATGTTATTCGGTTTGTTATGGTTGTTTTTTTATAACCCGGCAGGCTGGGCTGTATAACCCGCCTTGCCGGGTTATATAACTCACTTTGGCGAGTCGTACGACCCACCTTGCCGGGTTATGGAATTTTTGCTTACAAATATACAACATCAACGGGCGGAATGCAAGAGCCGGTAGCGGGAAAAACCAATCATCGGAATATTAAAACAGGCTTTTAATAGTATTGTTATATTTATTCGATTCTTGCTTGTTGTGTTATCAAAATGATGTTATTTATGGGAAAATAGTTGAATGTTGCGAATATATTATTTATATTTGCGGAAAAGTGTATACAGAGATAAAAATAATCGTATGGTTTACGACATTGACATGTTAAGAAAATTCTATGCGCTCTATCCGGAGCGGGTAGAAAAAGCCCGCAAGAAGTTGGGCAGGGCGATGACGCTGGCAGAAAAAATATTGTATGCTCATTTATATGATGAGGCAAACGAGGGGTTGGATTTTCGTCGGGGAGAGGATTATGTGAATTTCCGTCCCGACCGCGTGGCGATGCAGGATGCTACGGCGCAAATGGCGTTACTGCAATTCATGAATGCCGGAAAATCGGCTTCGGCGGTTCCCGCTACCGTGCATTGCGACCATCTGATTCAGGCTTATAAAGGGGCAGGTGTGGACTTGCCTGCCGCTTGCGAGGCGAACAGCGAGGTTTACGACTTCCTGAAAAGCGTGGCGGCGAAATACGGACTCGGTTTCTGGCGTCCGGGGGCAGGGATTATCCATCAGGTAGTGTTGGAAAATTATGCTTTCCCCGGCGGTATGATGGTGGGCACCGACTCGCATACGCCGAACGCCGGCGGACTGGGCATGATTGCCATAGGCGTGGGCGGCGCGGATGCTGTCGACGTGATGACGGGAATGGAATGGGAGTTGAAAATGCCGAAACTTATCGGGGTGAAGCTGACCGGACGACTGAGCGGATGGGCTGCACCGAAAGATGTGATACTGAAGTTGGCGGGTATCCTGACCGTAAAGGGAGGAACAAATGCCATTATTGAATATTTCGGCGAGGGAACTGCCTCGCTTTCTGCAACAGGCAAGGCGACCATTTGTAACATGGGAGCGGAAGTGGGGGCTACCACTTCGGTGTTCCCCTTCGATGAAGAGATGGTTCGTTACTTGCGGGCTACGGGGCGCGATGAAATCGCTTCGCTTGCCGAGGCTTGTGCCGACTGCCTGAGAGCGGACGATGCTGTCGTAAACCGTCCTGAAGGGTATTACGACCGCCTTATCGAAATCGACCTTTCATCGCTCGAACCTTATATCAACGGGCCGTTTACGCCCGATGCCGCCTGTCCCATATCCGAGTTTGCGGTAAAGGTGAAAGCAAACGGTTATCCGCAGCGGATGGAAGTGGGGCTGATAGGTTCGTGTACCAACTCTTCGTATCAAGACCTGAGCCGTGCGGCTTCACTGGCACGTCAGGTTAAGTCGAAAGGGCTGAAGATGGCTTCCCCGCTGATAGTCAATCCGGGGTCGGAGCAGGTGTACTGTACGGCGAAGCGCGACGGGATGATAGCCGATTTCGAAGCTGTGGGCGGGGTTATCATGACCAACGCCTGCGGTCCGTGTATCGGACAGTGGAAGCGCGAAACAGACGATAACACCCGTGCCAACTCGATAGTAACCTCGTTTAACCGCAACTTTGCAAAGCGTGCTGACGGAAACCCGAACACACACGCTTTTGTGGCTTCGCCCGAGCTGGCGATGGCACTTACCATAGCCGGCGATTTGTGTTTCAATCCGCTGACCGACACGCTGGTAAACGAGCAGGGTGAGGCGGTGAAACTGGATGCTCCGCAGGGTGAAACCTTGCCCGAACGCGGCTTTACGGTAGACGATAACGGATACGTAGCTCCGGTAACGGACGGTGGCGACATCGAAGTAACCATCCGTCCCGACTCGGCGCGGCTTCAGAAATTGCAACCTTTTGCGCCGTGGGACGGAAAAGAATTGACCGACATGCCGCTGCTGATTAAAGTGCAGGGGAAATGTACCACCGACCACATTTCGATGGCGGGAGCATGGCTGCGTTTCCGAGGGCATCTGGAAAACATTTCCGATAACATGCTGATGGGAGCGGTAAATGCTTTCAACGGGAAAACAAACTGCGTATGGAATAGATTGACGGGCGGTTACGAAGCCGTATCTGCCGTGGCGAAACAGTATAAAGCGGCGGGGATTCCTTCTATCGTGGTGGCAGAAGAAAATTACGGTGAAGGCTCAAGCCGTGAACACGCGGCGATGGAACCGCGCTTCCTGAATGTGCGTGTCATCCTTGCCAAGAGCTTTGCGCGGATTCATGAAACCAATCTGAAAAAGCAAGGCATGTTGGCATTGACGTTTGCAAACAAAGCCGATTACGACAAGATACAGGAACACGACCGCATATCCATTCTCGGACTGAAAGACTTTGCGCCCGGACGTCCGCTTTATGCGGTTATTACGCATGATGACGGAACCACTGAAACTTTCGAGGTACTGCATACCTACAATGAGATGCAAATCGGTTGGTTTAAGGCAGGAGCAGCACTGAATAAAGTTAATAGTTGATCATCGCGTTTCGTTTTTCATTCTTGATTATTAATTTTTAATTGAATACAGATGAGCAAAGTATATATGAAAGACGGGAAACTGGTTGTTCCCGATAATGTAACAATTCCCTTTATCGAAGGAGACGGAGTAGGAGCGGAGATAACCCCCGTATGTCAGCAAGTGGTAAAAGCCGCTGTGGAGTTGGCGTATCTTGGCAAACGCTCCATCGAGTGGAAAGAAGTGCTTGCAGGAGGCAAGGCGTTCGAGCAGACCGGCGAATGGCTGCCCGAAGCCACGATGGACGCTTTCCGTGAATATCTTATCGGTATTAAAGGGCCGCTTACCACACCCGTAGGCGGCGGAATCCGTTCGCTGAACGTAGCGTTGCGCCAAACGCTCGACCTTTATGTATGCCTTCGTCCTGTGCGTTGGTTTAAGGGCGTGGTATCTCCGGTAAAAGAACCATCGAAAGTAAACATGCACATTTTCCGCGAGAATACCGAAGACATCTATGCCGGCATCGAGTGGGAGCAGGGTACGCCCGAAGCCCGGAAGTTTTTCGCTTTCCTTCGCGATGAGATGGGCGTAACGAAAGTCCGTTTCCCCGAAACCTCTTCGTTCGGCGTGAAACCCGTATCGAAAGAAGGTACGCAACGCTTGGTGCGTGCTGCCATCCGCTACGCGCTGGCACAACAACTGCCGTCGGTAACGCTGGTTCACAAAGGAAACATCATGAAATTTACCGAAGGCGGCTTCAAGCGTTGGGGGTATGAAGTGGCTGAAACCGAATTTGCCGACCAAACGTTTACCATGAATCAGTACGACCAGATAAAGAAAGACTTGGGCGAAGAATCGGCAAAAGCTGCGGTGGCAAAGGCTATAAACGACGGAAAGGTAATAATAAAAGACTGCATTGCCGACGCATTCTTGCAGAACACGCTGCTGATTCCGGAGGAATATTCGGTAATTGCTACGTTGAACCTGAACGGCGATTATATTTCCGATCAGCTTGCGGCGATGGTGGGCGGCATCGGTATCGCTCCGGGAGCAAACATCAATTACCTGACGGGACACGCTATTTTTGAAGCAACCCACGGGACAGCTCCCAACATTGCCGGAAAGAATGTGGTTAACCCGTGTTCGCTGTTGCTTTCGTCTGTCATGATGTTAGAGTATCTGGGATGGAACGAAGCCGCCCAACTGATAGTAAATGCTCTGGAAAGAGCCTTCTCGCTGGGCGAAGCCACTCCGGACTTGGCGCGTTTTATGGACAACGGAAAACCCATAGGGACGGCAGAGTTCGGTAAGCGGATTGTGGAGTTAATGTAAATGTTTTGTTAGAAACCAACTTAGTTGAAAGGAAGAAAGCATGAAAAAAGAATACATCGTATATAAACTTTCGGAGTGTGCAAAACAGGCATGTAGAATAGACAACGAACTGTTTACAAAATACAACGTGAAGCGCGGACTTCGTAACGAAGACGGAACCGGTGTATTGGTGGGACTGACCAAGATAGGTAACGTGGTGGGATATGAACGTACCGAAGAGGGACTGAAGCCCATCCCCGGAAAATTGTTTTATCGCGGTTACGACTTGGAAGACATAGCCCACGCTTTGTTAAAAGAGAAACGTTTCGGGTTTGAAGAAGTGGCTTACTTACTGCTTTCGGGTGAGCTGCCGGACAGTGAGCAGTTGGCATCTTTCAAGGAGCTGATAAACGATAACATGCCGCTGGATAAGAAAACCACCATGAACATCATCGACCTTGAAGGTCAGAACATCATGAACATCTTGGCGCGGAGCGTGCTCGAAATGTATACGTTCGATCCGAATCCCGATGATATTTCACGCGATAACCTGATGAGGCAATCTATTGAGTTAATCTCAAAATTTCCTACCATTATCGCATACGCCTATAACATTTATCGCCACAGTATGCACGGGCGTTCGCTTCACATTCGTCATCCGCACGAGAACTTGTCGCTGGCAGAAAACTTTCTCTACATGATAAAGAAAGAATACACTCCGCTGGAAGCGCGGATGCTGGACTTGCTGCTGGTGCTTCAGGCAGAACACGGTGGCGGTAACAACTCTACGTTTACCGTGCGTGTCACCAGTTCTACCCGTACCGATACTTATTCCAGCATAGCTGCCGGCATCGGTTCATTGAAAGGCCCGCTTCACGGAGGAGCCAACATTCAGGTGGTAAAAATGTTCCATCACTTGAAAGAAGTAATATCCGACTGGACGAATGTAGATGAAATAGACACTTATCTTACACGGATGCTTAACAAAGAGGCTTACGATGGCAGCGGACTGATATACGGTATCGGTCATGCCGTTTATACCATATCCGACCCGCGCGCCGTGTTGCTGAAAGAGCTGGCGGGTGAGCTGGTGGCAGAGAAAGGATGTGAGAAAGAGTTTGCTTTTCTTGAGTTGCTGGAACAACGCGCCATCGAATGTTTCAAGAAAGTGAAAGGTTCGAAAAAAAGAGTATGTTCGAACGTCGACTTTTATTCCGGCTTTATTTATGAACTGATGGGGTTGCCTCACGAAATCTATACCCCTCTGTTTGCTATGGCACGTATCGTAGGATGGACGGCACACCGTATTGAAGAACTGAATTTTGAAGGACGCCGTATTATTCGTCCGGCTTATAAAAATGTGTTGGACGAAGTAACTTACACGCCGATATCGGAACGTTAAAATGTATACCGGCTGATATGATGGGGTATCCGAAAGAAGCGACAGACTTTCTTTAGGATACCCTGCTTGGTTTATGGCTTTTGCTTTAAGGCTTCCGGTAGTTCATAAAAGCCCTTCGGCTGCATTTTGTTTTTTATTTTTACACAAAGCGCGGTAAGACGTTTTGCGCAAGTAGGCTTTTTCATACCCATTTCGTCGGCTATCTTTTGGTAGCTCAAGTTTTGGTAAAAATGAAGTGCCAACATCTCTTGCTCGATTTCCGAACATTCTTCGATGACCTCATCCATCACATCGTATGCCTTTTCCAAAGTGATAAGTAAAGGAGTCGGGTTAGGCGATGCCGGCAGCCTGTCCATACGGTAATGTTCATTCCGCAGCGGTGCGTTCTGGTTCCGCCGGAAATAATCATTCAGGTAATTGTATGTAAGCCGCTTGAGCCACGCGCGGAATTGCCCGGTTTCGGTATATTTGCTTTTCAGTTTGGTGAATACATGGAGGAATACCTCTTGTATGATGTCTTCGCGTTCCTCCCGCTGTATGATTTTAGAAGCTACGATTTTTTCAACAGTTGTGTAGTATCGGTTATATAGAGCAGTTGCGGCTTCCGAAGAGTTTAGCTCACAATAAATTTTTATCAGTTCGTGGTCTGGTAAATCAAAAGAGTGGTTCATCGTGTTAATCAGAGTATAAAAAAGCACGGATTCGTCGAAAAAAAGTGTGTTGTGAATCCACCTTGTTCGATAGTCCGTGCTTGAATTAATTTTATTCTTATAAAAATGAATGCGGTTATTAAATCTTGTCTACTTCCTCCAGATTCTTTTCAATTTCGGCGTCGCTGAGTTCGTAATTCATCAGGTTGCCCGACAGATATTGGTCGTACGCACTCATATCAATCAGTCCGTGCCCCGACAGGTTAAATAAAATCACTTTTTCTTCACCCGTCTCTTTACACTTGTTGGCTTCTTGGATGGCAGCGGCAATGGCGTGGCATGATTCAGGCGCCGGAATAATGCCTTCGCTCTTGGCAAAAAGAATACCCGCATCGAACGATTCCAGTTGCTGGATATCTACTGCCTCCATCAGCTTGTCTTTCAGAAGCTGAGAAACAATGACACCTGCACCGTGATAACGCAAACCGCCGGCATGAATGTTGGCAGGAGCAAAATTATGTCCCAACGTGTACATAGGCAGCAGCGGGGTATATCCTGCTTCGTCACCGTAATCGTATTCGAATTTACCTCTCGTCAGTTTCGGGCAAGAAGCAGGTTCGGCAGCGATGTATCGGGTTTGTTTTCCTTCCAAAATGGTATGACGCATGAACGGGAAACAAATGCCTCCGAAGTTAGACCCACCTCCGAAGCAGCCGATGATGATGTCGGGATATTCGCCTGCCATCTCCATTTGTTTTTCGGCTTCCAGCCCGATAACCGTCTGGTGAAGCGTAACATGGCTTAAAACCGAACCAAGAGTATATTTACAGTTGGGAGTAGTGCGTGCCAGTTCTACCGCTTCCGAGATAGCCGTACCGAGTGAACCCTGATGATTCGGATATTTAGTCAGTATATCTTTACCAGCCCGGGTAGACATGGAAGGCGAGGGAGTTACCTGTGCGCCGAACGTTTGCATGATACTGCGGCGGTAAGGCTTCTGCTCGTAACTGATTTTTACCTGATAAACAGCAGCCTCCAATCCGAATACTTTCGCTGCATAAGCAAGTGCCGCTCCCCATTGTCCGGCTCCGGTTTCGGTAGTAATGTTGGTTACGCCCTCTTGTTTGCAATAATATGCCTGAGCCAATGCCGAATTCAGTTTATGAGAACCGATGGGGCTTACACTTTCATTTTTGAAATAAATATGTGCCGGAGTGCCCAGCGCTTGTTCTAAACCGTATGCCCGTACCAATGGCGTACTCCGATAAAACTTGTACATTTCGCGCACGGCTTCGGGTATTTCTATCCACGTGTCGGTTTGGTTCAGTTCCTGATGACATAACTCTTTGGCAAAAATCGGATAAAGATCTTCCGGTTTTAGCGGTTGTTTGGTTTGAGGATTCAACGGCGGCAGCGGTTTGTTCTTCATGTCTGCCTGAATGTTATACCAATAGCGTGGTATGTCATTTTCTGATAAGAAGTATCTTTTTTGTTTCTTACTCATGGTGTGTTGTATTAAATTTCTGACAAATTTAAACAAAGGAAAGAAGATAAACAACAAATTGACTAATAAACTCGTTCTTTGTCTTCTGTTTTTCTGCTTTGTATACGGTTTGCTTTATTATTTGAATGTTTATAAATCCATCGGCTGGTAATTTTTTGCCAATCCTCCTTCGCTGGTTTCCTTGTAAAGCGAAGGCAAATCATGTCCGGTTTGCTTCATCACTTCGATTACTTTGTCGAACGAAACGCGATGATGTCCATCCGAAAAAGCCGAATAGATATTAGCATCGAGTGCGCGCGCCGCAGCGTAAGCATTGCGCTCGATGCACGGGATTTGTACCAGTCCGCACACCGGGTCACACGTCATGCCCAAGTGATGTTCCAATCCCATTTCGGCTGCATATTCAATTTGGGTAGGACTCCCGCCGAACAGTTGGCTGGCAGCAGCCGAAGCCATCGAACAAGCCACCCCCACTTCTGCCTGACAACCGGCCTCTGCTCCGGAGATGGATGCGTTATACTTAACGATATTTCCCACCAGCCCCGCTGTGGCAAGGGCACGCAGAATGCGGGCAGTGCTGAATTCACGGGTCTGTTGCAGATGGTAAAGCACGGCGGGTACTACTCCACATGCTCCGCAAGTAGGCGCAGTAACGATTTTTCCGCCCGAAGCATTTTCTTCGCTTACAGCCAGTGCGTAAGCAAATACCAGTCCGCGAGACTGCAAGCTGCCTTTATATCCCTTCGCACGTATGTAGTAGGATGAAGCCTTGCGCCGCAGGTTCAGCGGTCCGGGCAACACACCTTCGGCATCCAATCCGCGGCGTACGGCTGCCTGCATGGTCTCCCATACTTCGGCAAGGAAATCCCATATATCTTTTCCTTCACATTGTTCTACATACTCCCAATAACTCTTGCCGGTATGTTCGCACCAATAGAGAATCTGGCTCATGCGGTTCATTTCGTAAACATCCGGAGTTGATTTGGAGTCATGTCCCTCTTCTGCCAATGCGCCTCCTCCGACACTGAATACCGTCCATTCGTCGGTAACCTTTTTATTGGCATCGAGCGACTTAAACGTCATGCCGTTCGGGTGAAAAGGAAAGAAAATATGCGGTTGCCACAGTATTTCTACCGGTGCATGTGGCTGTATAACATCCATGATGGCGACATCCGTCATGTGTCCTTTGCCGGTAGCGGCAAGACTCCCGTATAGCGTTACCTGAAAAGACGCTGCTTCGGGATGGCGTGCAAGGAATTGTTCGGCTGCTTTTCTCGGTCCCATCGTATGACTGCTTGATGGTCCTGTTCCGATACGATATAATTCTTTGATTGATTTCATGTGTGTGTTTATTAGTTCATGCAAACTTAATAAAAATCGTTGTAACAACCGAAACAAGGGAATATAAAAAAACAGAAGCTGTCTCATGTTTATGTTTGAGATAGCTTCTGTCTTTCGTGATCCAGCTGGGGCTCGAACCCAGGACCCCAACATTAAAAGTGTTGTGCTCTACCTGCTGAGCTACTGAATCAATCCGTATTGCAGTCATTTCCTGATTGCGGGTGCAAAGGTATGACTTCTTTTTGAAATATCCAAATGTTTTGATGAATATTTTTTTCTATCCAGTCGGATTGTGTTCCAGACCGGGGTAGGGTATAACAAATTTCTATTCGGCGGATTCTAATATCCACCAAATAGAAATTGAAATAGGTTGAATTTGTAATTATCTTATTTAAAGTGTTTTACGTTTCCTCTCGGAGCCTGAAAAATTCTACCGTTAGCGTTGGTCAACTCTATGGGTAGAATGGGTGAACGCAACCGCATGGGATAGACAACGCTTCCCATAGCGATTTTTGGGGGGATTTTGCCGGCAGAAAAAAGCATCACTGTTCGTTGTCGGGAGCACCGGAGTCTTCCTGCGAGGACAGGAAGTTCAGGTTTCCTTTCTTGATGAACCGCTGGTAGTAGGATAGCAGCAGGGTGGTGCAGGGGAGGGCGATAATCATACCCAACATGCCCATAAGCGAGCCCCATACCGAAAGCGAAAGCAGGATGATGGCGGGGTTGAGGCCGGTTATCTTTCCCATGATTTTCGGTACGAGGAAGCCGTCTTGGATGAGTTGGACAACGGCGAATACCAGCAACGCCATACCTAAAATCCACCAGAAGTTTTCGCCCGTGTCGGCAGCTTTCAGCAGGGCGAGCAGGATGGTGGGCACGAAGCCGATGATTTGGAGGTAGGGAACCATGTTGAGCAGTCCGATAAACAGACCTAACCCGATGGCAAGCGGGAAGTCGATTATCAGGAAACCGATACTGAACAGGATGCCTACACAGAAAGCTACCATGGCTTGTCCGCGGAAGTATTGGTTCATGCTCACTTTGATGTCGGTGGTGATGCGTATGGCAGGAGTGCGGTATTTCATGGGAAGCAGGTTTATCCATCCGTTGGCTATCTGCTCGTAGTCGAGCAGGATGAAGAACAGATATAGCAGCATGATGAATACCGTTATGATGGTGATGATGATGTTATAGGATGTAGACAGCAGGTTCCACATTTGAGGAACTAATTTGCGGAACAGGTTGACAAGATTATCCATGTTCAGCGTTTCTTTCAGCCATGCATAATCAATGTTTTCATGCAGGAATTGGGTTATCGTATGGGGAATGGACGAACCTGCACCGCCCTCCGTGAAGTAAATGTCGAGCAGGTGTTTCAGCTTTACGCATTCTTCTATCATCGGCGGAACCAGCAGGTAAAAAGCGCCTGTTACTACCACCAGCAGACTTATCATAACGGCGAAAATAGCTATGACGCGGCTGCGTATGTGCAACTTTTCTTGGTAGAAAATAACGATAGGATAGATGAGGTAGGCAATGACCCACGCTATGAAGAAAGGTAACAATACGCCGCTGAGTCTGTTTAACAGCCACAGGATGGCGATGACAACGGCTCCGCTCAGCGTTCCGCGAACAAAACTGTCGAATGTGATTTTCTTTTGAATGAACATTGTGTCTTTAATTTGTTTTAACAACTCTCGCAAATATACGATTTGTATGGGTAAATCACAGCGTTTGGGTAATCTTTTTATACGTAAATCCCTGTGTTTGTAATGCGGTGGCGATTATAAACACAGGGATTTGCAGTGAGGCTTATGCGTGCAGGCATCAGCGTTTGTTTTCGTGTTTCTTTTTCAGTGTCCAAATCCACAGACTGAAAAACAGGTTTGCGATGCTCAGCACGAAGATGATTCCGAACACGATGTGTACGTTCGGGTTCGGGCAGAAACAGATAGCGGCAACACATGCCAGCATAGTGAGCAGGGTAAGGGCGTAGTTCCACGGCGAATCATAGTGGTTGATTCTGAAAAGCGTATCAAGCCTTTTGTATTCTTTGTTTTCCATACGCTATGTGTTTAAAAGGTTCTGTTTCTTGTTAACGGACTTACACGGAGGGCTGCTTGTAGAGTGTTTTTCATTGCTTGCCCGTCGCGTGTAAGTCCGAGTTTGGTTCATGTCCCTGTCACAGGGGATGCCTTTAAGAGAGATTTATTTATATGATGCTTATTGGCTTATCCATACCATGTTGATAAGGGCATATAGACCAGAGCCGGTTGGGGTTCCGCCGCTCGTAATACTGTAATAGTAACCTTCAACGATAGCGCCACTCCAAGTGCCGTTATCAGCAAATCGTAAGATGGTTTGGCTACCGTCTTCGCTGAAACTGATGGGAGCTGCATATTCTACATCTGTACTCCATGTTAATTGTCCGTGGGTATTGTCGTATGCACAAAGTACGATATTTTCTGCCGGATTATCAGGATACGGGCCTAATACCTGACCGAAGTTTACAACAACATCCGTACCTCTTACGGTAATATAGTAAGGAGCATCGTAAGCCGATCCGGTAGGCGTTACTTTGTAACGGTTGGCAGTTTCGGTTGCTTCTATCAAGCAAGTGCCATACGCTGTAGCCCCGCCGTTGATATAGCAATTCCACGTTCCGGTAATGTCTCTATTCATTTGTGTTATGGTATAGTTCATGGTGTGTATCCCTGTTACTAACTTGACATTACATGAGCGGTATTTCATGTTTTCAGGTAATTGTTCTGCACGTATGGTCAGTGTACCATTTTCTAATGTATAAGTAACCCATGATTCATCAAAACCAGTGAGTTCGATATCCCAGTTCGAAATTAGTCGGTAAGAAACTTCTCCGCCTTCAATATCAAATGTAATATTGCTTTGTGTCATGGTGGTGTCTAAAATATCGCCTTCCTGATAAATAGGTATTTGGGTTTCGTCTGCACCGTTGGTAAGTGTTACTACGGTTGAACGGCTTTCCATTCGCGGATTGACGCTGACCGTGACATTTACAGTGTTTCCGTTTACTGCCACCGTACACCACTCGGCACCCGAAGTAGCCGTAACTGGCAGAGCCGAATCAAATTCAATAGTACCTGTACCTCCGTTGACGTCGAAGTTAAGGTCGGAGCTTACTACTTGCAGTGTTTGTTCCGTAACATCATCGTTATCGTCCGAGCATCCGATAAATGCCACGCACATTGTCAATAGCATTAATAGCGAATATAGCTTTTTCATAATTGTTCGATTTATAGTTTATAGTTTTATTATTTGTGGAACTCGATGTTGATGTATCGAGTATCTCCGCCAAAGCCTCTGTATTCACCATCAGGCCCCCATAAAATGACAGCACGTCCGGTGTAAGAACCCCATGTACCGTTGTCTTCGAAGGCATAATAACTTTCTTGTGTTTCTTCATTGGTTTTAGTATTGCCTAATAAGCCTACTCCGGTAGCCCATGTTAAATTACCATCACCTTGTACTTCCCAAATGGCTACGTAGTATTCGGTAGCGTTTATGGTCAGGATTTCGAAACAATCATTGGTTTCATTGTAATACAGTGGTAGCGGGAAAGTCAATCCCTCCACATTATAGCTTCTGTTGATAAAGTTGCCTTCGCTTACCGTGATTTCTACTTCCTTATCTTGGCTACCGTTGTTGTACTTCATGGTATATGTGCCACAGAATTCCAAGTAACGGTCATAGATAGGAGATGTGACAGGAGTCAAGGCTTGTCCGCCTACTGTAAATGTATTTTGTTCAGTAGACCATTCCAATGCATTGATTTCCGTATCGTTTATGCTTATGGGCTCATACAGCCGTACTCCCTTGTCAGTATATACACATGCTATCGACTGACTTTCTTCCTCTCCAATCTGTATGCTTACATGGCGGTCAACGGGAGCAGTAGCAATAATTTGTACCCCGTTTACAGTTCCTTCATAAGTACCGATTTCGGGTGGTCTGTTTGCAATGGCTTCGGTCATTTGCGCAACTTTAGTCAGATAAGATTCACTGGATTCTTCCAGCTTGTACATGTGCATGGTGTTTTTGGTTTTCTTACCTTGCAGTACGATTTCATTATCCGTATGGCTCATGATGGAAAACTCATAGTCGCCTTCATAGCCTTTACCCAAACCCGCTCCGGCGGAATTGTCGGGGTCGGCAAAGTAGTGTAAGATGTCATTGTAGGTATCGAAGTTCAGCGTCGGTCCTACATCCGATTTTATTGAATAAAGACTACTTACCGTTTGGGTAGGATCGCCTGTAATTTCAGAAGCAGCCGTAACCTGCTGGTCATCGAACTTCACGGTCATGCAATATCCTCCATAGTTTTGATTACTTTGTGGGTAGTAATCCAATACCCAGCCGTTTTCCGCACTTAAAAGCAATTCCTTGCAGGTTTGTAATTCTTCATCCAATCGTTCTTCTGCCGACTTGTCGAACAGGTCGTCTACTTCGTTGTTACATGCTTGCAATAGCAGTGCGGCGAAGCATGTCATATAAAATAGGATACGTTTCATAGTTCTTTCATTTTAAAGTAATAGGTCTGTACTGTTGTGTATTTACGGAAGTTCGGTTAAATCCATTTCTTGAACTTCAACGCTTCTGCGGTCAATGGTTTCGCGTAACTTATCCATATCAACTCCGAAGTTTTTCGACATGTAGTTTTTCATGATATCTATCTTTTCTTGGATAATAGCCCATCCTTCATCGCCGGCTTGAGTTCTACATGTTTCCCATTGTGCATCCGTCCATGTCAGGTAAGTAGCCGTTACTTCGGCTATGTCTTCACCCGGTTCGCTGGCGGCGTATGCCGTTACGCATCCGAAAGGCCTTACTTCTGCATCGGTACGGTTATGCCATCCGGAGGGAGAATAATGTCCTTCACTTAACGTATTATATTCCGTAGGATAATCAATTGTTTGATGGAGAATATGGGCAAATTCGTGATGCATCGTTTTAAAATAGTATTCGTTCATGGCAGGAACATCGTTCGGATTCAGTGAGTTTCCACCTACCAATGTAACTTTCAATCCACCTTCGGCATATCCCAATGTAATCGTTCCGTTCGAGTTCCATTGCCAAGAACCCAAAACATGAATCACTTTCGGTGCATACTGGCGGGTGAATTGCACGCCAGCCACTTCATCGTAGGCTTCAAACCACAGGTATTTTACTACACGTGCCATTTTTACTGCCAATTCATATTTGATAGGCACCAAGTTATTGCTTAGGCTCGATTCGATATCCTCCATGCGGTATTTAAAGTCTACGTTATAAGGATAGAGGTAATTTTCATCCAGCCAATAGTCCAATTCGTTTTTTTCGCTCGTAACCTCGTCATCGAAGATACTTTTGCTGTTTAAGTCATCCTCTTCGCATGACGTGAAAGCAGCTCCGCAGAAAAGGATAGCCAATAATAATATATTCTTTTTCATAGCTCTATTTCATTTTTTAGATTCGTTTTATCTGGGGTTCGGTGTCATATTTCCGGGAGCGCTCAATACTTCTTCCGGTATTTGGATTGCTTTGCGGAGGTCGTTTGCCTCAAGCACAATGGGTTCACCGTTATGAATGTTATGAGTAACCGTTAAGCCATAGCGTTTGATGTCCGGCCAGCGGTGTCCTTCGTGTATGGTTTCCACTCGGCGGGCATGAAGAACGGCGTAAAGCATACAGGTTTGGTCATGGTCGTAGGTTACTCCCGTATTCAGTGGGGTACGGTTTGCCGGGTCACAACGGTGTGTTTCGTCATTATCTCCGGAGGGTTCGTCGTAGAACTCGATGATTTCGGCTGCCGTATGCGCCTCAATGCCTTTCTTTTGATACCAATAAGAGAGATCGGTGGCAGCAGCGTCGTATTCTTTTTTCAATATATGCGCTTCTGCACGGCATAACAATGTTTCATCGGTAGTGAATATCGGTAATACGATATGTATGTATCCGGTTTGTGCTACGGGATTAGTTATTTCAAAAAACTCAATAATCTTAGGTACCCAAAAAGATACATGATTTGATGTAAATACCACTTCGTATACCGGAAGTTTCACGTTTCCCGGAAAGAGAGACCACACTAACGATGCATTCATAAGATCGTTTGTGATAGCATACCTTTGGTTGAGAAGGCGAGGATATGTTGAATAGTTTGTTGTCAGTAAGAGATTAGCCGGTTCGTCTTGGCTTACATAACCACGTCCCCATTCTTCTTGGTTCGTAAATTTGTCATATCCATTTAAATCACGCAATACCGAAGTAGGATCTTCACCGATTGCTTGCGTTGCATAATTGATAACCTTATCATAGTCTTTGCCATAGAACAAGTTGAAGCGTGCAGCGAAAGCGTAAGCAGCTTTTTCATTGAAGTGATAGGCCGGTACATCAAAATTGATACCTTCTATCAGTGGCAGGGCGGTTTCGATATCGGCATCTATTTTTTCGTATACTTCCTGCAATGTTCCACGGTCGTAGGTTATTCCTACTGTAGTTTCCGGAGCAGTGATGTAAGGGATGCCTAAGTTTTCAGAAGCGGTAGCTTCGTTATACGCCATACAGAATACGTTAGCCAATGCGAAATGTCCGTAAGCTCTACACAGCAAGGCTTCACCTTTATAAGGCATACACTCTTCAGGGTTGCCCATTTCTTCGATGGCTACTAACGCCTGATTAGCAGCAGCGATGGCAGCGTATGTCTGTCGCCAGATGCCGCTGGGCGAATCTTGGTCGGTTTCAATGATGTCTTCCCAATGATAAGCCTCACTTACTATATTGTATGAATAATTATAACCGTCTCCATTGTCGTCATAGTTGTCTGACATGTATTCAAACAACGGCATGGATGTGTAATTGGGATAGGCAGACACCAAGATGTCGCGCACCTTTTCGGGTGTATCTATTTCAGTACGTTTGTCGGGCATGGTGTCAAGAAAATCGTTACACGATGCCAAGCCGCAAATAGCTGTTGCTGCGGCACAAATATATAGTAGATTCTTTTTTGTTTTCATGGTTCAACTGTTTTGGTTAGAAACTTGCTCTGATGGTGAATGTAAACTGCTTGGGTACCGGTGAAGCCACACCGCCGGCATTGGCAAATTCCGGATCTTGTCCGTTCAGCTTATCGTCTGAATAGATAAGGAACAGGTTGGTTGCCTGTACTTTCAGTGAAAGCGATTTCAACATTTTCTGGTTGCCTAACAGTGATTTCGGGAATTCGTAACCCAATGAGATTTCTTTCATACGTACAAATCCTCCATCGGCTATGCGTGCGTCTGAGTAGTTATAAGCATTGTAGCCGTAATTCAGATTGGCGTACTTGTTATTGTCGCGTACATTGGCGATAACCGGAATGTCGGTAATGTTTTCATTGCCCGGAATCATCCAGCGGTTCTTAAAGTCTTTCGGCGTGGCGTCCAAGTCGTTGTAAGAACTTGCAAACTGCGGGTCAAGACGTACCTTGTTACCTGCCGAGTAAGTGATGAACACATTCAAGCGGAAATTCTTATACGTAAAGATGTTTCCGATACTACCGGTGATGGGCGGGTCAATCGGACCTTCGTGTTTCAGGAAGTCAATGTCGCTTAACTGTTGGAAGTTGATGTCACCATAAGATGTTTTGTCGATAATTTTGTCTCCCCATTGAAACATCGGGTAACCGTCTTTATCCAGTCCGGCAAACGGGATAGAGAAAATGCTTCCCCATTCGTAACCCTCGCGCTGTCCTACACCTGTTACAAGGTCGAATACGTTGGTTTGTGTCTTCAGGTCGGTAATCTCCGTTTTGCTGTAACCGAAAATAATGTCGGTAGTCCATGTAAAGTCTTTCGTCTGGATATTGCGTGTAGAGAGCGAAGCCTCAAAACCGTGCGATTTCATGGCTGCAAGGTTGGCATAACGGCGAATACCGCCACCGCCTACACCTTGTGTAAGTACCGAACCGATAAGGTCGAAGTTATTACGCTTGTAGTACGCCAGCTCCATGTTGATACGGTTGTTCAGGAAACCGAAGTCGGCACCGATGTTCCACTCATGTTTCTTTTCATACGTCAGGTCTTCGTTCTGCACCTCCACGATTTGCAGACCCGTTTCCGTTGCATCGGCATTCGGACGCCACGGCGTATAGCTGTTGATGTTTACAAACGAGTTGGTAACCCATGCCGGACCTGCATCCGCCGTCAAACTGTACGATGTTTTCAGCGTAAAGTGAGAAAGCGCAGGCTGCAAGGCTTCGAAGAACGGTTCTTCGTGCATGTTCCACGCACCACCCACGTTCCATGTAGGAAGCCAGCGAGCCGAACGAGCCTTACCCAAACGGTTAGAGCCTTCGTAACGGAACGTACCGGTGACGCTGTAACGCCCTTTATACGAGTAAGTACCTGTGGCGAAGTAAGCCAGTGTTCTTTCTTTTGTATTGTTCAGCGAGAAATAATCGGTATTGTCTTCCTGCATCTTCTTGAACGCATAGTAGCTGAAGAACGGAATTTCACCTTTATCGTATATCATACCCCAACCGTCGAAACTGTTGTTCGTACGGTCTTGCGAGTTGGCCTCCATACCGCCGTACAGGTTGATGATGTGGTCGCTGTTGATAACTGTGTTATACGAAGCCGAGGCGCGGAAGTCCCAGCTGAACATCCGATAGTTAGTAACATTATAGAAACCTCCTTCAGGCAGTACACTGAATGCCAAAGAGTTTAATACGTCGGGGTCGGTATACAGCCATGAGTTGGCATCGCGCATGGTAGCATCGTCCATCGCGCGGTATGCCATCGCTTGGTTAGACGATTCCATAATCTTATGTTCCTGTTCGGTAGAAGAATACTTGGCAGCACCCAGTACACTAATTTCCAATCCGCGTACGGGTTTCCATTTCAATTCGCCCTGAAATTTCAAATCGACCACGTTCATGTCGATATAGTTAGAGTTCAACTCGTTAAAGATGTTGAAGTCAGCGTAGTTACGTGTATAATATTCATCCGGGTCGAGTGTTCTCGAAGTATTCAAAGCGTATGAATAGGGGTTGATATCGAATCCGCGCGATACTTCACCTGTTACGGCATCGCGGCTCTGTCCGATAGTACCCGGCGCGCGCTGTTTACGGTATGAACCGTTACCGATAACCGTCAGCGAGAGGTCTTTGCTCAGGTTAAACGTACTGTTCAGGTTGGCGGTATAACGCTGTACCTTTGTTCCTTTCATCCATCCCGGGTCGGTCATGGCACTCAGTGATATATAAGTGGTCGCTTTTTCTGTTCCGGTAGAGATACTTACAGAGTGGTTCATCATCAGTGCATTGCTGAACAGCAAATCAAACCAGTCGGTATTGCGGTATTCCGCCTGACGCAAATAATCGTAGCGTGCTTGCGGCGTATTCATCAGTCCGAACTGTCCCGTCGTAGGGTCGTAGGTATTGATAAGGTGATACATCTTACCGTAAACACCGCTGTTGCTTGCACGGTACGTGCTTGACAAGTTCAGCCATCCTTTGCTCTGCAATTCCTTGTAGATACCCATCTGGTCTTGCGAGTTCATGATGTTGAACGTGTTATATGAAGGTTTCAGGCGTGTGGTAAATTCGCCGGTATAACTGATTCGGTTGGTTCCCGCCTTACCTTTTTTAGTGTTGACTACGATGACACCTGCCATTGCGCGCGCACCGTATATAGAAGTAGCTGAACCGTCTTTCAATATCTGGAAACTCTCAATGTCGTCTGAGTTCAATCCCGCGATAGCCGAACTGATCAGGGTCGTGGCATCACCCGAAGAAAGGTTGTTGGCATCCACCTCTATCACGTCGTCCATGATGACACCGTCTACCACCCACAGCGGAGAAGAGTTGCCGTAGATAGATGTCGCACCGCGCACACGGATTTTAGGAGCTGTACCGAAGGTTCCACTGACGTTTTGCACCGATACACCTGCTGCACGTCCTTCGAGGCTTCGGCTGATATCCGCCATACCATCCAGCTTGGTGTCGGCAGCATTCAGCTGGTCGGCAGCACCGGTAAACAAACGCTTGTCTACCTTGTTCATACCCGTAACCACTACTTCGCCCAGCATTTCCGAATCCGGGTTAAGCGTAACTTTCAGCAAACTGCCGGTTATTTTTACGGTTTCGGTAGTGAAACCGATATACGAAATTTGAAGTTCTTTGGCTGAAGCCGGTAAGTCTTTTAGCGTAAACTTTCCGTCAAGGTCGGTTGTGGTGCCGGTTGTAGTGCCTACCACCAATACGGAAGCGCCGATAACGGGTTGATTGTCTTCTCCCGAAAGAACGACTCCACTCACTTCGCGTTTTTGAGCCATTGCTGTTCCTATTCCTACTAAGATACAGGCAAGCAGCATTAGAAGTTTTTGTTTCATAAGAGATTTAGATTAGATTTACAAAAGTTTCATTTTTTCATGTATTATTCTTTCTTTGTTAACATTTTGTTATTTTTGCAAATGTATATAATAAAATTTGAAAAAACAATATTTTTAATATGTGATTATAAGTGAAAAAATAAAAAAACAATCAGCCGCGTTCTTTTCTTTTAATAAGAGAGAATCTTTTATGCTGATAAACAGGCGAATGCTATGAGTAGAAATTCAGAGCCGTCTTAGGGCCTGTTGAGATTTCTCGATAAGCAATTATGATTGGCTTCACTTGAAGCAAGTGAATGCTTGAATTTGTAATCAGCTTATTTTTAGGGTTTTAGCTTTTAGGTGAAAGCGTGAAAAACTCTACCGTTAGAATTGGTCGACACTATGGGTAGAAATGGTCAACGCTACCGCATGAGTTGGGTAACACTAACGGTAGCGTTTTTGGGGGGATATACAGGTGGAGAAATAGAGAACGGAAAGCGCCGATTTACCACTCACGGGCTGCATCGATACGCAGGAATACGAATAGTAGAATAGTGAATCCCCACAACGATGAACCGCCGTAGCTGAAAAACGGAAGCGGGATACCGATAACCGGGGTAAGTCCCAGCACCATGCCGATGTTAATGAACAGATGGAAAAAGAAAATACTTACCACGCAGTAGCCATATACTCTGCCAAACCGTGTGGTTTGCCGTTCTGCCAGCGCGAGCAGCCTCAGTATCAATGCCATGAACAGTAACAGCACGCCTGCCGAACCGAAAAACCCCTGTTCTTCGCCTACCGTACAGAAAATAAAGTCGGTATCTTGTTCAGGCACGTACTTCAGTTTGGTTTGCGTACCGTTTAAAAAACCCTTTCCGAACAAGCCTCCCGAACCGATGGCTATTTTGCTTTGGTTTACGTTATATCCGGCTCCGGCAGGGTCGTCTTTCATGCCTAACAATACTTCGATACGGATTTTCTGATGAGGCTCAAGCACGTGGTTGAATACATAGTCGGTCGAGAAGAAAAAAACAGCCGAGCCGAATACGAAAGCCGAGATGAAAAGGTAGTTTTTCAGCCGTTCACGCAGGAACAAAATGATCAGGTAAGCGATTAATGCGGCATAGATGCTGATCAACAAAAAAGTAACATTGAAAGGAATGACATAGCAGGAGAACAAGACGCTGAGCAATACCGTTCCCCCACCTATCGAGAATATATACAGGGCGGGACGTTTCCCCGACTCGCGGCAATATAATTGAACCAACAGGGCGGTGAGCAAAACGATGAGCAGCGAAACACAAAATTCTCCCCACGAGGTGAGCTCATCGGGCAACATGTCTTCACCAAAGCGGATGCCTACGATGAAGAATACCACTGCGCAGATACCGGAAAACAATACCGTACCCGTCATGCCCTCGCGGTAAAGCACCAGAAAAAACGAAAGGTAAACCAACGCCGAGCCGGTTTCGCGCTGCATGACGATGAGCGCCATCGGCAGTAAAATGATACCGAGCGTGATAAGCATGTCGCGCATACGCTGCATGGAGTAGGTGTATTCTCCCATAAATTTCCCCAAAGCCAGTGCCGTGGCGAACTTGGCAAACTCGGCAGGCTGTATGCTTACCGGCCCTAACACAATCCATGAACGGGAGCCTTTGATTTCGTGCGGGTTAAAAATTGTAGCCAAAAGCAGGAACATCATAATCCCGTAAATGGGGTAGGCATACGTGTCGTACAGGCGGGAGTCGAGCATCAGCAATACGAACCCCAATCCCAACGAACAGCCTATCCACATAATCTGTTTTCCGGCACGGGTAGAGATGTCGAAAAAGTTCGGTTCGCCGTAATCGTAACTTGCTCCACATACACTGAGCCACCCCAGCATTATCAGTACCAGATAAATGCCGATAGTCCACCAGTCGAGGCTTTTCCACCATTTGTTACCTTTCATGTATACCATAATCTATCCTTCTGTTTTGTATATCGGTGGCAAGCACTTCGTCTTCGGGCGAGAGTTTGCCTTTCAGGTATTGTTCTATCATTAGTCGTCCGATGGGAACCCCGTAAGTAGCTCCCCATCCTCCGTTTTCCACATAAACGGCTATTGCTATTTTAGGGTTGTTCATCGGGGCGAAACCCAGAAACGCAGAGTGGTCTTTTCCCCGGTTTTGTGCCGTTCCGGTTTTTCCGCACACCTCAATGTCGGGCAAGTTGGCAACCCGGCATGTTCCACCTGTTACGGCAGCACGCATACCTTCCACCACCTCGTTGTAGTGTGTCGCATCCACTTTGGTATAATGTCGTTTCGTGTATGTTTCGTCCAGCGATTCTCCCTCGATGCCTTTTACTACATGCGGCGTGATGTAATATCCCCGGTTGGCAATCGTTGCACCCAGATTTGCTATCTGAAGCGGTGTTGCGGTAACCTCTCCCTGTCCGATGGCGATACTGATGATGGTCAGTCCGTTCCATGACCCCCGATACGCCTTGTCATAATACTGTGCGTTGGGAATCATTCCTCGTTTCTCTCCCGGCAGGTCGATGCCCAACGTATATCCGAAGCCCATCGAAACCATGTAGTCTCGCCACGTATTCATCGCCTTCTGTACGCTGCCGTATTTCTGCCGTGCGCCAATCATGTGATACAGTCCCCAACAGAAATATCCGTTGCAAGAGGTGGCGATGGCAGGGATTAACGACAAGGGCGACGGGTGGCTGTGACATCCCACATGCAGTCCTCTGAAACTGAATCCCCCCACACACGGGAACGGCGTAGAGGGTACGATGATACCTTCTTGCAAGAACGTCAGTGCCTGCGTGGTTTTAAATGTAGAACCGGGCGGGTATGTTCCCATGATGGCACGGTTCAGCAATGGTTTCCACGGGTCGGCAGCCATTTTCAAATGATTTTTCCCTCGGTTTCGTCCAATCATCAAATGCGGGTCGTAAGTAGGCGAAGAAACCAAGCAAAGCACTTCGCCCGTTGAAGGTTCAATGGCAACGATACTTCCGATTTTCCCTTCCAGCAGGCGTTCGCCCAACATCTGAAGGTCGATATCCAAACTGAGTGTCAGGTTCTTTCCGGCAACGGGAGCCTTGTCGAACTTACCGTCCATATAGTTCCCCTGAATGCGCCCGCGTACATCGCGTAACAAGATTTCTACTCCTTTTTCTCCGCGTAGCTGCTTTTCATAAAAACGTTCTACTCCCAGTTTTCCGATAAAGTCGCCGGGAATATAATAGTCATCTTCTTCCATTTCCTTTTTAGAAACCTCGCCAATATCGCCGAGAATATGTGCTCCGGCATGGTAGCCGTACTGCCGTATTGTTCTGCGCTGGATATAAAAGCCGGGGAATTTAAAAAGTTTTTCCTGAAAAACGCCACAGTCTTCGGCAGATAGCTGGGTGAGAAATACCTGATTCGTATACGGCGAGTAACCCGGATTCTGCCTGCGGTCTTTGATATCCTTAAAGCGTTCACGTAAAAATTCAGGCGTAATGTTCAGCGTCTCACAGAGGTCGAGCGTGTCAAGCTCGGTTATTTCTTTCATGATGACCGTAATGTCGTATGCAGCTTGATTGAATACCAATAATTTGTCATTTCGGTCGTAAATGTTTCCCCGGCTGGGATATTGAATCTTTTTCAGCAGGGCGTTACTGTCGGCATTCTTTTTATAGTCATCGCTCATAATCTGCAAGGCAAGCAGCCTGATGATGAAAATAAATACGATGGCGATAACAGCTCCCCCGATAACGTATTTTCTTTTTTCGAGATTGTAATTGCGCTCCACTATTTTTTCCTCCTGATTGTATCAACACACATGATGCAGAATAATGTCATTGCCGTATCGGTGACGATGGATAGCAGTAAAGGTTTGAGATGGATGAACGAAAAAGCATCCAGAATGTTTACGGTTGTTACATGGATAAATACACCTGTGAAGGTATATCGTAGAAAAGAGTGAACACCCATTGCGGAGATTCCCGGTTCGAAAATGTCGGACATGCCGCGTAAGAGCTGATTGCGTAATAAAAGAGGGCGGCAGAACGCGAGCAAGACCGAGGCGGCTGCATTGATGCCGGGCGTATTGCTGAAGATGTCAACACACAATCCGATGGCGAAAGCCCATAACATCAGACTTTTGCGCCCTATATCTGAATTAAATTTCAGGATGAAATAAATATAGAATAAGGGGGTAGCATATTGATTGATATGCACATAGTTGAGCACCAGCACCTGAAGAAGTACCAGCAAGATAAACCAACGAATACGCTGAAAGTTCTGCATAAGCTAAAGTCCTGCACTTTTTTCTAAAGACGTTTGTTCTTCTTTTCCAACCAACGCAACCACCAACACATCGCGTAACCGTGCGAAATCGGTAAACAACTTTACCCGCAGCAGATAAGATAGTCCGTCGTGACTGTCTACCATGTCGTCTACCGTACCTACCGGGATACCTTCCGGAAATACGGAACTATGCCCGCTTGTTACAATCGTGTCGCCTAACATAAATTCGGAATGGCGGGGCATGTCTTTTACATAAGCATATTGTGACGAACCGCCTTCCCATTTTAGAAATCCGAAATATTCAGTCCGTTTGATTTTACAACTGATACTGCTTTTTGAGTTTAAAACCGGAAGTATGATGGAATGATGGGCTCCTGTCAGGTACACGATGCCTACCACTCCGTTTCCGCTTACCACTCCCATCTCCGGACGGATGCCATCTGCCTCTCCTTTGTTGATGGTAATGTAATTATTCAAATGAGTCACACTGTTGTTTACTACCCGGGCAGGATATGCGCGATATTCTGTATGCGATTGGCTCAATAACCGGTCGGTTACGGTTGAGTCTTGAGTATACTTTTTCATTTCCTGCCGTAGTGCGGTTATTTCCATTTCCAGTTCTACGTTGCGAGCCGTTAATTGTCGGTTCATTTCGTCCAGTCCTACATACCGGGTTATGTGGCTCGATGCGTCGTATATCTTTCCCGCTACATAGTTAGCCGAAGTGAAAAACACGTTTCCTTGATAGTTGTTAAAACGGAACAACAATATAAAACAAATCACTTCCAGCAAGACGAATAGCAGGAAGTAATTGTATTTTAGAAGGAAATCGAGTAAATTTCTCATTCAGCCAACTCTTTTTTAGCATGTACCATCTCTTGGCTTTACTCATAAGTCAGAGCAAGCCCCGAAAACAGAAGAGGAATCTGTTTGTTCTCGTTAAGATTCCACCTCTTTATTATCGCATAAGGAAAGTAAAATGGTCTACGTTTTTCAGCGCAATACCAGTACCTTTTGCCACGCTGAGCAACGGGGCTTCCGCAATATGGAAAGGTATGTTTATCTTATCCGTCAAGCGTTTGTCGAGTCCGCGTAACAAAGCTCCACCTCCCGCCAGATAGATACCGTTGTTTACGATATCGGCATACAGTTCGGGCGGTGTATTTTCCAGTGCGCTCAGAATAGCCATTTCTATTTTTGCGATACTTTTTTCCATGCAGTGTGCTATTTCCTGATAGCATACCGGGACTTCCATCGGCAATGCCGTAATTCGGTTCGGACCGTGGACGATATAATCTTCAGGAGCTTCATCACCCAAGTCGGTCAGCGCCGCTCCCACATGAATCTTGATACGTTCCGCCATACGCTCACTGATTTTCACGTTGTGCTGACGGCTCATGTATTCTTGGATATCTGCCGTCAAGTCATCGCCGGCCACACGGATCGAGTTGTTGCAAACGATACCTCCCAATGAAATTACGGCGATTTCGGTAGAACCGCCACCTATATCCACTACCATGTTTCCTTCGGGAGCTTCTACGTCAAGGCCGATTCCGATAGCGGCAGCCATCGGCTCGAATATCAGATATACGTCGCGTCCGCCTGCATGTTCGGCACTGTCGCGCACGGCACGCAGTTCTACTTCCGTAGAGCCGGAAGGTACGCCGATTACCATACGCAGTGACGGGGTAAACAGGCGGCGCCCTTTACCCACTTTTTTTATCAAGCCGCGCATCATCTGTTCGCAGGCGTTGAAGTCGGCAATCACACCGTCGCGTAACGGACGTACGGTACGTATATTCGGATTTTCTTTTTCATACATCAACTTGGCACGTTCGCCCACGGCTATCATTTTTTCGGTACGACGGTCGAGCGCTACAACTGAAGGTTCGTCTACGACAATTTTGTCGTCGCAAAGAATAATGGTGTTGGCAGTACCAAGATCCATTGCTATTGATTGAGTAAAAGAAAATATACCCATTCTTGCTAAATTGAAATTTAAAAATGAAAATTAACGGGCGAAATAGAACCGCAGGGAACCGGAACAACTGACGTTGCTGAACGGCATTGTCCGGTTCCCGTTTTCCATTTCTTTATTTTTTAAAGTAGTCTCGAATCGCTGAATCGTAGTGAGAAGATACCGTAAAGGCTTCTCCGGCAAACCAACGGCGTTGGTCGCGCGTGGTTACAGCGCCTTGTTTGTTCAGAATATCCAACAAGGGCTGATACTGATGCTTGCTGGCTACAATCACTACATCGTTAAAGTTTTTCGCTCCGGCACGGATTAACGAAATACCGCCTATGTCGATTTTTTCGATGATGTCTTGTTCGCTTGCTCCGCTTGCAACGGTGTCTTCAAACGGATACAGGTCGACAATCACCAAGTCGATTTCAGGGATTTCGTACTGAGCTACCTGCTTTTGGTCGTCTTCAAGCTCCCGGCGGCACAAGATACCTCCGAATATTTTAGGATGAAGTGTCTTTACGCGACCGCCCAAAATAGAGGGATAAGTGGTTATATCTTCTACTGCCTGACAAGGATAGCCTAATGATTCGATAAACTGGCGTGTTCCGCCTGTTGAAAGAAACTGTACGCCTTCTTCATGAAGTTTTGCCAAGATTGCGTCTAATCCGTCTTTATGATAAACCGATACCAAAGCGGTTTTTATTTTCTTTGATTCTGACATTGCTGTATGTTTTAAGTGATTCGGCTACAAAAGTAGTAATTTTAAACCGATAAAGTGTTATTACAATGGGTAAAAATATTATTTTTTCTCGTAAGAGATGAAAATGTGAGACCTGAAAAATTCTACCCATAGCGCAGGCCGGTCTTCCGAATAGAACAAGGCAACTTATCCGCATGGGAACAGTAACGCTACCCGTTGCGTTTTTGAGGGCAAATCGGGCGTCGGATTTTCTTCATGATTTCGGCTTGAGACGGGAAAACAGACCGGAAACAAACTCAAAAAGGGCGGATAAAAAGACTTAATCGGAAAATTTAAACAGCTCTTAATCCATGAAAAGAAAAAAACGCATAACTTTGTAAATCGAAAAATCTTAGCGAAACAAGTTTATGGAAACTATTTATTTGGGAATCGTAATTTTCCTGTTTATGCTGGCAGTCTTCGACTTGCTGGTAGGCGTCAGTAACGATGCTGTTAATTTTATGAATTCGGCAGTCGGAGCCAAAGTTGCTACGTTTAGAACCATTACCATTGTGGCGGCAATCGGGGTTTTTGTAGGAGCTATCCTGAGCAACGGAATGATGGACATTGCCCGACACGGTATTTTCCAGCCATCCAATTTTAGTTTTTATGACATTATGTGTATTTTGCTGGCGGTCATGGTTACTGATGTGGTGTTGCTGGATGTCTTTAACACGTTAGGTCTTCCTACCTCGACTACAGTATCAATGGTGTTTGAACTTTTAGGAGGTACGTTTATCCTTGCTATGTTGAAAATTCTTGGAGACCACACAGGCATGTTTAGCTTAGGCGATATGATGAATACCGAAAAAGCGTTTTCGGTGATTATGGGTATCTTCCTTTCTGTTGCAGTCGCCTTCATAGCCGGTACGGTCGTCCAATACATCTCCCGCCTTATCTTCAGCTTCAACTATAAAAAACATCTCTCTTGGACCATCGGAATCTTCGGTGGTATAGCAGTTACAGCTCTTTTGTATTTTATTCTTATTCAGGGGTTAAAAAGCGCTCCTTTTATGACGGAGGAGTTAATCGGATGGATTGACGTACACACTCCTATGCTGGTGGCGGGATGTTTTGTTTTCTTTACCCTTCTGATGCAAGTGTTACACTGGTGCAAGGTGAATGTCTTTAAAGTCATCGTGTTGCTGGGTACATTCTCTTTGGCATTGGCTTTCGCCGGTAATGACTTGGTAAACTTTATCGGAGTTCCGCTGGCAGGTTTTTCTTCTTATACGGATTATGTGGCGAATGCCAACGGAGCGGGCATCCACGATTACATGATGACTTCGCTGATGTCGTCGGCTAAAACTCCCACTATCTTTTTATTCGCTTCGGGTATCGTAATGGTATATGCGCTTGCCACTTCGAAAAAAGCGAAGAATGTGATTAAAACCTCGGTCGACCTTGCCCGGCAGGAAGAGGGTGATGAAATGTTTGGCTCATCTGCACTTGCGCGCACCATTGTACGTCGTGCCACTAATCTGAACGATTTCCTGAAACGGGTGATTCCGGAAGGTATGCGCCGCTGGATTGACAGCCGTTTTAATAAAGATGAAATCATTATGGAAAACGGAGCTGCTTTCGACTTGGTTCGCGCTTCGGTCAATTTGGTTCTTTCCGGTTTGCTTATCATCATCGGAACAACGATGAAGCTGCCTCTTTCTACTACTTACGTAACATTTATCGTAGCGATGGGTAGTTCGCTTGCCGACCGTGCTTGGAGCCGCGAAAGCGCTGTTTATCGTATAACAGGTGTCCTTTCCGTTATCGGCGGATGGTTTATTACGGCATTTGTGGCATTTACTGTTTGTGCTGTCGTAACTTTCATCATGTTCTATACCAGTTTTGTAGGCATGTTTATTTTTATCGCCGTGGCTGTATTCTTGCTGGTTCGCAGCAATATCAAATACGGCAAGAAGGAGAAAGCAGAAAGCCGTGACGTTATATTCAAGCAGATGATGACAAGCAAAGACAAGTCGGAAATTCTTTCTTTGCTCCGCCAGCATGTAAAAGCTACGTTTGTTGATTATTTGGTTTTCAGCGAAAAAACATACGTGCAGGTTACCGACGGGTTTATCAATGAAAACCTGAAAGACTTGCGTAAGGCGATGAGTGCGACAGACGACCAAAAGAAGATGCTTAAAAAGCGTCGCCGTAAAGAAATCCTCGGTTTGCGCCGTATTCCTATCACCACTGCCATCGAGAAAAATACATGGTTCCACTTGGGAAGTAACAGTTGCGAGCAGATGCTTTACTGCCTGAAGCGTATTTGCGAACCATGTAAAGAGCATGTCGACAACAATTTCAATCCGATATCTCCCGAATCGGTTAAAGAATTCCTGCCTATCCGCGAAGAGCTCTGTCGGTTGATGGAACGCACGCAAGAGGCTATCGAAAATAATAATTATGCCGATGCCGACGATATATTAAAGAAAGGCGATGACTTAAAGAACCGTATATCTGCTTTGCGTAAACATCAGATGAACCTGATGCAGGAGGCAAGTACCAACAGCCTGAAAGCATCAATGGTGTATTTGAATATCCTTCAGGAAACGCAGGAATTGGTAAGCATCTGGCGTCACTTGCTGCGTGCAAGCCGTTTCTTCCAAGGCGATTATGTTCCGCAGGAATTTTCACAAATGGCTTTGGCTGAAGACCATATCTGATAGCTGAGGCAGTACGGTCTGTTCCGCTATAAACAATAAGCCCGCACTTTAGGAAACGATAATCTGTTTTCCTGAAAGTGCGGGCTTGTTGTTTTATTAAAGATCGTGGTTTCTCATCCGGTATTCGGCTAACTCTTCATACTTAGTTCCCGGACGTCCGTAGTTGCAGTACGGATAAATCGAGATACCTCCGCGCGGAGTGAAGATGCCTGTTACTTCGATGTACTTCGGGTCCATGAGCTTTATCAAGTCCTTCATGATGATGTTTACACAGTCTTCGTGGAAGTCACCGTGATTCCGGAAGCTGAACAGATAAAGTTTAAGGCTTTTGCTTTCCACCATTTTGATGTCCGGCAGATAGCTGATGCGTATTTCCGCAAAGTCCGGTTGCCCTGTAATCGGACAAAGACTGGTAAACTCCGGACAGTTGAAGCGCACCCAGTAATCATTCTCAGGGTGTTTGTTTACGAAGGCTTCCAACACTTCGGGAGCATAATCCTGTTTATAGGCAGTGGTCTTGCCCAATATGGTCAGTTCGTCTTTTCTTTCCATACATTATTTATTTAGTTGAGGCTTTTATCGCCAAATATTTTTCCAATCCCTCCCTGCGCAGTTTACATGCCGGGCAGTGTCCGCATCCGTCACCGGGAATGCCGTTGTAGCAAGTCAGCGTTTCGTTCCGAATCAAATCCAGTACGCCCAGTTCGTCTGCCAGCGCCCATGTCTGTGCCTTGTCTATCCACATCAGCGGCGTATGGATAACAAACTGTTCTTCCATAGCCAAGTTTAAAGTAACGTTGAGCGATTTGATAAAACCGTCACGACAATCAGGATACCCGCTGAAATCGGTTTGCGATACGCCCGTTACGATGTGGTTTACTCCCCGTTCGCGGGCATATACCGCCGCGATGCTTAAAAAGAAAAGATTACGCCCCGGAACAAATGTATTGGGAAACGAATCCGCAGGTTTCTCTTCGTCCATGCGGATGGAAGAATCTGTCAATGAGTTCTTTCCCAAATGCCCAATGAAAGAAACGTCCATCACACTGAATTCCACTTCTGCCTTACGCGCTATTTCCCGCGCAAGCTCTACTTCTTTTTCATGCTTCTGTCCGTACAGGAAACTTAAAGCATATACTTTCTTAAAATGTTTCTTTGCCCAAAATAGGCATGTGGTAGAGTCTTGTCCGCCACTGAACACAACAAGGGCTGCTTCGTTATTCATCGTTTTTTTGTCTTTATTTGCTTACGGTTAAAGTTCTTTGATTTTTAGAATATTGTAAGAGATGTGTTTGTCGTATACGTCGCTTTCATCTACATGTTTTACGTAACGGACCACACGGATGGTTACCGGCAGGATAATCACCTCGTATAAGGTTTTCAGAACCACCTGCACTGCCATCATTTTCAGTAATTCCGATGCTGGCATCAGCCCGCCGAAAGCCAATGGAAAAAACAGTAGCGAGTCAGCGCTTTCGCCGGCAAGGGTAGAAAGAATGGCACGTGCCGAAAAATGTTTCCCGTGCGTGGCTACTTTCATCCGGCTCATTACATAAGCGTTGATAAACGAACCAGCCAAGAATGCCGTCAGGCTGGCGGCTGCGATACGCGGAGCCATCCCGAACACAAAGTTAAACGACTCTTCGCCTTCCCAGAACGGGGCGGCAGGCAAGGCTACGGCAAGCTGTCCCATCGCCACAACCATGAAGTTCATCAGAAAGCCCATCCAGATAATAAGACGCGCTTTGCGGAATCCCCATACTTCGGCGATGCAGTCATTTATAATATAAGATATAGGAAAAACAATCAGTCCGGCGGTAACGGAAATAGTTCCTAACTGAATTACTTTGGTTTCTAACAGATTGGCTGCCACCAAGCAGACGCAAAACACAATACCCAAAACCATAAAAGGTACCGATACAACATTTTCTTTCTTCATTCGTTCCTGTTTTTATACGTGGTGTTCTGGAATACACGGCCGTTATTCGCGGCATCGTATGTAGATTAATTGGCTGCAAAGGTAAAAAGAATTTGCCGGATAACAAAGAATCGTGTATATTTGTCCGTCTCAACATCATACGCTTATGACGAGAAATAACCAGTTGAGCGAGCAACTCAATTATACCGGAATCAGCCGCACACCCACTCATTTGTATCTGCACAGTTACGATACCGAAAGAGTAGATGTCCATGAAGGAGAAAACATGGATGAAATCAGCCCTTATATTCGGAGCAACGCAATTAACTGGATACATGTGTCGGGGCTTCAGAATACGGAGGCAATACAGCAGGTATGCCGTTTCTTCAACATAGACTTCCTTACCACCCAAGATATTCTTAATGCAGAACATCTCACGAAGATAGAAGTGCATGAGTCTTACAATGTGATAATCCTGAAACTGCTTTTCGCAGAAAAGGAAAACGGATATACTCCGCAGCAGTTTTGTATCATTCAGGGAGAAAATTTTGTGCTTACGTTTCTTGAGCGCGATACAGACAGGCTGAACGAAATAGTCTCCGGTTTAAAGAACAATGTACTTAACATCCGTAACCGCCATTCCGACTTTCTGCTCAGCGTAATCCTTAACAGTGCGATGACCAGTTATATGGCTATTATTTCAGAGATAGAAGACGAGTTGGAGGATTTGGAAGAGCGGCTCCTTTCGCCGGATGAATATCGCGATTCAAGCATCAAAGACATGCAACCTTATCGGCGTAGCGTGCGGTTGATAAAGAAGAGTATCCTTCCGCTGAAAGAAGAAATGAGCACGCTGCTTCACGATAACAATAAGCTGATACATAAGGCAAATCATCCGTTTTTCAGCGATGTGAACGATCATCTGCTGTTTATTCTTCAAACGCTCGACGGGTGCCGTGACATGCTTTCGGCGCTTGCCGACCTGTATCTTTCAAACAATGACCGCCGCATGAATAATATCATGAAGCAACTCACCATTGTTTCCACCATCTTTATTCCGATGACCTTTCTTGCCGGCATTTGGGGAATGAATTTCAATTACATGCCCGAACTGGACTGGAAATACGGTTATGTGTTTGCATGGGTCATTATGATTCTGCTTGGCGTGAGCGTATACATTTATTTTAAACGCAAGAATTGGAATTGATAAAACGATACTGATATGAGAAAACAAGAACTATATAATAAGGTAATAACCTACTTTCAGTCGGCTATGCCGGTGGCAGAAACCGAGCTTCATTACAAGAATCCTTTCCAACTGTTGGTGGCAGTGATTCTGAGTGCACAGTGTACCGACAAGCGTGTTAATCAGATTACTCCTCCACTGTTCGAAGCGTATCCCACGCCTGAAGCCCTTGCAGCCGCCACTCCCGAGGCTGTTTATGAGTACATCCGCAGTGTGAGTTACCCCAACAACAAAGCTAAACACTTGGTAGGCATGGCACAAATGCTGCTGAAAGACTTTCAGGGCGAAGTGCCCGATACGTTGGAGCAACTGGTCAAACTGCCCGGAGTAGGGCGGAAGACGGCAAACGTCATTCAGAGCGTGGTATTCAACAAAGCGGCGATGGCGGTCGATACGCACGTGTTCCGTGTAAGCCACCGCATCGGGTTAGTGCCGAAAACCTGCACCACGCCGCTCGCCACCGAAAAATATCTGGTAAAATATATTCCCGAATCATTGGTTGCCACTGCCCACCATTGGCTGATTTTGCACGGGCGTTATGTTTGTACGTCCCGTTCGCCGAAGTGTGAAACTTGCGGTCTGAACGGGATTTGTCAGGAATCGCTGAAAAGCAAAATCCGTTAAGGTATCAAGAGCGAGGAGTCTCCGTAGCTCAAGAATCGGAAATCGTGGTCAAGTGCGTAGTCGTAGATGCGGTGCCAGTCTCCTTTTACGAATGCCGATACGAGCAGCAACAGCGTGCTTTGCGGCTGATGGAAGTTCGTAACCATTTTTTTCACAATCTTATAGCTGTATCCCGGAGCAATGATGATTTGCGTGCTGGTATGCAAGGCGTCTAACCCGTGGCGCTCCATGTACGTCCGTATGTGCGTCAGTGCCTCAACCACGCTGAGCGAAGGTTGTGTTTCATACGGTTGCCACTGGCGCACGTGCAGTTCCTCTTGTCCCGCATCGGGATGCTGACTGAGGGTTACACCTATATAATATAGGCTCTCCAGCGTGCGGACAGAGGTAGTGCCCACGGCAATCGCTTCTCCGTTATGGGCAATCAGCTTTTCGATGGTCTGCCGGTTTACCGAAATGTATTCGGTGTGCATCTCGTGTCCCTCTATTTCTTCACTCTTTACCGGCTTAAACGTACCGGCACCTACGTGGAGGGTAACTTCTTCCAAGTCTACACCCTTATCTTTCAGTACAGTCAGAACCCGTTCGGTGAAGTGCAGCCCTGCCGTAGGAGCAGCCACCGAGCCTTTTATCTTCGAGTAAACCGTCTGATATGTTTCCTTGTCGCTTTCCTGCGTCTCACGGTTCAGGTAAGGCGGAATAGGCAGTTCACCGAACACCTCCAATATATCGGCAAACGTAACCTCCGGGTTATCCCACGCGAAGTCCACCCAATGGCTCGTACCGTGACAGGCTCCGCGTGTGGCAGTCAGCGTTACAGGCTTTCCCTTGACCGTCATTTCGCGCCGGAGCGTACCCTCTTTCCATTTCTTCAGATTCCCTATCATGCAGAGCCAAGCGGAGTGGGCAGTCTGTTGGAAATTCAACGCATAATCGTTGGGTCGGATGGGTTCCAGACAGAAAATCTCTATTAATGCTCCCGTTTCTTTGCGGAAGTGCAGGCGGGCTTGGATCACTTTCGTGTTGTTGAAAATCATCAGCTCGTTGGCTTCAAGGTAGTCGGGGAGTGAAGTAAAACGGGTTTCCTCTATCGTTCCGTGGCGGTAGACTAATAGTTTCGACTGGTCGCGTACCGCGAGTGGGAATTTGGCTATGCGCTCATCGGGCAGCGGATAATTATAATCGCTTATCTTAATATGTTTGGTTTCTTCCATACGTATAAATTTATTCTGCAAAAATAGGACTTTCTATCCGATAAACCTCTATTTTCCGGACCTATTTAAACAGGCTCTGAACTTTCCCGCCCGGCGAAAAATTACCCGGCAATATGCCTCCCGAAACGCTACCGTTAGTGTTACCCAACCCATGCGGTAGCGTTTACTGTTTCTACCCATAGAACCGACCGGTTCTACCGCAAGCGTTTTTTTAGATTCCGGGAAACCGGAATTGTTTAATTGGTTTAGATGATAAGTTGTTGATTCATAGCGATGAACACGCAAAAGAAGGGCGTGGAGGCTCAGCGGTCTGCCAGACAGCCGGAATCCCGGTTTACATGGAAAGAATCTTCTTTTCGATTATCAAATCTTCTTCGGTCATTTGTGGAGAAGGGATGTTACACATTCGTATGATGTCCTCCGGCTGGCAGGTATAATCGTAATACGCCATTTCTTTTTCGTTCAACACCTCACGCGCTTTCAGTTCGCCTTTCAGTTTCAGAAACTCATCGCGGGCAATGCTGTCAGAGTGTTTGACGAAAAGAATCCGCCTCGCCACGGGATTATAATTATAGTCGAAACACATATAAATGCCGCGCAAGAACGGGGGGCGGTCATACATCGGTAATTTGAGGCAGATGTGAAACAACGCCAGTTGAGGCGGCTGGTTTTCGTTGAACATCAGAAACAGGTGGTTCGAACCGTTAATCATTGCCGCCCCACGGTGAGTCACGCCGTAAGCATTGTTATGAATCACCTCAACATAACTTCCGTTCTCGGCAGGGGCAATCAGGTAGGGTTCTATTTTCAGGCTTCGGCTTCCCGATGATAAACTGTAACTGATATACGTTCCGTTGTAATTCGCTGTATGGTTCAGCGTATTGCGCATTCCGTTTTCTAATTGTCCGAGGAAAGGAATCGGCGCTTCTTCCGAGTAATTTTTCGGACTTGCCTCCATAGCAAACAGCGCAGTTTTCAGGCTGGTGAGCGAGCCGAGCAGTTTTTTCTTCGAAACATTGTTTACCCATACCAGCGCGTTGGTAAGCGCTTCGTCTTCGCCCTGTCCTTTTTCCTTATTCTTGAAATAAGCCGGCAGTACGGTAGAATAAATGGCAGACAGTACGCTGGGCGAGAATCCGGCTTTCTCTGCCATTTCTTTCATTTTGATTCCCCTTTGTCGCAAGAAAGTCATGCGGTCGTATATCTCTTTCAGTTCCTCCATAACTCGATAGATGTTTTGCCGGAGTAAAGATACACATTATTCTTCCTGCGCGGAAATACTTCGTGTTACAAAGTTGTTTCAATCGGGTTTTATCTTTGTTTCAGCATTGTAAAAGTATTGTTTCATGAATATTTCTGAATTGTTACGGCTTTATGATTCCTGTTTTATTCATTTTTGCTTTGGAAGTGAGGGTTTACTTTTGCACCGGAATCAAAAAACGAAAGTGAATGGAAACATCAACTCAAACATATACCAACGGCGGAAGCAAAGAAAAGAAACCGATGCCCGACTGGATTTTCGTATTATGGGCAGGAGGTACGGCGCTTCTCTCTTATTCGTTGGTTTACGCCCTGCGCAAACCGTTTACGGCGGCAGAATTTGAAGGACTGCAAGTATTCGGTATGGATTATAAGATAGTGGTCAGTATCATTCAGCTGTTGGGATATGTAAGCGCAAAACTGCTGGGTATTAAATACATCTCCGAACTGCGTCCTGAGGGGCGGTTGAAGTTCATCATCGGTTCGGCAGCGTTGTCGGAAATCTCCCTGATAGCGTTCGGTCTGTTGCCCATGCCTTATAACATCATGGCGCTATATTTCAACGGACTTTCGTTGGGCTGTATGTGGGGAGTTATTTTCAGTTTCCTTGAGGGACGACGCACCACCGACATCCTTGCCAGCATAATGAGAGTTAGTATGGCACTTAGTTCCGGTGTGGCAAAATCATTGGGATTATATACCTTGAACGTGCTTCATGTCAGTGAATTCTGGATGCCCGCCCTGATTGGTGCCATAGCCTTTCCGCTGCTTTGCTTCACGGGATGGATGATGACCCGCTTTCCTCAACCCACGGCGGCGGATATTGCTTCTCGTTCGGTACGTGTTACGCTGAACGGCCACCAGCGATGGGCACTGTTCCGTCGGTTTATGCCTCTGCTGATTATGCTGTTTGCAGCCAACCTGCTGCTTACCGTACAGCGCGATATCAAAGAAGACTTCATCGTATGTATCATCGACGTCAGTACGGTATCTTCATGGGCTTTTGCTCAGATAGACTCTATCGCCACGCTGGTATTGCTTGCCACTTTCGCCTTGCTTTCTACCACGTACGACCATCTGAAAGTGCTTTGCATCCTGCTGGTATTATCGACTTGCGGAATGGGGACACTTGCCTTTCTCGGAGCAAACTTTGAACAGGTTGGATTGCCTACCACCATTTGGCTTTTCCTTCAGAGTCTTTGCCTCGACATGGCATACCTGAGTTTCCAGACCATTTTCTTTGAACGCTTTATAGCCTGCTTCAAGATAAAAGGAAACGTAGGATTCTTTATCATCACGATAGACTTTGTAGGCTATCTCGGAACATTGGCATTACTGCTCTTCAAAGAGTTTTACGCATCGCATATCGACTGGGCATCGTTCTATAACAGCATGAGCCTCTATATCGGTATTGTCTGCTGCCTTGCCTTTATCGGTTCGCTGGTTTATATGATTCAGGTGCGCAAACGCAAGGAAGATCCCCTGCCCGAAAAAGCAGAGGAACCGGAAAAGAAAGAAGAAACGGATAAAGAAACAGATAAAGAAAATATTTATTTAACAACTACTGCTATATGAAAAAAATTGAATGTGTTATTTTAGATTGGGCAGGAACTGCCGTAGACTATGGATGCTTTGCTCCGGTATCTGCCTTCATTGAAAGTTTTAAGACCTTAGGTCTGGAAGTTACTGCTGCTGAAACACGCGCCCACATGGGTTTGACCAAGATTGAAGAAATCCGTGCGCTGTTCAAAATAGAGCGTGTAAGTAAGGCATTCTATGAAAAATACGGACGTGAGTATAACGAAAGCGACGTACAGGCATGTTATACCGAATTCCAACGCTTGCTGTTCTCTACCCTGCGCAGTTACTCTGGTCCTATTTCGAAGGTAGTTGAAACCATCGATGCCCTCCGCGCAAAGGGCATCAAGATTGGGTCTACTACGGGATATACCAAAGAAATGATGGACATCGTTATACCGGCAGCAGCCGAACAGGGATACCATGTTGACAATCACGTAACCTCAGACGGTTTGCCGGCCGGCCGCCCGTACCCGTATATGATTTATAAGAACATGTGCGATCTGAACGTTCCTTTCCGTACCTCGGTATTGAAGTATGGCGATACGATTTCGGATATCAAAGAAGGCATTAATGCCGGAGTGTGGACGGTTGGCGTTGTGTTGGGAAGCAATGAATTGGGTCTGACCGAAGAAGAAGTGAATAACATGCCTGCCGACGAGTTGAAGAAACGCATGATGGATGTAAGATACCGCATGTATGCTGCCGGTGCGCATTATGTAGTGGACTCGATAGAAGAACTTCCGGCGCTGATTGAGGCTATCAATACGCGGATGAATAACGAGTAAAAGAATGCATACGTTTTAAATCCATTGAGAAACAATAATCTAAATAACTGACAACGAATAAAGATAATACGCAATATGAGACCTTATTTATTATTGACACCCGGACCTTTGACTACAAGTGAAACCGTGAAAGAAGCGATGATGAGCGACTGGTGTACGTGGGATGAAGATTACAACGTGGGCATCGTAGAGGTTATTCGCAAAGAACTGGTAGAACTGGCAAGCAGCCGCCCCGAAGAATATACGGCGGTACTGATGCAGGGCAGCGGCAGCTTTTGTGTAGAAGCTACGTTAGGCTCGGTGGTTCGCCCCGAAGACCATCTGTTGGTTGCTGCCAATGGTGCGTATGGTAAACGTATGGGAGTGATAGCCGACTATTATCACCTGAACTATCACCTGATGAAGTTTGAAGAAACTCAGCAGGTAGACCCGCAGGCGGTAGACGCTTACCTGAACGAACATCCTGAAGTGACCCACGTTTCTGTGGTACACTGTGAAACCACTACCGGCGTGTTGAATCCGCTGGAAGCCATTGCCGAAGTGGTAAAGAAGCACGACAAGGTACTGATTGTCGATGCAATGAGCAGTTTCGGCGGTGTTCCTATCGACATGGCAACGCTGGGAATCGACTTCATGATAAGCAGCGCCAACAAGTGTATTCAGGGAGTTCCCGGTTTCGGCTTCATATTGGCTCGCCGTTCGTTGCTGGAACGTTGCAAGGGAGTAGCGCGCTCACTGTCGCTCGACCTCTACGACCAATGGGAAACAATGGAGAAAGGACACGGAAAATGGCGTTTTACTTCGCCCACCCATGTGGTTCGTGCGTTTATGCAGGCGCTGAAAGAGTTGAAAGCCGAAGGCGGTATCGCAGCCCGTCATGTCCGTTACTGTGAAAACCACCGTACGCTGGTAGAAGGTATGCGTTCGTTGGGCTTTAAAACTTTATTGTCCGATGAAGAACAGTCTCCTGTTATCACTTCGTTCTATTATCCCACAGCCGATTTCGATTTTAAGGATTTCTATCAAAAACTGAAAGCCAAAGGTTTTGTGATTTATCCGGGTAAGATATCACAGGCAGATACGTTCCGTATCGGTAATATCGGAGATGTATTTCCTGCCGATTTCGTTCGCTTGACAGAAGCTGTAAAAGAACTTCATTTGCAGTAATTGTTTTTATTTTCCCTGCTTCGGCATTTTGGGTCGGGGCAGGGATTTTTTTATCTGCCCAACCGGTTCTCGCTGTCTTGCGGTGAAGCAAAATTGAGTGAAAACTTATAGTGAAAATTATGCATTCCCCTTGCTTCATAAAAACGGTGCGTGCGGGTTCTCAACCGGTTGCAACATACTTCTATCTGTGTACATCCCTCTTGGCGGGCATGGTGGCAAGCCTCGTCAAACAGTTGTTTCCCGATACCCCTGCTGCGGCATTCCGGAGAAACCGACAGCTCCATGATTTCGCAAATACGTTCCGCATGATGAAGCTGGTATTCCATCCGCAAATTGATGCATCCCTTTACTTTACCGTCGGATACATAAACCAGACACGCATAATCCGCATCCTTTAGTTGCTGTTGAAAGATCCGTTCGAACGCCGCATACGGAAGTTCTTTTTCCTCCATGTTACAGATGAGGGCGTACACATCCCGGCAGTCATCTGCCGTACTGCTTCTGATAAATTCTGTCTCTGATTCCATAAGTATATATTGGCATTTGCGTTGGTTGTTTTAGGGCTTATTCTGCGCTTCAAAAATTCTATTCGGAAGACGACCGGACTCTCCGAATAGAATTGAGGGACTTTTCGGGATGAAATAAAATTTCTAACCGTAGCGTTTCAGACTCCATGTTTTAACGGTAAAATGTTGAAAGAGAAGTAGCTCTTCAGAGTAATTTCAGCAAATCTTTTTCACGCTTTAAGTCGTCCACATTCTTCTCCGGCGAGACCAGCATCATACTCTTAATCACGTCGCCCGGTTCGCAGGTGTAGTGGTAATATGACAGTTGCTCCTCGGTCAGTTTCTCCTTCGGAATCACCTCGGTACGCAGTTTGGCAAATTCGTCTAATGAGATTTCGTCTCCCTGCCGAATGAAGATAATCCGCCGCGCTATGGGATTACGGTTGTAATCGTGCGTCAGATAAATTCCCTTTAAAAAGGTAGGATATTCGATGATGGGCAGTTGGAGATATACCACTTTCAGCGCCAACTGCAAACGTTTCTGTTCGTTGAACATCAGGTAACCTATCTGGAAAGGAGAAAAAAGTCCCACCCCCGTGTAATAATCGCCCGACATGTTTTGCGAGTAAACTTTCGGCATCGTGTCGCCATCGGTAATGGAAGCAATCATGTACGGCTCAACTTTCAGTCCGTCAGAGAAAGAAGAGGAGCTGTATGCCAGATACAGTCCGGTATACACCCCGGCATTGGGCAGGTAATTGATGGCTTCTTTCTCGATGTCGTCCAGAAACGGACGTCCGTTGTTCTTCGAGTTAATCAGTCGCGGCTCAATGGCATGAACCTTTTCGTAGAGAGCGTCCAAACAGCCCAACAGTTTGCGTTTCGATACATTGTTTACCTGTTGGAGCGATTTGTCGAGTGCCTTTTCCTTCTCTTCCCCGTTGGAAAGCAAGTTTACATACATAGGCAATACCGAAGAATAAAGCGATGACAACACGCTCGAAGCGATGTCGGTTTCTTCGGATATGTCTTTCATTCTTACTCCCGATTCGCGGAGTTTTTTCATCCTTTCGTAAAGAGATACTAATCTGTCCATAAGCTGAGTCTTGTTGAGGCAAAAATACGATTAAGATGTTACAATAGTATTTCATTTGTTGCATTTTTATGACATTATCTTTTAATAAACATAACATTATAAATACAGGGCAGTAGGTTTTTATAATACATAATAAATTAATTCTTTCAGACGGTTTCTTGGTGTAGTTTTGCTCCCGAAAAATTTAGAAACATCTTATTATCAAGTTTATATGGAACAGATTACGAAAAACAAGAAACTCTCAGACGTGCTTCTGATTCTGTGGGCGGGTGGAGCTGCCCTGCTCTCTTATTCGTTGGTTTACGCATTGCGAAAACCTTATACAGCCGCTTCGTTCGACGGGCTGACCTTTTTCGGCAGCGATTACAAGGTAGCTGTAACTACCATTCAGATTTTAGGATATGTGATTGCAAAGTTTTTCGGCATCAAGATTATTTCGGAGCTGAAAAAAGAAAACCGCTTCCGTTTCTTTGTCGGTTCGGCAATTCTTGCCGAGGCAGCTCTTATAGGTTTCGGTATGCTGGATACTCCGTACAATGTGATAGCCATGTTTGTCAACGGACTTTCGTTAGGATGTATGTGGGGAGTGATATTCAGCTTCATCGAAGGCCGTAAGGTGACCGATATACTTGCCAGTCTGTTGGGCGTAAGCATGGTTTTCAGTTCGGGTGTGGCGAAGAGCTTCGGTTTGTTTGCCATGAACGAAATGCACATTGATCAATTCTGGATGCCGGCAGTTATCGGCGGTTTTGCCCTGCCTCTGCTGGTTTTTATGGGATATATGTTGAAAAGACTGCCTCAGCCTACGGCAGAAGATATCGCCCTGCGCAATGAGCGTGTGGTGTTGGACGGCAAGGGACGTAAGGCACTCTTTATGAAGTACGCGCCGATATTGTCACTCTTGTTTGTCGGTAACTTCATGCTGCTCGTGCTTCGCGACATCAAAGAAGACTTCCTTGTTTACATCCTTGACATGAGTAACCAGTCGTCGTGGATGTTTGCCCGCATCGACACCATTGTTACACTGATAATCTTGGGACTGTTTGCACTGTTCATCTTCTTCCGCAGCAACATCAAAGCCTTGCTCTGGCTGATGACGCTGGTAATAGCAGGCTGTCTCACCATGACATACGTGTCGTACCATTACGAAACCCTTGACTTGGAACCGGTAACTTGGTTGTTTATCGAAAGTCTCTCGCTCTACATTGCATACCTGACTTTCCAAACCATTTTCTTCGACCGCTTTATCGCTTGCTTCCGCATTAAGGGAAATGTGGGATTCTTTATCGCAATGATTGATTTCATCGGCTATTTGGGAACCGTTACCTTGCTCTCTACCAAAGAGTTCTTAGATATCAACATCGAATGGTTTGCCCTGTTCAATCACATAGCCTGCGCGGTAGGTGCGGTATGTACTGTCCTTTTCACGGTAGCGGGAATACTGATTTATCGGAAATACAACAAGACTTTCCGACTGAAAGAAGCCGACAAGACTTACATGAATACACAATATAACATACTATCGGAATAAAAAATGGAAAAGAATTACGACATTATCATTATAGGCGGAGGGCTGTTAGGATGTGCCACGGCGTATCAGCTTGCCAAGCGTAATGCCGGGAAGATATTGCTTCTCGATGGAAACGAAATAGCTTCGCAGGCATCATCACGGGCTGCCTGCCTGTTGACGAGGGCACGCACAAAGCCGGGACTGATGGAGATTGTTCAGGAAACGTATGACTGCATCGAAGAAATCGAACACTTGTTGGGCGAATCGCTCGAACTCCAGCAGTGCGGAAGCATCACCATCGCTTCGTCGGAGGCTTCGCTGAAAGAGGTGGAGGCATTGGAAAATGCGGCTACACGGTTTGGCATCCCGAACGAACGCATCACCCGTGAACGTACGCAGGAACTTTTGCCGTGGATTGATGCCGAAGCCGTAGGCGTGGCGCTGTATATGCCCACCGATGCGTTTATCGATTCGGCACTGCTTTGTTCAGGCTATGCAAAAGCCGCTGCCAAGTTGGGTGTGGAACTGCGTCCGAACTGCAAGGTGAAAGAAATCGTAACCGCCGACCGGAAAATAGCTGGCATCAAGCTCTGTAACGATGAAATTGTGTCGGCTCCCGTGGTGGTCAATGCCGCCGGAGCATGGGCAAATCTGCTGATGCGTCCGCTTGGCGTAGGGCTTCCTTTTACGCCCGTCCGCAGTCACTTCTGGATAACGGAGATTGACAAAAAACGTTTTCCGGCGGGACATCCCTTTACGGTAATCCCCGATGCACGGGCATTTACACGTTCCGACGTAGGTGCATTGATCATCGGACTGCGTGAAAGTCATTGTCAGGCATTCAATCCCGATACGCTGACCGAGAAGTTGGAAGACTTTGACTTCAATAAAGCAGCGAAATGGACGGTGCTGGATGAATGTGCTCCGCTGTTGAAACGTTACTTGCATGACATCGACGACCTGCCCATCGCTCACTACATGTCAGGACCTTCCTGTTACGTTCCCGATGCTCTTTTCATTATCGGAGCTGTAAAACCTTACGAAGGACTGTATACCGTAACGGGCTGTTGTGGCGGTGGAGTAGCTGCCGGAGGCGGAATGGGACGTTTGGCTGCCGAACTGATTCTGGGTGAACAGCCGTTTGTCGACCCCATCCGGTTTGCTCCCGAACGCTTTGGCGAGGTTAATCCTTTTTCTCCTGAATTCCAGCAGCGGTGTGCCGATGCCCGTTCCAATAAAAAGGGTGGATAACAGATACTTGTCTATTACAAGCCTCTAAACAGTTGTAACAATAAACAGAAAATCGAATCAATGAAACGCTATATTGTATTTTTAAAGCAAGTTCCCGCCTCAACGAAAGTTGGGATAGACCCTGTAACCAAAACCTTGAAACGTTCGTCGGCACTGACTCAGACCAATCCGGATGATTTGTATGCCTTGCAAGCAGCCCTCGACTTAAGTCGCGCCACGGGAGCAGAAGTCGTAGCCGTCAGCATGGGTCCGGCTTCGGCAGAAGAAGTGTTGCGCGAAGCGCTTCAGCGTGGGGCAGACCGTGCCATCCTGCTCTCTTCTCCCGCCTTTGCCGGCAGCGATACATGGTGTACCAGCTTGGTGCTGGCTTCAGCCGTTCGTCGGATAGGAGAGTACGACCTCTTGTTTTTCGGGCGGATGGCAATCGACGGCGATACGGCGCAGGTAGGTCCGGAAGTAGCCGGTCAGTTAGACATCCCGCAGATAACCTGCCTCTCGGCGATTGAAAACGTATCGGCAGACCGTATTTGTGTAAGCCGGAGAGTGGGAAACCTGACGCAGCGTATGGAAGTAAAGACTCCTTGTGCCGTTATGGTGAGTCGCGAGAATGGAGAACTGGCTTCTCCCACCCTGTCGGGATGGCGGCGCGCACAGGCTCAGGAGATTACCCGCTGGAGCGAAACCGACCTCGGATTAGACCGCTCATTGATAGGGCTGTATGCTTCGCCAACGAAGGTAGTTACCACCGCCGTTCCCCAAGTAACCAAAAATATCCAGTGGCTTGACGGTGGGGGTGAGGTCTTTGCCATCATTCAATCATTTGTTCAACCTTCTTGTTAAAATACCAATCGTATGACAGACAATACTTCTTTTGCGCTTCGTGTGCTGAACGACCGTTGTACAGGTTGCGGGCTGTGTGCCGATACCTGTGCTTACCATGCCATCCGTTTTACTGATTATCCCGAAATAGACCCATACGCTTGTCGCCTGTGCGGAAGTTGTGTACAGGCATGTCCCGCTGAGGCTTTGCAGATGACCGAACCGGAAAATCCCCGCTCTGTCACATCCTCCGGACAACCGTCGAAAGGTATTTGGGTACTTGCTGAAGTAGAAAATAATGAACTTGCACCGGTTACCAAAGAATTGTTGGGTAAAGCGGTGGAACTCTCGACAAAACTTCATCAAGACGTTGAGGCTGTTTTGGTGGGACGCGAAGTAGTCTCGCTCGCACCGTGTCTGATAGCTTACGGAGCCAAACGTGTACATGTGGTGGAAAATGAATTGTTTGCTTCGTTCATCGAAGAAAACTATGCCCGTGCGGTGGTGGAGCTGGTTGGAAAACACAATCCTGAAATTCTGCTGGTAGGAGCTACGCTTCGCGGTCGCGGACTGTCGGCCCGCATAGCCTCGTTGCTGCAAACCGGACTTACAGCCGATTGTACCGAGTTGGATATTGATTCGGAGACCGGACTGCTTCATCAGATACGCCCTGCCTTTGGCGGAAACCTGATGGCAACCATTGTAACCCCCGACCGTCGTCCGCAAATGGCATCGGTTCGTCCGGGAATCATGAAAGCCATCATTCCGGATGCTTCGGCAGAAGGCGAAATCATCCGTCACGATTTCTCGGCATTTGAAGGCGATAACCGCATCCGTCTGATTAGTGAAATTACGGAAGCAATCAGCGAAGAGTCGTTAAGCAACAGCAAAATCATCATTGGAGTAGGGCGCGGAGTTAAGAATAAAGAAACGGTGGCGCAGATTCATCGCTGGGCAGAGCGTTTGGGGGCTGTGGTGGCAGGTTCGCGTGCAGCTGTAGAAGCCGGACTGATTGATGCCCGGATGCAAGTGGGACAGACGGGACACACCATTGCGCCGGATTTATACATTGCCATCGGCATCAGCGGACAGATTCAGCACACGGCGGCTATCACCGGAGCTAAGAAAATCATAGCGATTAACCCCGACCGCACAGCTCCGATATTCAACGTGGCAGATTATGGGTGGAATACATCAGTAGAAGAAGCATTACCCCAACTGACAAACGGATGGTTATGAAAAAACTGTTGACCTGCATGGTTATCTTCTTTGTCGGAATGATAACACTACAAGCCCAAGAGTCTTTGAAAGTCAAGTTCCGTTCGCGTGCCTTGCTGGATGCCACACTGTCGGGCTATGGAAAAGAAAGCACGCAGGGATATTACCGGTTGGAAGACTTCCGGGTGGGTTTTAAAGCAACCTACCAGAAGTTTGAAGTAAAAGCAGACATCGGTCTCGGGGGAGGAAAAGTCGCCATCAAGGATTTGCTGTTGAATTACCATTTCAAGAACAGCGTGCTTTCTTTCGGCAACGGCTACGAACCCTTTTCGATGGATATGCTCATCAGTACCGCCGACCTGCGTTTTCATCAGTCGGCAGCTTCGGTCTTGGCGTTTACCAACAGCCGAAAGTTAGGCGCTACCTACCATTTTTACAATAATCACTGGTATCTGGCTACGGGAGTTTATACACATAATGATATCAACAAGCTCGGCAGTGAACAAAAAAATGCTTTCGTATCGACTTCGCGCGTGGTGTGGCGCAAAATGGAAGAAGAGCATCGGCTGTTTCATATCGGCGGAGCTTTCTCATTCCGCACGAAAGAAGTAAACACCGATACACCTCCCACTGGCAGCATATCGAGCGCCGGAGTTACATCCATGTTTCCGGCATCCATACTCGAAGCCGAAATCCCCAATATGGGTACGGAAGTAAAGGGGTTGGTTGAGGCACTGTATACAGCTCCCCGTTTCATACTTCAGGCAGAATACTACTTCGACCGCATGAATCGCACCGCAGGCGGAAAGGCATATCGTCCGCACGGCGGATACATTCAAGGAGGTTTTTTGCTGAAAGGACGAGGATTTGAGTACGATGCCATGTATGGTGTTCCCGGTCGCCCCGTTACGCCGCAGGCGATAGAGTTGGTAGCCCGTTTCAACTATACAGATCTCAACGATGGGAGTGCCGGCATAATGGGAGGCGAAGAAAAAGACCTCTCAGTGGGTGTAAACTTTTACTTGAACCAATATTTTGGAGTAAAACTAAACGGAAGTTACGTATGGGTGGGCGATCATTGCAATGAGTTCTACCGGGAAAACTTCTTTTTGGCACAGTTGCGCTTGCAATATATATTTTAAGTAGAACTTTATCCGATAATATTCCGTTTCCTGTCAATATTCAAAAGGAATACATCAAGCATAGAAAACTTTTAGGAGAAATTCAAAACAGTTTCTAAGAGCCTGCTTTAGTCTTGTACGGCTAAGGCAGGCTCTGTTTTGTATTTTTATATGAACCCTATTTTTTACACAATCACAGGAAGAAATACTTGGTTTGCATATCCCGAAAAACGCAACCGTTAGTATGGCTTATCTCATGCGGATGCGTTAACCATTTCTATTCGGAAAGTTACTTGGTTTTACCGTTAGTGTTTTTCAATGTTTCAGGCTAAACCGGAAAGGTCTGAAAACAAGCATATTAAAAGTTTGAATCAGTTCCATATATACAAAGGTGTAAAATCGCTTCGTTGCACACTGCTTTTTTGAATGTTTGTTCCTTGAAGGCAATGCAAAAAAACAATGATGTTAATAATACTTAATCAAATACGTTTTCTGTTCGTCCAATATTCACATATATTTAAATAATCTTACCTTTGTTATCGAATTGGTTTCTACTATCCACGCATTCGGGTAGAGAATTAAAAGGGAATCGGGTGAAAATCCCGAACAGTCCCGCTGCTGTGAAGCTCTATTTAAACTTTCTGAAGATTACTCATTGCCACTGATGTGACTGTTACATCGGGAAGGTTTCAGAAAGGGAGTCAGTCAGAAGACCTGCCATCATTCATTGAATCATCCTTTCTCCGGGGTTAGAGAGGTTGAAGTTTTAAATTTTTATACATAAAAATAAACATGTTCAGACAGCATTTTTATACTGTCTATTTGTGTTATGCATCCTTTGTCATAGGGGGAAGTATGCCTTTATCCCTACATGCGCAAAGCAAATTAGACAGTTTGCAGCGGCTGGATGAAGTTATGGTAACGGCAAGTCATCTTTCTAAAGAAGTAATTCCCGTTCAGCAACTTTCCGGTGCGCAACTTCAGCGTCTCAGTTCGTATAGCGTAGCCGATGCCATACGCTATTTTTCCGGCGTGCAGATAAAGGATTATGGCGGAGTGGGCGGTTTGAAGACGGTAAATATCCGCAGTATGGGTACCAATCATGTAGGTGTGTTCTATGATGGTATCGAACTCGGTAATGCACAAAACGGAACGGTAGACTTGGGACGTTTTTCCCTCGACAATATGGAAGCCATTACCTTGTATAACGGGCAGAAAAGCAATATCTTCCAGTCGGCGAAAGATTTCGGGTCTGCCGGAAGCATCTATTTGCAGTCGCGTGTGCCGGAATTTGCGGAAGACGAGACCCACAAGGTAAAAGCAACATTCAAAACTGGGTCTTTCGGTACGGTAACCCCTGCCCTTGTATGGGATAAAAAGCTGAACAGCAATGTAAGTTCCTCGCTGAGTGCAGAATACATGTATTCTACGGGGAAATATAAATTCACCTATCGTGTAGACGACAGTTACGATACTACGGCAGTCCGGCGGAATGGCGATGTGAATGCCTTCCGTCTGGAAGGAGGACTTTTCGGGAAAATGAAAACCGGTTATTGGCGTGCCAAAGCCTATTTTTATCGTTCGGAGCGCGGTTATCCCGGTGCTGTGGTAAAAAACAAATTCAGTCATGAAGACAGGCAATGGGATACGAATACCTTCGTGCAAGGTTCATACAAAAAAGATTTTGCCGGGAGATACAGCCTGTTGGTGAATGCGAAATATGCTTATGACTATCTGCATTACCTCGCCGACCCCAAGCGGGACGAGTCGCTGATGTATGTCAATAACCATTATTATCAGCATGAAATGTATGTTTCGGTAGCCAACAGATACACTATTTTACCGGTATGGGACGTAAACCTTTCTACCGATTATCAATTTAATCTGCTGAATGCCGATTTAACTGATTTTGTATATCCCCGCCGGCATACGCAACTTGTGGCATTGGCTACCGCTTTCAATTTTTCACAGGTAAAAATGCAGGCAAGTATTTTAGGAACATTTGTTCAAGACCATGTAAAAAGCAATTCGGCAGCAGACAATAAAACCGAATGGACACCTGCGGTTATAGTCTCTTACCAACCTTTCCGGCATATAGATTTCAACCTGCGTGCCTTTTATAAGCGAATATTCCGTATGCCTACTTTAAACGACCTTTATTATACTTTTGTGGGCAACACAGAACTTGACCCGGAATACACCAATCAATATAACGTAGGGATAACTTATGCCAAAAACGTAGCCGACAAGGGACTTCGGAGGATAGAGGTACAGGCAGACGTATATTATAATGAAGTAGAAAATAAAATAGTGGCAATGCCTACGTCTAATTTTTTCCGCTGGACTATGGTCAATTTGGGAAAAGTGGAAATCCGTGGCATTGACGTAGCCTTGCAAACCGATTGGCAATGGGGGAATGACTGGTATCTTACGGGGCGGGTTAATTATACTTATCAGAAAGCGCAGGATTTTACTGACTCCAGCGATTCCTATTATGGCGGGCAGATTCCCTATATTCCGTGGCATAGCGGGTCGGCAATATTGAATCTTAATTGGCGGCGGTGGGAGGCTAATTACAGTTTTATCTATACAGGTGAGCGATATTCTTCGAGAGCCAATATCCCGGCAAATTATGTATTGCCGTGGTATACCAGCGACTTTTCCATCTCCCGCAAATTGTTTTTTAGCAAAGGAGAGCTGAAACTTGCATTGGAAGTAAACAATATCTTCAACCAGCAATACGAAGTAGTTATTTGCTATCCCATGCCGGGAACCAATTTTAAATTCATCACACAATATACATTCTGATTATGAAACACCGCTTATTATTTTATTTTTCTGTCTTGATGGCCGTTTTGTCGGGTTGCCGCAGGGAAATTCCTTTCCTGCATTCCGAAGAAGAAGAATTGACATCGGGGGGAACAGGGCATGAAGCCGTGAAAGGTTTCTTCTTATTGAATGAAGGAAATATGGGGAGCAACAAGGCATCGCTTGACTTTTTCAGTTATGAAACTGGAAAATATATGCGTAACATTTACCCTTCGCGTAATCCCGACATAGTAAAAGAGTTGGGGGATGTAGGTAACGATTTGGCTATCTATGGAGGTAAACTCTACGCTGTTATTAATTGCTCGCACTATGTGGAAGTGATGGATGTAAAAACGGCAAAGCATGTGGGAAGCATTGATATCTTAAACTGCCGTTACATTGCTTTTAATGAAGGAAAAGCTTATGTCAGTTCCTATGCCGGTCCGGTGCAGATAGATCCGAATGCCCGTCCCGGAAAAGTGGTGGAAGTCGATACAACCAGTTTAAAGGTAACTCGGGAAGTCGTGGTAGGCTATCAGCCGGAAGAAATGGTAATAACCGGCGGTAAACTGTATGTGGCAAATTCCGGCGGCTATCGTTTCCCGAATTATGACACCACCGTTTCTGTTGTCGATTTGGAAACCTTCGAGGTAATAAACACGATTGATGTGGCTATAAACCTGCATCGCATGACAAAAGACCGCTTCGGGCGTATCTATGTCTCTTCCAGAGGAAATTATTACGATGTAGGGGCCGATGTATATGTCATCGACTCGAATACGGACCGGCTTGTAGGAAATCTCGGTATTCCTGCCAGTGAAATGTGTATTTCAGGAGATTCCATCTACATGACGAGTGTGGAGTGGAACTATACGACAAACCGTAACACAGTTTCTTATACGCTTTATGATGTGGCTCGTGAGAAAATCGTTTCGCATAATTTTATTGCAGATGGAACAGACAAGCAGATACAGATTCCTTATGGCATAGCTGTCAATCCCGATACAAAAGAGGTGTTCATATCCGATGCGAAAGACTATGTAACTTCCGGAACACTTTATTGTTTCAGCCCTGAAGGGAATCTGAAATGGGAAGTGACCACAGGAGATATTCCTGCTCACTTTGCTTTTACGACAAGGAGTTTTCAATGAATGATAAATAAGATATAATTAGAAAATGAAACAGAAAACTGTATTAACTAAACGGCTCTTTGGATGGGCTGTTTGTGGAGTGGGACTTTTCGCTTGTGGCATGACTTCATGCAGCGAGAAAGATGCCCCGGTGTCTTATGTGTTGCAGCAAAGTGACATCTCGGTGGATGAGCCGGAAGAAGGATTCGTATCACAGGTAAGCCAACTTTTCAGGATAGAGGTGGAAAGCGTGTCCGACGAAGGCATTACTTATGTTTGGGCTTTAGACGGGGAAAAGATTCCCGGAGGAAAAACTTTGGAATATATGTTTTCAGTCGCCGGAACATACGAACTGGTACTGACTGTGAGTCAGGGAGAGCTGAGTTTTGACTATAAATTTCAGATAAAAGTTGTATCAGAAGAGTCTGTACCCTTACCCGGAGATGCGACTGCCTATATAACAAAAGTGCTTGATTTCATGCCGGCTGTGGGACAGTTCACTAATACCATGCCCGCTTATGAAGTGGGTGATACTCAAGAAACGATGAACCGGAAAGTATTGGAAGCCATTGGCAACAATAATCGGGGATTGATTTCATTGGGAGGCTTCGGAGGATATGTGGTAGTGGGCTTTGACCATACCATAGAGAACAAGAAAGGCTTATGCGACTTTCGTGTATTGGGCAATGCCTTTAGTGCAGCATCCGGTTCGGAATCAGACAGGCCGCAAGGAGGCAGCTGCGAACCCGGAGTCATCATGGTGGCTTATGATAAGAACAAAAACGGAATGCCGGACGAAAATGAATGGTATGAGATAGCCGGAAGCGCCCATCAAGACCCTACGCAAGAGGCATGGTATCAGTTGGCTGTAGATAACGGAAACGATGTGAATCTTTATCGGGATTATGAAATTACTTATTACCGTCCAAACGAGACAATGAATGCTCCTCTTGCTTCTCCTATAGACGAATATATCCGTTGGGAAGATAATCAGGGACGTTCAGGATACAAAGTAAAGAATACGTATCACGCCCACCCTTATTTTCCACAGTGGTTCGATGGCGAGAAATTAACTTTTCGTGGCACTTGTCTTCCGCAAAACGGCATAGACGAGAGTGGGGAGGGGAATTATTATGTTCTTTATAAATTCCGTTACGGCTATGCCGATAATGAGGTGAATACCGGTAATGCTGCTGCCATTGATATAGACTGGGCTGTAGATGCTGATGGGCAGAAAGTATCTTTACCCGGAGTTGATTTTATAAAAGTCTATACCGGAATAAACCAAGAAAATGGTTGGCTGGGCGAATGTTCTACCGAAATAACAAGCGTAGAAGACCTGCATCTTTTAGGAGAAGAGATTCCGGTGAAAGAATGAACAATATTATAACTTGTTAATTGATAAATAACGAAACAATGAAAAAGTATTTCAACCCAATGAGCTTGCTATTGGCTCTTAGTATGATCGGTCTGTTTTCTCTGACCGGATGTAGTGATGACAACAACCCCGTCGGTGGAGGTGATGAACCGTTTGCTGATAAGCTTGTTTTTGAATTGGAAGCAGATGCCGAAGCCGGAGACCCCATTCTGCTGGTTTCAGACGAAACGTATGCGATAGCATATCATGCGGAAGGTGTAGAAAACATCTCACCGGTTAATGCGCCTGCGGGATGGAAGGTCACCGTAAATGAGGAGGTAGACAGTATTCTGATTACAGCCCCGTCATCTACCGTTGAGGCCGGTAAAACTTATACCCTGCAACTAACGGCGACGGGCGTAGGAAATCAAAGCATTACAACGGAAGGTCTTAATTTTTATCATGTAACCTTTGATGACCCGGAAGGAACGTTTGTATTAAACGAAGGTAACATGACTACGGAGAATGGCTCACTTATTTATATTACACCCGAAGGATATGTAGTAAATAATGCTTATAAGCGTGTGAATGGTACTGAATTGGGAAATGTAACGCAAGATATGTATTTTCATGATGGGAAAATCTACGTCATCTCGCAAAATGGAGATACCAATGCAGAAGGGTTATCTTTCGATAACGATGGGATGTTGGTAGTAATGGATGCTGTAACACTGAAAAAACTGAGAAGTTTCACGAAAGAAGAACTCAGTCGGTTGGACTGGCCTACACATATTGCCGTGATAGACGAGCAGCATGTTTATATACGCGATAATGCAGGAGTTTGGCATCTGAATATGGATGACAATTCACTGGCTTTTGTCGGCGGTTCTGAAAATGCTCCGAAAGCTAAGTTTGCTATTGTGAACAGCAAAGTTTATTTCCCATCGAATAAATCTTATTTAGCCGAAGTGAAACAGATAGACCCGGCGACGGATCAGGTTTCTTCTGTCGGTACAAATGCGATATTTGCTGCTCGTACGATGATTAATTATATCTTAGGCATTGCGTCTGCCGATGACGGTAATTTGTGGATAATAGGAACTTCTGCCGGAAATCCGGATAGAGAGGGAATGATTACATTGAATAAACTTGATTTGGCTACTTCAGAACTGACGCAAAATCAGTTGAGCGAACAGCCTAATGAGGCATGGAACTGTTGTTTTGCTTCTTACGGCAACATTGTTTATTACGCCAACGGTACAACCATTTATCGTGCTAAGTTTAATGAAGAAGGAAGTGGAATAGTGGATGAAGTGTTGGTTGACCTTGCCTCATTAGACGATAATGTAGGATTGTTGTATAACGGATTAAGCGCTCATCCTGCCACAGGACATGTTTATATCAATACCCTGAAAGGCTTCGGCAACTCTTTTACGACCAATTCTATTTGGGAATTCGATTTTGATTCCAGTCTGGATACACCGGTGCATAAGTTTGATAACTATACCCATTTTCCGGCAGGCGTATACTTCAATAAATAACTATAAGTATTCCGATTATGAAAAAAATATATCTTTATTTCGTTATGAGCTGTATGTTGTTGGCAGCTTGTGGTAACGAGAAAGTAGAGGCTCCGCAGGCAAAACCGGAAACTCCGGAGGATGAAAATGTTGACGACGATTTGCTGTCTGTGCTTACCGGTTATGCTGCTCCCGGTGGAGTCTTGATATTGAGTGGTGGTTCTTATGAATTAGAAAATGCCTTTCTTACGTTTATCAGTCCGGAAAGTGAGGTTGAAAACAAGGTTTATGCACAAGCAAACGCTTCTGAATTAGGCAATGACGGCGTAGGACTTTACTTGTGTGGTGGCAAGCAGTATATTCTCAGCAATGACTGGCGTAAGGTGGAAGGTAAAGAAAGCAATGGTCTTTTGATTATAGCCGATGCGGAAACGCTGCAAAAAGAGAAGTCATTCCCCAGAGCTGATATGACTTTCCAGCATCCGGTCAACGATAAACAGGAAGAAGTCGATGCAAGTTTGAGTGGAATTGCTGTGTTGGACGAGCAGAACATCTTTATTTTTGCTCAAGGCGTTTTACGTTTTGATAGCACCACAGGTAAGTTGAAACTTATAGAGGGTGCTTACGATATCGGTAACGCCGGGTCTGCCAATACGGTAGAATCAATTGTTTCGTCCAGAGGGGCAACGGTGTACAATGATTGTCTGTATGCCGCTACCGGTGGTTTTTGGTCTACAACTGCACTGCTTGAATTTACCAAAGGAAAGGATGAGGTAAACCGTCGGCTTGAATTGGGTAGAGGCGATTTGGTTAGTGGGATGTGTCTGACGCCTGACAGTACGTTGATTGTGGCAACTTACACGCGAGGAAGAGACTCCGGTTACCTGAGTTTTGTCGATTTAGATACTTGGACTGTCACCGACCGGAAAAACATCGCTGCCAATATTTCTCCTGCCTTACATAACAATTCAGGTATTACTTATTTAAATGGTTATCTTTATTTTACCGGTGCCGAAGAGTCGGAATTTGCAATGGATTCCCATACCACCCTCAGCCGTTATTCTATCGAAACAGGCAGGGTAGAGAAAGACATTATCAATTTTAAGGATGATGAGCCCAATGCCAATTTGTTGGACTGTAATATCGTAGCCGACCCTGCCAGCGGGTATCTTTATGTGCCGACTTCTGTAGAAAATTGGGAAGGAGTGATTTCTGATACAAACGTACTGGTTTACGACTGCAACGGAGATACTCCCCGTTTGGTGCGGAAAATCAGCAACGTGGTTCATAGCGTAAGAGGTATTTATCCGCTTTCAATGTTTTCGGCTCAATAGATTCTGTTCTTTTTATAATTTGTTTCTGCCTCAAAGATATCCGATATGTCTTTGAGGCAGATTTGTTTAAATAGCAGTTGTGACTTCCGTTAGACGGAGAATCCGCATATCAGGTACTCGCAAAGGCAATTCTGTTGGTCTGATGATGCACAAATATATTACAGTCTCTTACCGAAATCATATTTTTCTTTACCTTTGTGCAAGTCCGGATAAAACCGGATGCTGAGAGAAATGAAAGAAAATACAACCATACAGTCTCCTATCCTTTATTTGCAACGTCAGTACGACTTGCTGCGGATGGAGTATGAATACGAAAAAGAACAGTTTAAGCAACAGACGGAACTGATGGGCATCGGTCGCAAAATCAAGCGCGGGATGTGCTGGTATCCGTTAAACGTAGGACGCAGTTATTATAACGCATTAAATCAGTTGGTGGTAGAGGTAGAACGGCGTGAGGATAAGGAAATCGAACACCTGTTTGAGTACGGACGCCCTGTCTGTTTTTTCACGCAGGAATTGTCCGGTAAACTGAATTATCTGAATTTTACCGCTACCGTTAATTACGTCGACGAAGACCGTATGGTGGTCATCTTGCCAAATGCCGATGCGCTGCTCGCTTTACAAAGCAAGGAAGTGCTTGGCGTACAACTTTACTTCGATGAAACCAGTTATCGGCTGATGTTTGAAGCACTGAAACAGGTCATTGCGGCAAAAAACAACCGGCTGGCAGAGCTGCGCGATATATTCCACGGATCACAGCCTGCTTCCTCTTTTTCTTTCCAGCCCATGCGCTTCCCGTGGCTGAACCGCACGCAGGAAGAAGCCGTGAATAAGGTGTTGCACGCCAAAGATGTGGCAATAGTCCACGGCCCTCCGGGTACGGGAAAGACTACCACGCTGGTAGAGGCGATTTATGAAACGCTGCACCGCGAAAATCAGGTTTTGGTGTGCGCGCAGAGTAACATGGCGGTGGATTGGATTAGCGAGAAGTTGGTCGACCGCGGGGTAAGTGTGCTCCGCATCGGCAATCCCAGCCGTGTGAACGACAAGATGCTGTCGTTCACCTACGAACGGCGTTTTGAGGCGCATCCCGATTATCCGCAACTGTGGAGCATCCGCAAAGCCATTCGCGAATTATACTCCAGAAGCCGGAAAGGGGCGGAACGTGAGTCGGTTCGTCAGAAAATAAACTCGTTGAAAGACCGTGCCACGGAGCTGGAGATACGCATCAACGAATCGCTTTTTGCCGAAGCCCGCGTGATAGCCTGTACGTTAGTAGGCAGTGCCAACCGCCTGTTGATGGGACAGAAGTATGGGACGCTTTTTATTGATGAGGCGGCACAAGCCCTTGAACCTGCCTGCTGGATTCCCATCCGTAAGGCAGACCGGGTAATCCTTGCCGGCGACCATTGCCAGCTTCCTCCCACCGTGAAGTGTTTGGAAGCATTGCGTGCCGGATTAGGCGATACGCTTATGCAGTCGATTGTGCGCAACAAACCCGGCGTGGTGTCTTTGCTGAAACTCCAATACCGGATGAACGACGAAATAATGCGCTTCTCCTCCGATTGGTTTTACGGCGGGATGCTCCAGTCTGCTCCCGAAGTAAAATACCGCAGCATTCTCGACTTTGATACTCCGATAGAGTGGGTAAACACCGAAGGAATGGACTGCAACGAGGAGTTTGTTGGCGAGAACTACGGACGCATCAACAAGCCCGAAGCCGAACTCTCGGTCAATCAACTGAAGGAATACATCACCCGGATCGGCCGTACCCGTTTCCTTGAAGAACGTATTGATGTGGGACTGATTTCGCCCTACAAAGCGCAAGTACAATACCTGCGTCAGCTACTGAAGCGCGACGCATTTTTCAAGCCTTTCCGTCCGTTGATAACCGTCAACACCGTCGATGGCTTTCAGGGACAAGAGCGCGATGTTATCCTCATCAGTCTCGTGCGAGCCAACGAAGAAGGGCAAATCGGTTTCCTCAACGACCTGCGCCGCATGAACGTAGCCATTACCCGCGCCCGCATGAAACTGATAATCTTAGGCGATGCCTCCACCCTGACCAAACATGCGTTTTATAAGAAACTGTACGAATACATTCAGGGTTTGAATACGTAATTTCATTCTAATGACGACAAGTCAATTTTGATTAAAGTGTAATCAGGGGCAAGTACGATGGCATACATGAAGTCGGTTTTAGTATCTCCGCATATTCTCAGGATAGGGAATTTCGTATTTACGATGTGTGTCAGATTCAAATTGTAATCATATACAAATAAAGAATGGGGTAAAACCGAAAGGTCACGCGGGGATTTGCTTTCAGTTTTTTCCCCTTCTGTTACTACGTCTCTATCTAATGTTACGATAGACCTCTTGGTCAAAGCGAGTTCCATAGCACCTCGCTTTGACTGTTTTTCTAATACAAGGTTGCCATCGCGGACACTGCTTTCTATTTTGCCGACAAGCTCTTTCTCTAATGTTAATGCTTTGTTTTTCCATGCGTAAACAGCAAGGTAAGGCAAACTCATGCAATTATAAACCAACAAGTTCTTGTCCGCATTGTATGTTATCTGCCCTTGATACAGGTAGAAAGAATTTTCATATTTTTCTGACAGGGGAAAATTCCCGCATACATCAACCTTGCCGTTTGCGATAATCTTAAACAGATTATTGGCGCCGGGCGTTAAATTAACGGTAGTGTTGTCATCCAAATGAGCCAATGCCGTTGTTTCCATATCCCTTTCATATTTCGCTTTCTTAATCTGGTAGGTCCCTGTTTCATCTACCGTGTACAAGTGTTCTATACCTTTTTCAGTGTCATTTAAAAAGAAACCCTTTGTGGGAGAAACAGACGGGATAGGCAACACGAAATCATCAGGACCATCGCCTTTATTACCGAAACTGCATAGTTCTTTACCCGACCGGATATTTACTACATGAATAAAATTTTCAATCCCGGTGGCGTCGTGCCAATAAACATTGCCATCTATGGCAGAAATCGTACCGGGCATACTGCTGTAAATGCTATCAGTAATGACTGAATAGTTGATATCGTTTATGCGTTCTATTTCTTTTTTCTCATTCGTAGTGCAATTTGCCAGTAAAAAACGGATAGAAGGCAGTAACATAGTTTCTTCATAGCGTTGTTCTGATGATTATTCCCAAATGTACGAATTTCTTTTAGATAATATCCAAAAGCCTCATAAAATGATAGAAACTGTTTTGAATTTCTCCAAAAAGTTTTTTTCGTCTTGATGCATTCCTTTTCGTGTGTGCTTTGGGCGATTTTTTGGTCCTTTCCGCTTCTGTTCTTCGTCAGATAGCCCGCTATCTTTCTCATCACACAAGCGGAAATGACTCAAAAACTCATCCCAAATCATCGCACGATAAATTCAAAACAGTTTCTAATATCTTGATAATAATATCAATTTGTGAAGAAATATATTTTCGTTCATCCGCATAAATTTTATAACCCTGCATGGTGGGTTGTATAACCCTCCTTGCTGAGTTGTATAACTCTCCATGCCGGGTTTTATAACTCACCTTGCAGGGTTATAGAGTTTGATGGGAAGAAATGGGGATTTAATAGGCAGTGGCTGAAATCTTGTTCTTCTAATATTGGATATTAGAATGAACCACTTGTGATGAGGAAAATCATTGATAAAAAGGCTTTTGGGGCTGTTTTTCAAATAACTAAAAGCTTTGATTGTGGATATTGGCAGGCAACTTAATAAGTTTGCGGTTTCTCCGAATAAACTTATTTGCACTGCCGCAGCCTTTCTTCCAATTCCGGGCGGGGGATTCCCTGCCTGATAGCCTGCTCGTAAGCCTTGCGTGCTTCGTCTTTCTTCTTCATCGATAACAGGATGTCTCCCTGCATGATGTGAGCCTCTGCGTCGGCAGGCGTTACGTTTATAACCTCTTCGATGTCTACCAAAGCAAGTTCGGGGTGATTATCCTCTAATTCGATGTTGGCACGCATCTTTAAAAGCGACGTGTCATGCGGATTTTCTTGTATCATCAGGTTCAAACCATCGCGTGCCGATGCGTAACGCCCTTCTTTCTCGTCGAGCATAATGATGCCTAACCGGGCGGTACGATTTTTGGCATCTTTCCCCAAAACCACATTGTAATCTATCCGCGCTTCTGCATATTGCCGTTGCTCCATGTAGATATATGCCCGGAAAAGACGGGCTTCTATGTTTTCGGGCAGCAGGTCGATTACGTTACAGTAGTCTACATACGCTTTGTTCAGCAGGTTCTTTTCCATGTAAAGTGCGGCGCGGTTCAGCAGGATGGAAGTGGCATACGGCGTAATGTTCAGCGCCATCGTGTATGCTTCAAGTGCTTCATCGGTCTTTCCCTGCCGTTTCAGTACCGTACCCAAGTTGGAGAAAAGCAAAGCGTTGCGGGCATTTTTCGGGTCGGATTTCAGTGCCTGCCGGAATAAGTCTTCGGCCTGTACGAGACTGTCGCGCTTGGTATATTCCATCGCTTTTTCAATCAACTGGTTATACGACTGGGCTTTTACGGATAAAGCCATGAAGAGGCAGACTATAATGCTAAGTATTTTATTCATCAGTATATTAATAATTTATCCGCAAAAGTAACAGATTTATCCATGCCCGGCGGATTATATTAAAAACTTTTTGTAAGTTTGAACAATCATTATACATAAAAACAAGAACTGACATGGAAACAGAAAAAGCCATATTTGCCTGCGGATGCTTTTGGGGAGCGCAACACCTGTTTGAACGCGCTGCGGGGGTAGTCCGGTCTACGGTAGGCTATATAGGAGGACATAAAGAAAAACCTACTTATCAGGAGGTGAAAGCTCACACTACCGGACATGCCGAAGCGGTGGAAGTGGAGTTTGACCCGGCGCAGACTTCGTTTACTGAACTTTGCAAACTGTTTTTCGAAATCCACGATCCGGCGCAAACCGACGGACAGGGACCCGATATAGGGCCTCAGTACCGCAGTGAGATATTTTATCTGAACGAACCCCAAAAACAACAGGCAGAGGAGGTTATCGCCCTGCTTCGCTCAAAGGGGTACGAAGTGAATACCCGCCTTACGCCTGCTTCTACATTCTGGAAGGCGGAAGAATACCATCAGCATTATTATGACAAAACGGGTGGAGAGCCTTACTGCCACATCCGTGTGAAAAAGTTTTAAGCGACTATGATACTGAAACTATACGACAAAAACAATAATCCGGACGATTTGCAGCGCATCGTCGACACGCTGGAAGAGGGGGGCATCATTATTTATCCTACCGATACAATGTATGCCATCGGCTGTCATGCGTTGAAAGAACGCCCCATAGAGCGTATCTGCAAGCTGAAAAATATTGACCCTCGCAAACATAATCTTTCAATTATTTGTTATGATTTGAGCAACATCAGCGAGTATGCTCGTGTGAGCAACGCTACGTTTAAACTGATGAAGCGTACGCTGCCGGGCCCTTTTACATTTATTCTGAATGCAGACAGCCGTTTGCCCAAGATATTCCGCAACCGTAAAGAGGTGGGAATCCGTGTGCCGGACAATAATATCATCCGGGAGGTATGCAGGATGTTGAACGCTCCGATACTGACTACTACATTGCCGCTGAAAGAAGGGGAGGACATAGAGTATGTAACCGACCCCGAACTGATAGACGAGAAGTTCGGCGATAAGGTAGATTGGGTTATCGACGGGGGAATAGGCGGCATAGAGCCGTCGACGGTCATTAACTGTTGCGGCGACGAACCGGAAGTGGTGCGTCAGGGAAAAGGACGGTTGGAAGACTGATTGATATGTTCCGAAAAAACGCTACCGTTAGTGTGGGTTGTTCCATGCGGATAAGTCGGTTGGTTCTACCCATAGAACTTGTCTGTTCTACGGGTAGCGTTTCTGAGCTTCGGGATGAATATTTTTTGCACTGAAAAACAGGCTATTATATTTAATTGTATTTAAAGTAAAAAGATTATGTTTTTAACGACTACATTGTTAGACGCTTCGGCAAAACTTGCATCGAGAGTAAACGTCGGACAGATTATCGACAGATTGGTAAATTGGTCAATCGAGGTGGGGAAAGATATTCTTGCCGCCGTATTGATTTATATCATCGGGCGGTTTGTCATCAAGCAAATATCCCGGCTTCTTGCCAAAATATTAGAGAAACGGAAATTGGAAATCAGCGTGCAGACGTTTTTGCGCAGCCTTGTCAGCTTGTTGCTTAATCTGGTTCTGGCATTTGCCATCATCAGTAAGTTGGGGGTTGAAACCACAAGCCTTGCTGCTCTGTTGGCTTCTGCCGGTGTAGCTGTGGGTATGGCGTTGTCCGGTAATCTTTCCAACTTTGCCGGCGGGTTAATTATCTTGATTTTCAAGCCCTATAAGGTAGGCGATTATATTGAGACAAACGATGCCAGCGGTACGGTGAAAGAAATCCAGATATTTCACACCATACTGACCACGCTCGACAACAAAATTATTTACGTGCCGAACGGAACGTTAAGCAGTGATGCCGTAACGAATTACAGCCGTCAGGTGACACGCCGTGCGGAATGGGTGTTCGGAGTAGAATACGGAGAAGATTACGAAAGGGTAAAAGCTGTGTTGGAGCGCATTATCGCAGCCGATGACCGCATCTTGAAAGACCCTGCTCCGTTTATCGGACTGGGTGCACTCTCGGCAAGCAGTGTCGATATAAAGGTACGTGTCTGGACGAAAAGCAGTGATTATTGGGACGTATATTTCGATATGAACCGAATCGTATACGCCACGTTTAATAAAGAAGGTATCGGCTTTCCGTTCCCGCAACTCACCGTGCATCAGGCAAAAGATTGAGTATAAAAAATCCCGCGTTTCAAAAACGCGGGATTTTTTATTGGGCATGATTCTTATTGCTTCATCAAATAAGCCTTGAACGAGGCGAAATCTTTCGTCATAGGCACGCTCAGTTTCGTACCCTTCATAAACGCCTGCAATTTTTCGGGAATGGCAACCTTGTTTCCGATAATCTCTTCCACCGTTTGCAGGAACTTGGCGGGATGAGCCGTTTCAAGGAATACGCCCGTTTCGCCGGGTTTCAAGCCTTCTTCCAGCGCACGGTAACCGCAAGCCCCGTGAGGGTCGAGCAGATAACCCGTTTCAACGTATGTTTTCTTCACCGTTTCGCGGATTTGTGCATCGGTATAAGTCGCGCCGCTGATTTCTGCCGATATTGCCGCATGGCTGTTATCATACAGAGCCAATATGCGGGCAAAATTGCTGGGGTCGCCTACATCCATGGCATTGGCAATGGTAGCCACCGACGGGCGCGGACGGTATTCGCCGGTCTGTAAGTATTGGTAGAAAATATCGTTGCGGTTATTTGCCGCAATGAAACGCCGGACAGGGAGTCCCATTCGTTTACCGAAAAGTCCGGCAGTGATATTCCCGAAATTACCGCTCGGCACACACACCACCAAGTTATCCGCTTTGCCGAGTTTCTTCAGTTGGGCGTATGCATAGAAATAGTAAAACGCCTGCGGCAAGAAACGCGCCACGTTGATGGAATTGGCGGATGTAAGCTGCATGTGTGCATTCAGCTCTTTATCCATGAATGCGTTTTTTACCAACGCCTGACAGTCGTCGAACGTACCGTCTACCTCGATGGCGGTAATATTTTGTCCTAACGTAGTAAACTGTTTCTCTTGAATTTCGCTTACTTTTCCTTTCGGATAAAGTACATATACGTGGATGCCCTTTACTCCGAGGAAGCCGTTAGCCACCGCGCTGCCTGTATCCCCCGATGTGGCAACCAGCACATTCACCTGCTGTTTGCCTTCTTTGCGGATGAAGTAGCTCAATAACCGTGCCATGAAGCGTCCGCCTACATCCTTGAATGCCAACGTAGGTCCGTGGAAAAGCTCCAGCGAGTAAATATTCTCTTTTACCTTAACGGCAGGAACATCGAAGCTCAGCGTGTCGTAAACGATTTGTTTCAACGTATCGGCAGGAACATCTTCGCCGAAAAACGCATCGGCTACGCGGTAAGCCATTTCCTGAAACGAGAGATTTTCTATTTCATCGTAAAACGAGGAAGGAAGCGGTTTGATTTCGCGGGGCATGAATAATCCCTTGTCGGCCGCCAATCCTTTTACAACGGCCTCTTCCAACGTAGCGTCGGGAGCCTGTTTGTTGGTACTGTAATACTTCATGTTGTTCTTTTGATTATTACCTAAATGTTCATAAACAAATTCATAAACTCGTCTTTTTCCAGTTGTCCGTATGCACCTTGCCGGCAAGCCACTTCATCATACGTCTGTACTCCGTCCGGCTCTATTCCCGGATAATAGATAAGAAAAGGAACAGGCTCGGCAGTGTGCGTACGAAGCTCGCAGGGGGTAGGATGGTCGGGCAGAACTGCGATTGCCACGGGTTCATCCCACGTCTTGATTGCCTCATAGATGGGAGCAATGGCACGGCGGTCGAGGTATTCAATGGTTTTCAACTTCAAATCCACATCACCTTCGTGTCCGGCTTCATCGCTTGCTTCGATGTGTAAGTAAACGAAATCATCTGTCTTTAACGCCTCGATAGCGGCAGCAGCTTTGCCTTCGTAGTTGGTGGTGTACAGTCCCGTAGCCCCCTCCACGTCGATACAACGCAATCCCGCATAGCGTCCGATGCCCCGGATAAGGTCGACGGCAGTAATGACAGACCCTTTCCGGATGGAAGGATATTTCTTGGAAAGCGATTCCATTTGCGGACGATACCCCGGACTCCACGGCCAGATACTGTTTGCCGGGTCTTTACCTTCCGATATGCGTTTCAGGTTTACCGGATGGTTGGCAAGCAATTCCTGCGATTTGAGAATCAGTGCATTTATCAATTCTGCTGTTTCTTGAGCTTCGGGACAGAGCGCTTTCACCATATTCGGGCGGAAAGGCTGTAACGGAATATCATGCGGCGGTACACATTCCAATCGTTTGTCTCCACCTTTGATGACCAACAAATGACGGTATTGTACGCCTGTATAAAACCGGATACAATCAGTGCCCAACTTCTCATTCAGGTATTTAATCAGTTCGTCTGCCTCTTCGGTAGTAATATGTCCTGCCGAATGGTTTTTCAGCATATCGCCTTCTACGCAGATAATATTACAACGCATAGCCATATCATCCGGTTGAAGGTCGACACCGATGCTTGCAGCTTCCAGTACGCCGCGTCCTTCATACACCTTCTTCAAATCATACCCCATTACAGACATGTTCGCTACTTCGCTGCCGGGATGGAATCCGTCGGCAACCGTTTTCAGCATTCCCGTTCGTCCCATTCGGGCGAGCATATCCATGTAGGGCGTATTCGCATATTGCAGCAAGGTCTTATTTCCTAAGGAGGGTACGGCCCAGTCTGCCATACCGTCTCCTAAAATGATAATATGTTTCACGGTTATAATCCTTATATTCTTAATTAGATGTTGGCAATACTCATGATGTCGGCAAAAACTCCTGCCGCTGTAACTCCGGCTCCTGCGCCGTAGCCTTGTATCAGCATGGGGTATTCATTATACCGTTCGGTGGTAAGCAAAATAATATTATTGCTTCCTTCAAGATTATAGAACGGATGATGAAACTCTACCTCTTCTAACGCTACGGATGCTTCGCCGTTTTCCAAGCGTGCAACAAAGCGCCAGCGTTTTCCTTCGCTTTCCAGTTTCTGGCGGCGCATTTCAAAATCGGCATCCAATTCTCCGATATGTTTCCAGAAGTCATCCAGAGAGCCTTCAAAGTATTTGTCAGGAATGAAGAGATGAGTCTTTACGTCTTCCTGTTCCAACCGATAGCCTGCTTCACGTCCTAAAATCACCAGTTTGCGGATAACATCCTTCCCACTCAGGTCGATGCGCGGGTCGGGCTCAGAGTATCCTTCTTCTTTTGCTTTGCGGATAATCTTGCTGAGCGGCATATCGGCGCTCAGTTCGTTGAATATATAGTTCAGTGTGCCACTCAGTACGGCTTCTATCTTCAGAATCTTGTCGCCGCTGTTAATCAGATCATTAATCGTATTGATGACCGGAAGCCCTGCACCTACGTTTGTTTCGAACAGAAACTTCACACCTCTCAGTCGGGCTATTTGTTTCAGTTCGGCATAAATGTCATACTCCGATGAAGCCGCAATTTTGTTGGCAGCCACTACAGCAATGTTATGGCTCAGAAAATCTTTATAAAGTCCGGCTATTTCCGGGCTGGCAGTACAGTCTACGAATACCGGATTGAAAATATTCATGCCGATGATTTCATCGTGCAGCACTTGCGGTGAAGACGGAATGCCTTTTTCTTCTAATTCTTTACGGAAATCGGCAAGGTCGATACCCCGGCGCGTAAAGTAAGCAAGATGACCGTTTGCTATACCTACGATACGCAGCATGAGTCCCCGTTCTTGTTTCAGCTTTTCTTGTTGGGCATGAATCTGCTCAATCAAGCTGCTCCCTACCGTACCGATTCCGCATATAAAAAGGTTTAATACCTGATATTCGGATAAGAAAAAAGAATCGTGGATGACATTGAGTGTCTTGCGCAGCGAACCGCCGTCTACCACAAACGAAATGTTTGTCTCCGAAGCACCCTGCGCACAGGCGATTACATTGATACCGTTACGTCCTAACGTACCGAACAGCTTTCCGGCTATTCCCGGAGTATGTTTCATGTTTTCTCCTACGATGGCAACCGTAGCCAGTCCGCCTTCTGCTTTCATCGGACTGATTTCGCCCATTTCGATTTCTTTCGAAAATTCTTCATTCAGTACTTCACATGCCAGAGCCGCATCTTCGTTACGCACACCGATAGAAGTAGAGTTTTCTGACGAAGCCTGCGAAACGAGGAATACGCTGATACCGTTTTCTGCCAATGTTTTAAAGATGCGATGATTCACACCGATAACACCCACCATGCCCAGTCCGGTCATGGTGATAAGGCAGGTATCATTGATAGAGGAAATACCCTTAATCGGTTTCGATGAATGGTCGGCTTCCTGTTTGATAATGGTACCCGGAGCATCGGGGTTAAACGTATTCTTTATTAATATAGGTATGTTTTTATGACATACGGGATAAATGGTAGGCGGATAAACCACCTTCGCACCGAAGTTACACAGCTCCATAGCCTCCACATAGCTCAGTTCGGTGATAGGATAAGCGGTACTGATAACACGCGGGTCGGCAGTCATAAAGCCGTCTACATCTGTCCATATTTCCAGAATATCCGCATCGAGGGCAGCGGCAATGATAGATGCCGTATAATCTGAGCCACCCCGTCCGAGGTTGGTTACCTCGTTTGTCAATTTGTCGGTCGAGATGAATCCCGGTACGAGCGATACTTTCGGAATCTCGCGGAACGTTTCGCGCACCAATTGGTTCGTCAGTTCCGAGTCGAGGATATGGCGGTTATGTTTCTTTTCGGTCTTGATGAAAGTACGCGAGTCGAACCATTGTGCTCCTTCTATCAGCATAGCCACAATGATGGACGAAAGCCGTTCGCCGTAGCTTACAATCGTAGCCGAAGTTTTGGGAGACAAGTCGCGGATTAAGTAAATGCCCTGAAAAATATCTTTCAGTTCGCTTAACAGTTCGTTTACTTGGTCAAGCAACACCTCTCGTCCGTGTCCGGCAGGAATCACGGTATAAACCATTTCGATGTGTCGGTTTACGATTTCTTTCATTTCTTTTTCGTACGAAGAATCGCCTGCCGCTGCCATTTTGGATGTGTTAATCAGTTTATCGGTAATGCCTCCGAGGGCGGAAACTACCACGATTACTTTATCGTCTACTGCTTCGACTATTTTTTTCACGCTCAACATGCTGTTCACGGAACCTACGGATGTTCCGCCGAATTTCAATACTTTCATGTACGGTATGGTATTGTGCCTCTTCACCTGTCATAGCCAGACAGAAAGGAAGAGCCGGATTAAAATAAAATCTTGATTACTGGAAAAACGAAAAAAGTCTGCCTTTGCAGACGTGTATCGCGTAGATACACATAAACATACTATCCTTACCCCCGAGGGGTCATCCCGGTAGCCGATGTGACAGCGGGCATTCGCCCTGTTCCCGTCAAGATGATATAAAGATAGCGTTCAGTCATAGATTAATGTTTTCTCGACGGCAAATATAACAACATTTTTCTACAAACAAATACTTTTCCCGTTATTTTTTGCACAAATATGTCTATTCTTGCCGATAATGTCTTTCAAAGTATCACGATTGAAATATTCCGGCTATGCCAACTCTAATCCTAATTCTTCTTTCAGTTTGAGCAGGCTTGGGTTTTTTTTGCTCATCATCTGGAAGCGTTCCAAATGACTGTATGCGCGCACGTTTTCTTCAGGAGCACTGACACGTACGGTCATTTTTATCTTCCGGTTATGCAGTTGTTGGCGGAGGTAATCTTCAATCTGCGGCATCAACTGCTGCATATATTTCTGAACAATCTCATTGTCTACGGCTACTTCGAATGTTGTCTGGTCTGCTTGCAGTTGGGGGTGCATGTTCTGCATACGTCCGGCGTTGGCGGCTTCTTCTTTGGGCAGGCGTACCGCAAATTCCCGCCAATAATAATTCAAATCTTTTTCGTTGAAGATATAGTCTTCCCATTCTTCTTCCGCTTGTGTAACGGAAGAAGCTGCCGGAGCGTTTTGCTGCGTCGCAGTAGCTTGTTGGGCATGAGGACGACGGATCGACATGCCGATACTTCCTGCTTTGAGTACCGGAGTTTTCTTTCCTGTATCTGCTTTAGGCAGTGGGTTGGCATGAATGTTCGGCTGGGCAGGTTCGCGCAATGTCTCTGCCGGAGCTGCCGGTTGAGTATAGGCAGTAGCCGCCGGTTGTTGTGCGGAAGCCGCAGGTGCCGACTGTGGTTGTGGCGCCGGCGAAGCGGATGCCGCTTGCGTTTGGTTAAATACAGGGTTTAAAGTCTTTTTAGGGCGATGCCCGCCTGCCGCGTCTTCCGGTTCGGCAGTAAGTTGAGCCACCTCAATGAGGGTCAGTTCCACTAATAAGCGTTTGTTCTTGCTGACGCGATAGTTCAGGTCGCAGTCGTTACAGAGTTTCATGGCGCGATAAAGGAACTTGGGAGAACACTGCTGTGCCTGTGCTTGGTAACGTTCGCGAATGGAAGCTCCAACCTCTAATAAAGGAAGGGTAGCGGGGTCGCGGCTAACCAGAAGGTCGCGGAAGTGAGAACTTAATCCGGTAATGAAGTGATTGCCGTCGAAGCCTTTTCGCAGAATGTCATTGAATATCAGCAGACAGTCTGTTACCTTGTTATGCAAGAAACAGTCTGTCAGCTTGAAATAATATTCGTAATCAAGTACGTTGAGGTTTTCGATAACGCTTTGGTACGTAATGTGTCCGTTGGTGAAACTCACCACTTGATCGAATATCGAAAGCGCGTCGCGCATACCGCCGTCTGCTTTCTGGGCGATTACGGTAAGCGCTTCGGGTTCGGCATCGATACCCTCTTTCTTTGCCACGTTTTCCAAATGCTCTACCGTGTCGGTCACGCTGATTCGGTTAAAGTCGTAAATCTGACAGCGGCTCAATATGGTAGGCAGAATCTTATGCTTTTCGGTAGTGGCAAGAATGAAAATGGCATGATGAGGCGGTTCTTCCAACGTTTTCAAGAAAGCGTTGAAAGCCGCTTGTGAAAGCATGTGAACCTCGTCGATGATATATACCTTATATTTCCCGATTTGGGGCGGGATGCGTACCTGCTCGATAAGCGAACGGATGTCCTCCACCGAGTTGTTCGAAGCGGCATCGAGTTCATGGATGTTATACGACCGCTGCTCGTTGAACGCCTTGCAAGATTCACACTCGTTACATGCCTCGCCGTCGGCAGTAGGCTGCAAACAGTTGATGGTCTTGGCAAAGATACGCGCACACGTGGTTTTTCCCACTCCGCGCGGACCGCAGAACAGGTATGCGTGAGCCAGCTTGTGGTTGGCTATGGCGTTTTTCAGCGTAGTGGTCAAGGCGCGTTGCCCCACTACCGTATCGAATGTCGCCGGGCGGTATTTCCGAGCCGATACAATGTAATTTTCCTCCATGAACAGATTGGTTTTCGTTGCTTGACAGATGCAAAAATACAAAAATAACGGGAATATCCGAGAGATTGGATGGATAAAAGAATAATTCATTGAAATACATCCGGCATGAAAAAACCTGCTTAAATTTCCTGATGGGTTAATTTAAACAGCACCACGCAAAAAGATATTGTTATTGGCATCCGACAATATTTAGAAGCAGAAAAAAATAAACAACTGTAAAACAGGTATATACAAAACCAAAAATCTTACCGCTTGGATTGCCTCGTCTTACCGCTTAGGCGGAGCCGTTTTACCGCATGGAAGACCTCGTGTAACCGCAAGCATTTCAAACCATATAGTATAGAGAAAAAAAGGTCGCCTTACTGCCCGTGCAGGCAATAAAGCGACCTTTGATACCATAACTGAAAAACGCTGATTTTATAGCCTTATTATCCGTTTTTCCTTATTAATCACCCGTCTTATAACAAAATATCAGATAGAAAGTCCGTCGTCCCAACCCGGGTTCTGTGCCAGACTCGGATTCAACGAACGTTCGTTGATTGGTATCGGATAGAGATAATCGCGTTCTTCATCAAACGGCGTACGGCTAATGTTATGGTGATAATTGATATATCCGTGGTTGCCTTCAGAAAGAGTTATATCCGAACCAATCCGATATATCTGCGCACCGTCAAGAACCGGTTCGTTATCTCCCTCATACAAAACCACATCAATCTGACCGTCTCCGCTCAGGTCGTATTCGCCTGCACTGGGGAAATACATACCCATAAGAGACTGGTCGATACAAGCACCGGCTTTCCAACGGACCAAGTCATCGAAACGGAAACCTTCCTGAGTCAGCTCGATAGCACGCTCACGGCGGATCTCCAAGATTACGCCCTGATTGCTTCTGGTTACGTTGGTATAACCGTATTCGGCAGACGAAAGGTAGCTGTCGGGATTGGCATTGGCTTGAGCCATATCCAAATGAGGCATATCTACACGGTCGCGGATTTCATTGACCGATTTGTCCAAATCTTCTTGGGTCAGTGTTCCTAACTCGGCTTTAGCCTCAGCAAAATTCAGCATCACTTCAGCAAGGCGGAATACCGGAAGGTCGCAAGTAGAACGGTCGTTACGGTCTACCTGACCACCCGAAGCCGACGGGTCTTGCACGTATTTAATCGGCTGGTAACCTGTTACGCTAACCGACAAATCAGGAGCCAGAATATCCGTCCTGCCGATACGGTGATAGCCCGGAGTACGGATGCTCTGCGCCAGACGCGGGTCGCGGTCTTTCACTTCCTCGGTAAACGGCATGGTTTCCCAACCGGCACGGTCGGTAAAACGTGTTCCGTCTTTCATCAGATACGTATTAATCAATTTACGGGTCAGCCCCGGACGTCCCTGCGTAGGCACCAGCGTATGCGCCGTTGCATTATGGTAAACGCTCATGCCGTAATCAAATTTGATGGCAAGGATGTATTCATCGGGATTGGCATCTTCTTCGGCAAACAGCATCAGGTAATCTTCTTCCGGATTTCCGGTAGAATACAAATGATATTCACCGCCGTCAATCAATTCTTCTGCTGCATCCGCTGCCTGTTGCAGGTAATACGTATAATCATTCCCATCCAAAGTCAGGTTATGGTATTTGCGGTAAGTACCTTCGTACAGGCAGAAACGAGACTTCAACGCCAACGCTGCCCCACGGGTCACACGGAAAGGACTGCTTGATTCTTCCGCACGGGTAGGCAGGTTCTCGATAGCATAGTCAATATCGGCAAGCATGTTGGTCATCACCAGTTCGCGCGAATCACGCGCCTTATACAGGTCGGGGTCGTCCGAAAACATTTCTTTATCATACCAAGGCACATCGCCGAAACGTTTTACCTTGTCATAATAGAAGTAGGCACGGAAGAAACGTGCCACTGCGGTATATTTTGTAGCCGCTTCCGCATCTTCACATTTATCCACATTACCTAATAAGGTATTGACACTGCGCAAGGCTGTCCAGCTCCATCCGCCTCCGCTTGCCGGGACGATACGGTTTTCTCCGCCCAATATTTCATCGGAAAGTTCTTGCTGTACATATACATCGCTCTGCTCGTCATACGGCGATTTATTGAGAATGCTGTTATAAAAACCGTTGCTGAAAAGCTGGAGGTCGGTTTCTGTTCTGAAATAGTTTTCCTCCTCTATTTCACTCAAAGGGCTTTTATTTAGCCAGTCGTCACACGATGAAAGTCCGGCGAACAATGCAAGTGCTATAAATATATTTCTTTTTTTCATAATCGTTTTGCTTTTGTTTAATAGTTCATGTTAGAAAGTGACATCAATACCGAACAGGAATGATTTCTGCCACGGATAGAATGCATTGTTGTAAGCTCCGCTCCGGTCGATAGCTCCTTCAGGGTCGACATACTTCGAATGTTTCTTCAACGGAGACCAGTAGCAAAGGTTTTCACCCGTAAAATATACACGTACAGACTCAATGCCGGCTTTCTTCGTCCACTGTTGCGGCAGGGTATAACCCACAGTCAGGTTCTTGAAACGCATGTAACGTATATTCTGCAAATAACGGTCGTTTACATTGCTCAGCACACCGCCCGATGCCGAATAAGCCATCGCACGCGGGAAATAAGCTCCCGTATTATCTTCTGACCACACATTCTGCAAGAAATCCTTCTGCAAGAAAGACAGGTACGGATAAGAGTAAGCTCCCCAGAAAGGCATGGATTCTCCATCGGGATACCAATAATGGTTTCCTGTCCCTTGGAAGAATGCCGACACATCAATGCCGTTCCAGCGCACGCTTACCGTAATACCGTATGAAAGCGAAGGCAACGAATTACCGAGTATCTTGCGGTCGCCCGGATTATCCACATTATTGCTTCCGATACCTATCTTGTTATCTCCATCCAGATTGACAAACTTCACGTCACCTGCTTGCCAACCTCCGGTTTGTCCTTTCAGTACATAACTCAAATCCAACTGTTCGGCGTATGCTTGGGCTTCTTCATCGCTTTGGAAAAGTCCGTCGGTCACGAATCCCCAGATCTCACCGATTTCCATACCTTCATAATAAGGTTGTGCAAAAGTCTTGTTTTTATTATCATACTTAGTTACGATACTCTTATAGTCGCTCAGGTTAAGCCCGACGCTGTATTCAAACGGCTTGCCTCCCAATGTTAATTGGTCACGCCAGTTCAATGTGATTTCATATCCTTTTGTACGCAGGTCGGCAGCATTCATATCAGGCACACTCGCACCGTATACGGCAGGAAGTTCCACGCCGTCGGTCAACATATCGCGTGTATTACGTATATAGCCGTCTACCGTCAGGTTCAAGCGATTTCCTAACATCGTCAGGTCGAAACCGAAATCCCATTGCTGGGCTGTTTCCCAAGTCATGTCCGAAGCTATCGGAGCACCCAATGTAGAATATTTGGGCAACACACTTCCTTCGCCGAACGTATAGCCTAAATTGGCTATCGAAACCAGACGTGCGAAAGTATAGTAAGACGATACATTTTGGTTACCCAAGCTACCGAAAGACGCTCTGATTTTCAAGTTATCTACCAAACGGCGTGCAGGCTGGAAGAAAGATTCTTCCGAAATACGCCATCCCACAGAAGCTGACGGGAAGAATCCCCAACGGTTGCCTTTCGCAAAACGGGAAGTACCATCGTAGCGTCCGCTCACTTCGAATAGGTAGCGGCTCATATAGTCATAGTTAATACGTCCGAAGATACCTAACAAAGCATATTCGTTCTGACCACCGCCTACACCGGTAATGGTAGCACCTTCGGCATTCTGACCTACCAAATCCAAGTCGTCCAAATCGGCAGATACCAAGTTCTCACCGTATCCGGAAACATTTTTGCTCTTCCATGCCTCGTAGTTCATACCGGCTACTACAGTCAAATGATGTGCATCGTTAAACGTATCGGTATAATTACCAAAGATGTTCGTAGAATAATAATTACTTGTATTCACCGACTCGTCCAAACGGTTGGCACCGGCACCGGTAGCATACGAAAGCAAATCGCCATCGGGATATTCACGGTAATACATCGGATTGGAACGGCTCGTATTGCGCGTCTGATACAAACGGTAAGTAAAGTCGCCCGTAAAGCTCAGTTCTTTTATGGGAGAATAAACCAAACGGGTAGTATTCGAGAAGTCAGTACCCCGTTCTATATTGCGGTGTGAATCTTCACCCAACAAGATATGCCGGCCATTGGCTACCTTATAATTCAAATAAGGTGTACTATACAACCACGAACCGTCAGGGTTCTTCTGAGGGAAACAAGCCAAAGCATGGCGGGCACTATATGCCAAGGTATTTTCTACGCTGCCATCGCCCAAATAATTGTATTGCGAACTGTAGAACGAAGTATTGTTCGACATTGTAAACCACTCATTGATACGGAAATCAATCTTCGAACGCAAATTATACTTCCGGAAAACATCGGGATTTTCGCGCAAGATACCGGTCTGTTTGTCGAACGAACCCGACAAATAATATTTGATATCGTCTTTTCCGCCGCTGATTGAAATATTGTGCTGCTGCATCGGGCGGTTATCGCGATACAATTCGTGCCACCAGTCGTGGTTTCCGTAATATACCCACTGGCGACGGCCGTTGCGTACATCTTCCACTACCCACGGGCGGTCGGGGTTTTCGGTCTTGTCGTTCACACGGTCCCACAATGCCTGCATGTCTTGATCGGTATAATCGACATACAATGTACCCGAATCGGCTTGCCAGAACTGATTGATGGTATAAACCGACCAATAACCGGTTGTTTCATAATCGGTAGAAGTAGTAGGCGCCTGCCAACCGAAGCGGCCACTATAACGTACTGTGGCTTTTCCGTCTTTGGCGGCTCCCGACTTGGTTGTGACCAAAATCACACCGAAGGCTGCACGCGCACCGTAAATAGCAGCTGCCGACGCATCCTTAATGACAGAAATCGACTCTACGTCGTTCGGGTTGATGCGGTCAATCTCGCCTACCGCACCGTCTATCAATACCAGCGGTTCGGCATCGTTGATAGAAGTCACACCACGCACATTGATAGAAGCCGAACTTCCCGGAACACCCGAAGAAGTGGTTACGTTCAAACCGGCTACCGTACCTTGCAGCATGTTACTCAACGAAGTAGTTACGCGGTTTTCCAGCTCATCACCTCCAATGTTGGCAACAGCTCCGGTAAGGTTTACTTTCTTCTGTTTACCGTAACCTACCACAACCGTTTCGTTCAGCAATACTGCATCTTCTTTCAGGTGGACGGTTACAGTCGACTGGTTTGCTGCTACTGTTACCTGCTGCGAAGCAAAACCGATGTAAGATACATTCAAGACCACTTTCCCTTCCGGTACTTGAATGGTAAACGCTCCGTCTATATCGGTCACAGCACCGATAGTAGCACTTTCCACCGCAACCGTCACCCCGATAAGAGGTTCTTCGTTTGCGTCAAACACTTTTCCCGAAATGGTTCTGTTTTGAGCCGAAAGCGTCATTACACTTCCTGCCACCAACAGCATCAGGAATACAACTACTGATTTTAATGTTTTCATTATTTATGTATTAAAAGAAATATGTATTTTTAGAGATTGATGGTCTGTGTATAGACTTCCCCGAAACGATTGGTAAACTCTATTTTAATCTGTTTGGCACCGTCGGAGGGCATGGCACGGAACAAATGAGCCGTAGGCTCTGCATCGCTACGCTTCTTTAATTGCGAAGCACGTTCTTCATCAGAACCGATAAACTGTTCCATGTCTCCCATCGGTTTTCCGTCTTGATACCATACCACACGGCAGGCACTGTCCCAATCCCATACATTAGCTACTACGAAACTGCTTTGAGCCGTAAACTCTCCTTTTTTATACACACGGAACTGGTAAGCAAAATTACGGCGCGTAGCCTTATAATGCCATTTCACGTCGGTACCATCGACATCTACCACCATATAACCGTTGGGCGCGCCACACTGGTTTACCCATCCTGACCACCAGCCGCCACAAGCCGCACCGATGTTATGTTCATAAAGCGTAGGAGTAACTTCATTATTCTGGAAGAAATGTGTATGACCGGAAAATACATGCACCCGGTAGTCTTTCAATACTTCTTTCAAAGCGTTTGCATTGCGGACATTTCCACCCGGCGAAACCTTGTTCCATACCGGCGCATGGAGGTTCAATATAACCAGACTGCCTTTCGGCACGTAGTTTAAATCGTTCTTCAGCCATTCCAACTGCTGACCGGTCAGGCTTTCTACATACTGCTTCCCGCCCACATAGTTGATATCTTTCATAGTTACCACATGCGCCTTGCCTATATTAAACGAATAGTCGGTAGGACCGAAATAGCGTCCGTACACCATTTCGCCATACACGGGCGTGCCTTTCGCCATATTATGAAGGTCTTGGTATTGCTTGTCGAAATCATGATTACCGATACATTGGAAGAAAACCGCACCGGTGTTTTTTACCGACTCACGGTATTCGTCGAACAACGGCATGTTATCCCACACCAAGTCGCCCAACGTCATAGCCACCACTTCGCGCGACTGTTTCAGCGAATCGATTACCTCTTTCAAATCAGGCACTGTTTCCTGTCGCCAACGCTTCATCTGGTCGGCGTTACGTACCTGAGGATCTGATATGGCAATGTAATGAAAGCTCTCTTCCGTCTGGTCTCGCTTTTCCAACACAAAATCATGCTTCCCGCCCGTTTGCGCCAACGCGCGTACAGATATATAATAGTTGTTTGCCAGCCCGTCTTGCTGAGGCAAAACACAAGATGCCGGCACTGATATACTTACAAATTTGCTTAACGTTGTATCCGAAACCAAAGACCATGCCCCTTGCGCATCGGTCTTGGTAAAGTGGATACCGTCGTTTACCACCACACCGGAAATACCCTTCCCGCTTGGGTCGGTTACCTTTCCACCAAAATCGAACACTACTTTCTGGGCACTTGCATTCAGGCAGAATCCACCCATCACCAGACTAAGAATCAACGCCTTACAGTCCATCCTTTTCTTCGCTTTATTAAAATTAACCATAGTTTTATTTTTAAATGCAAAAAAACAGATTGCAGACTTCGAAACAGATACGATAAGATTACATTGCCGTGAGGATGTTGTTACAAAACCAATACAGCAAAACCTGTTGTAAAAGAAACTGTTTTGAATTTATCGTGCGATGATTTAGGATGACTAACCCAACCAACACAGGCAAGCATCCTGCTATGTTAAGCAGCATCATACGAAAGATATTTTTTTTACGACAAACGAGGTTGCAAAAATATCGTTATCTTTGCCCACGCACAACAAAAGGATTAGTTTATGGTCACTTTAAAAGAAACCGGACGTTTTATCAGCCGATACAAATACTGGGTTACGTTGGGGATATTCTTATTGGTCATCGGGGTGTTGGATGAAAACAGCCTGATTCAACGTTTTGCGCACAAGCGCGAGATTAGCAAGCTGAATGCTGAGATAGAATATTACCGCAAGCAGTATGAAGAAGACAGCAAGATGCTGAAAGAGATAACCTCGAATAAGGAAGCGCTCGAAAAAGTGGCGCGCGAGAAGTATCTGATGAAGAAAGAAAACGAAGACATTTTTATATTTGAAGAAGACTTGAAATGACAGCGAAAAATGCGAATATATTTGGTATGACGGGAGCGGTTTTACTGTTTGCCGGACTGGTGGTTCAGTTTATGAAACTCGACTTTGCTCCATATATTTATTTGGTGGGTTCCATACTGTTTGCTTATGCTCAGTTTGTGACAAGTCCTGAAACCACGAATTTTGCAATTCGCCGTCTGCGCCGTCAGCAACTTTTAGGTGCAATGTTATTGATTATGACGGGAGTCATGATGTTGTTATGGCATCATAATGAGTGGATTATCTGCCTCACCATTGCGGCGTTGCTCGAACTTTATACCGCCTTCCGTATTCCGCATGAAGAAGCCAAAGAAAAGGGTGGAAAATGACCGGCGGAGCGGTGCTGAAATTCTACCGCAAGCGTTCATCAGTTCTACCCGAAGCGTTACTTAACGCTACCGCATGTGTAAAGCAACGCTATGGGTAGAAAAAAAGGTCGTCTTTTTTGTTCACATCGAACATAAAGACGACCTTTTTTTATCTTAGAGCCTGTCGTTTAAATATTTCGATTAAACAGGCTTTTATTGTATTAGCCTATTTTTCAGGCGTGTTCTCCAGTGTGGCAATCAAGAAATCATAGAATTTCTTTACGCTTGCAATGTTGCAACGCTCTTCGGGAGTGTGCGGGCATTGCAGGGTAGGCCCGAACGAAATCATGTCCAGTCCCGGAATGGTAGCGCCGATGATGCCGCATTCCAAACCGGCATGAATTACTTTTACTTCAGGGCTGTCGCCAAACTGAGCCTTGTAAGATTCTTTCATGGCGCGGAGGATGGGCGAATTGACATTGGGTTCCCAGCCCGAATAAGAGCCGGAACGGATAACTTGCATTCCTGCCATAGAGAAACAGCTCTCGATAGAAGTGTTGAGATAATCTTTCATCGAGTCGCGCGAGCTGCGGGTCAGAATCTGGACAGTAGCCTTGCCGTTTTTGATGTCTACGATGGCGAGGTTCGATGAAGTCTCTACCGTGTCGGGGATGGTAGGAATGTAACGTTCCACTCCGTTGGGACACGCATAGATGGCATCCACCAAATTGTCGCGGATTTCTTCGGGCACCATCATCTTGGGCAATTCAACCCGCTCGGCAGTAAAGCTGAGACCGTCTTCGATGGTAGCGTATTCGTCTCTCCAAACATGTTCGCATTCTCCCACGAAAGCCAGAACATCTTCTACCTCTTCGGCAGGGATGGTAATTATGGCTTCACATTCGCGCGGGATGGCATTACGCATGTTTCCGCCTTCCCATGAAACCAGACACGCTTCGTCGTAAGCAATAACCTGATTTAAGAACCGTGCCATCAGCTTGTTGGCGTTGGCATGTCCCCATCCTATTTGGATGCCTGAATGCCCGCCACGCAGTCCTTTCAGCGTAACTTTCAAAGCCACGTCTTCGGGGTCGGTTTCTTCTTCTTTATATTCTAATGTAGCAGTCAGGTCTTCTCCTCCTGCACATCCGATATACAGTTCACCTTCTTCTTCCGAGTCGAGGTTAAGCAGGATGTCCGCTTCTATTTCGCCCGGTTTCAGTCCGAATGCTCCATACATACCCGTTTCCTCGTCTGCCGTAATCAGTCCTACCAGCGGTCCGTGTTTCAGGGTGTTGTCTTCCATCACCGCCATGATGCTTGCCACCCCCATTCCGTTGTCCGAACCCAGAGTAGTGCCTTTAGCCTTTACCCATTCGCCGTCAATGTAAACTTTCAGCGGATCGTTTTCAAAATCATGTTCCGTATCTTTGTTCTTTTGTGGAACCATATCCATGTGAGCCTGCAAAATCACCGTCTTGCGGTTTTCCATACCCGGTGTGGCAGGTTTGCGGTAAATGATATTTCCGGCTTCGTCTTGGCTTGTTTCGATGCCTACGTTTTTTCCGAACTCAAGCAAGAATGCCTGAATCTTTTCCAAGTGTCCTGACGGGCGAGGAATCTGTGTCAACGCATAAAAATGTTTCCACACATTTTGTGGAGCTAAAGAAAGAATGTCGTTCATACTACTGTTTTTTTAGTTTTTTTGTTAGAGAGCGGCAGCGCCACTAATCCGTAAATACCTAACAAAATTAATAAAAAGGTTTGAATACCATGCACTAACAGGGCAAATATTCCCGCTTCTTCTTTATTTACGCCATACATCATCATCATGGTGATGACTGCAAAGTGCCACGGACCGGCTCCGTTAGGGGTGGGAACGGCTACGGCGATACTGCCGACAACGAACATAACCAGTGCGGGTATGATACCTAAGTCGGTAGAAAAATCGAAGCAAAACAGGCTTACATAAAACTGAAAGAAATAGCAGGCCCAGATGCTGATGGTATAAATAATAAAGAGCGGCGGATTTTTTACGTTCCGAAGCGAAAGACACCCTGTCCAGATGTCGTTCAGTATACCTCTTACTTTGGCGAAAATGGTCAGGTTTCGTACAAGGAAAAACGCCATGACCAGTACGGCAACAATACAAATCAGCGTAATATAAAAGTTGGTAGAGGTAAACAGGCCGGAAAGGAAAGACATGTTCGTTCCCGTTTTGGCGAAGAAAGCCGCGAATACCCCCGATTGAAGAAGCAGTGTAACTCCCGTAATAAGGAGTACGCAGAGGGTGTCTATCAATCGTTCGGTAACAACCGTACCCAGCGACTTGGAGAACGAAACTCCGTCATACTTAGCCAACACGCCACAGCGGGATACTTCTCCCACACGCGGAATAACTAAATTGGCTGCATAAGATATGAAAACGGCATACACACTGTTCGACAGTTTGGGATACTCTCCGAGCGGAGCAAGCGTAAGGTTCCACCGCCATCCGCGGAACAAATGTCCGAAAACTCCGAATACCAGCGAAAAAAGCAACCACCAGTAGTTGGTTTCTCCGTTTAAAACACTCCAAACACGGCGGAAGTCGAACCCGTGATAAGTCCAAACCAAGATGGCTGCTCCCAAAAACAAAGGCAGGGCTATTTGGATGGTTTTATTAATGACAATTTTTAGTTCAGTTCGTTTCAAAATAAGTCGGTTTATTTAATATTAATGCTTACCTTTGCACGATAGCAGGTAAGACAAGTTGCAAAGATAATATCTTGGTGGAATAAACTTAAATTTTGTGGAATGAAATTGGTAAAACCCAAAAAGTTTTTAGGACAACACTTCTTGAAAGATTTGCAAGTGGCGCAGAGAATAGCGGATACAGTGGATGCTTATCCGGACATTCCGATACTCGAAGTTGGACCGGGTATGGGAGTGCTTACTCAATACCTTCTCCCCAAAAAACGTTTGCTTAAGGTTGTGGAACTCGATTTCGAATCGACCGCATACCTTCGCGAAAACTTTTCGCAATTAGGGGAGGAGAATATCATTGAGCAGGATTTTCTGAAAATGGATTTAGAGAAAGTTTTTGGCGGACAGCCGTTTGTGCTTACAGGAAACTATCCGTATAATATTTCCAGCCAGATATTTTTTAAGATGCTTGATAATAAAGAATTGATACCCTGCTGTACGGGCATGGTGCAGAAGGAGGTGGCCGAACGTATAGCGGCTTCTCCCGGAAGTAAAACGTATGGCATATTGAGCGTGCTGATACAGGCTTGGTATCATGTGGAATACCTGTTTACGGTAGACGAACACGTGTTCAATCCTCCTCCAAAGGTGAAAAGTGCGGTAATCCGCATGACACGTAACGATGTGAATGATTTGGGATGTAATGAAAAACTGTTTAAGCAGATTGTGAAGACAACGTTTAACCAGCGCCGTAAAACATTACGTAATTCGATAGCATCCATTTTGAATAAAACAAACCCGCTCAGTGCGGAACCGATTTTCAGCAAGCGTCCCGAACAGCTTTCGGTTCAAGACTTCATCGGTTTGACTAATTGGGTGGAAAAAGCATTAGAGGCATGAATAACGAGGAATTGTTGAAAGAAGTATCAGAATTGATAGAGCAGAAAGAATCGGACAAGTTAAAGGAAATCTTGCACGATTTACATCCTGCCGACATCGCTGAACTTTGTAACGAGCTGGATGCGGAAGAAGCACGTTCTGTTTATTTGCTGTTAGATAACGAGACGGCAGCCGATGTTCTTATCGAGATGGATGAGGATGCGCGAAAACGTTTCCTTGAGATATTGCCGTCAGAAACAATCGCCAAGCGTTTTGTCGACTATATGGATTCGGATGATGCGGTTGACATCATCCGTGAAATGGATGAAGACAAACAGGAAGAAGTGCTTTCGCATATCGAAGACATCGAACAGGCAGGCGATATCGTCGACTTGTTGAAATACGATGAAGATACCGCCGGTGGTTTGATGGGTACGGAGATGGTGATAGTAAACGAAAATTGGAGTATGCCCGAATGTCTTCGCGAGATGCGTATCCAAGCAGAGGAAATGGACGAGATTTATTATGTATACGTTGTAGACGATGACGAACGTTTGCGCGGTGTGTTTCCTTTGAAGAAGATGATTACCAGCCCTTCGGTATCGAAAGTAAAGCACGTGATGAAAAAAGACCCAATATCTGTTCATGTAGATACGCCGATTGAAGAAGTGGTGCAGACCATTGAGAAATACGACTTGGTAGCTGTGCCGGTGGTCGACAGTATCGGCAGGTTGGTAGGGCGAATCACCGTCGACGACGTGATGGATGAAGTGCGTGAGCAAGCCGAAAGAGACTATCAGTTGGCTTCCGGTTTGTCGCAAGACGTAGAATCAGATGATAACGTATTTCGTCAAACCACTGCCCGTTTGCCGTGGCTGCTTATCGGAATGTTGGGCGGAATCGGTAACTCCATGATTTTGGGAAATTTCGATTCGACGTTTGCCGCCCATCCGGAAATGGCTCTTTATATTCCGCTTATCGGTGGAACCGGAGGAAATGTGGGTACTCAATCTTCAGCGCTTGTGGTACAGGGCTTGGCGAACAGTTCGTTGAATGCAGAAAATACAATCAAGCAAATTCTGAAAGAATCGGTTGTGGCATTGATTAATGCTACGATTATCTCCATGTTGGTCTATACCTATAATTTTATTCGTTTCGGAGCCCATGCTACGGTCAGCTATTCTGTTTCCATCAGTTTGTTCGCAGTAGTAATGTTTGCGTCTATATTTGGTACATTGGTTCCTTTGACGTTAGAAAAACTGAAAATAGACCCGGCTATTGCCACCGGACCGTTTATATCGATAACGAATGATATTATCGGTATGTTAATGTATATGGGAATAACCGTATTGTTATCGTAGTCTTTTGCTGTTATCAGAATTTGCGGGTATAAATTAAAAAAAATCTGCAAAAAAGTATGAAAATCAGATTTTATTTCTTTAATTTGTAAGTTAGAGATAAAATTACTCTTTAAAATCTAAATACGATGGAACTGAATGAAACCAATCGCCCGTTAACTGAAGTGCCGGTAGAAGAAACATCGGCTGCTCCGGTTTCTACTGTTTCTGCAAAGGAAGAAACAGAAAGCGCTACGCCGCGTACAGAGATACAAACTCAGGAAGAGGTCATACAGCGCTTGAAAGAGATAAATAAGGATGTTTGTAATGCCGATAAGCAGGAAATAGATCAGCTGAAGCAAACGTTTTATAAACTGCACAAAGCAGAACAGGACACTGCGCGTAAAGTCTTTGTTGAGAACGGAGGAAATGCAGATGAGTTTGTGCCTGTTCCCGATCCTTTTGAAAAGGAATTTAAAGAGGTGATGGGAGCTATAAAAGAAAAGCGCAACGCGATGACTGCTGCCCAAGAGCAGGAAAAGGAAGAAAATTTGCAGAAAAAGTTGGCAATTCTTGAGAAAATGCGAATGCTTATCGAATCAACCGAAGACACCAACAAAATATATAATGATTTCAAGCAATTACAGCAAGAGTGGAGTGAAATAAAACAAATACCCGCCGGTAAACAGAATGAATTATACAGGAGTTATCAGCTTTATACAGAGAAGTTTTATGACATGGTGAAGCTGAATAACGAGTTTCGCGAATACGACTTCAAAAAGAATCTGGAACAAAAGACACGCTTGTGTGAAGCCGCTGAAAAGCTGGCGGAAGAGCCTGATGTAGTTTCGGCTTTCCATCAATTGCAGAATCTGCATCAGGAATTCCGGAGTATAGGTCCTGTGTCAAAAGAATTGCGGGAAAGTTTGTGGGCGCGCTTTAAGGCTGCTTCTACGGCTGTGAACCGTCGTCATCAGCAACACTTCGAAGAGTTGAAAGAAAAGGAACAGAATAATCTGGATCAGAAAACCGTTATCTGCGAAATAGCAGAGGCGATGGATTATGATTCATTCAAGACTTTCAGCGATTGGGAAGAAAAAACACAGGAGATATTGGCTCTGCAGGCTAAGTGGAAAACCATAGGTTTTGCTCCCCAAAAGATGAATGTGAAGATATTCGAACGCTTCCGCGCCGCGTGCGATGAGTTTTTCCGTCGCAAGGCTGCTTTCTTCAAATCCGTCAAAGAGAATATGGCGAAGAATTTGGAGAAGAAGAAAGAGCTGTGCGAAAAGGCAGAGGCACTGAAAGACAGTACCAACTGGAAAGAAACCGCAGAGATATTGACCCGTCTGCAAAAAGAATGGAAAACCATAGGACCCGTAGCGAAGAAACATTCGGATGCAGTATGGAAGCGCTTTATCGGAGCGTGCGATTATTTCTTCGAGCAGAAAAACAAAGCCACTTCTTCACAGCGTTCGGTTGAGCAGGAAAACTTAGCAAAGAAAGAAGACATCATTAAGCGACTGGCTGCTTTGGAGGCTTCGGGAATTACCGATGAAAGTGCTGCCGAACAGACTCGCGCATTGATGAAGGAATGGAACGAAGTAGGTTTTGTTCCGTTCAAAGAGAAAGACCGTATCTATAAAGAATATCATTCGCTGGTAGACAAGTTGTTCGATAAACTGAATCTTTCGGCTACGGAAAAGAGATTAAGTAACTTTAAGTCGGGATTGAGCAAAGAAGGAAATCTGTATCGTGACCGTGAACGTTTGGTTCGTACTTACGAAGGATTGAAGAACGATATTCAGACATACGAAAATAACCTCGGATTCCTTAACTCTTCTTCAAAGAAAGGTAACAGCCTTGTTACTGAAATAACCCGCAAGATTGAACGTCTGAAAGCCGATTTGGATTTGGTTACAAAGAAGATTGCTGCTATCGACGAAGTTTTGAAAGAATCGTAAATACTTATTATGTATTAAAAAGTAAGGGATGACCCGATTTTCAAGTCCGGTCATCCCTTTTTTCGTATGCTTTTCTGACTTTATTTGCGGTCGGCTTTCAGACGGTCTGCCATTGCTTTAGCCAGTGCTTTTGCCTGCAAATAGTTGTCGGCTTTCATGGTCTGTTTCATTTCTACCGGGTTTCCTACTACCTCAAACTTCAGTTTTTCAGTGTATTCGCCCAACTTCTTTACGGCTGCGCTTGCCCATGTGAACGAACCGAAGTAACCCATGATGCGGTTCTTCATCTCGCGGGCGGCAACCTTGTCTAACAGCGATTGAATTTCAGGATAGAGATTCATGTTATACGTCGTACAACCCACTATCAGACCTTTGTATTTGAATATATCAGACAGAATGAACGAATGGTGCGTATACGAAGCGTTGTGCATGATGATGTTTTTAATACCCTGTGCGCTTAATTCTTCGGCGATGGCTTCAGCCAGCTCTTCCGTGTTGCCATACATGGTGCCGTAAACGATTACCACCCCTTCTTCGCCTTCGTAACGGCTCATTTTGTCGTACATGTCGACCACCTGAGGGATGTTTTCCTCCCATACCGGACCGTGGGTAGAACAAATCATCTTGATAGGCAGGCCGCTGCATTTCTGCAATGCCTTTTGTACCGGATTTCCGAATTTTCCTACGATGTTAGAGTAGTAGCGGCGCATCTCGTTCCAATAGATGTCGGTATTGATGTTTTTGTCGATACATCCGCCGTTCAGTGCGCCGAAACATCCGAACGCATCTCCCGAAAACAAGATGCCTTCCGTTTCATCGAACGTAACCATTGTTTCGGGCCAGTGAACCATCGGGATGAGGTAGAAGCGCAAGTTGTGATGTCCTATTTTCAAGAAATCGCCTTCGCCTACCACGTAACGGTCGCCCGTCAGTCCGTAATAGCCTTCTACCATGTCGAAAGTTTTTTTATTTCCTACCAGTACGATATCGGGATAGTATTGTTTAATCAGCGAAATAGAACCAGAATGGTCCGGCTCCATGTGGTTGATGATAAGGTAATCAATCTTGCGGTCGCCGATTACGCTGCGTATTTTCTTCAGATAAACTTCAAAGAAAGCTACATCTACCGTATCTATCAGTGCTACCATCTCATCGTCTGCTATCAGGTACGAGTTGTAAGAAACGCCGTAAGGCAGCGGCCAAAGATTTTCGAACAATGCTTTTGTGCGGTCGTTCACGCCTACATAATGTACTTTACCTTTTAGTTCCATGTTGTTTTCTATGTTTATAAAGTGTAATATTTCCCTTGCCATGTGTCTCGCTCGCGCATCCGTTTTCTTACCCGGCAACTGAATTCATGGTTTTTCAGTCCCCAGTCGGGTGCGATAAGTAGCTCTTTGGGAGATTGCGAGACGAAACGCTCTAAAACCAAATCCGGACGAAGCCTTTCTACATATCCGATTACCAAGTCGATATATTCGTCTGCCGTATAAAGGTGGAAATCTTCAGGCGAATGTTCGTATTCGTATGCCATGCGTGTGCCCTTTATCAGTTGCAGCTGATGTAGTTTGAGTGTAGTCAGCGGTAAAGCCGAAACCTGCGAGGCCTGTGCGAGCAGCATTTCACTGGTTTCTCCGGGCAGTCCGAGAATGATATGTCCCCCCGTGCGTATGCCTCTCGCCGCTGTGCGCCGTATGGCATCGGCAGTACATTCGAATGTGTGTCCTCGGTTGATACGCTTCAGTGTATCGTTGTTTGTGCTTTCTATGCCATATTCTACCAGCAAGAAGGTTTTTCGGTTCAGTGTTTCCAGATAATCGAGCAGACTGTCCGGCATACAGTCGGGGCGTGTCCCGATAACCAGCCCCACCACGTCTTTTACCTGCAATGCTTCTTCGTACATGCGTACGAGTTTTTCCTGTTCGCCGTAGGTGTTCGTGTAGGCTTGGAAGTAAGCCAGATATTTCATTTGCGGATATTTATGGGCGAAAAAAGCTTTTCCTTCTTCCAATTGTATCGCCACGCTTTTATCCGTATGGCAATAAGCCGGGTTAAATGTTTGGTTATTGCAGTACGTACAGCCGCCATAGCCTTTCGTTCCGTCCCGGTTAGGGCATGTAAAGCCTGCATTGACAGAGATTTTCTGTACTTTAAACGGAAATTGTTTGGCTAAGAATCCGGCAAAATCGTTGTATCGTATGCTTTCTTCCATTTCCTGATTTGATTTTAGGGTGCAAAGATACTTCTTTTTCAGAAAACAGGCAGAGGTTGAAGCCATATTTTAATCTCTATTAAGAGCTTGTTCCGGTTTGTGGCATAGAAAATTTCTATTCGTATGACACCTGCTTCCTATGGGTAGAACAGCAGCACTTATCCGCATGGGATGAGGGACGCTTACGGTAGCGTTTTGCGGGCTGTTTTGTCCCGAATACAAATTATGCACCTTTCATATATCAATATATTCCAAAATAACCCGTACCTTTGCTCCCTCTATAAAATAAATATCGGAATGAAACAATATTTGGATTTGCTCCGTCGCATCCGTACCGAGGGAGTGAAGAAAGAAGACCGTACGGGAACCGGAACTATCAGTGTGTTCGGACATCAGATGCGTTTTAATCTGGAAGACGGCTTTCCGCTGGTAACCACCAAGAAACTTCATTTGAAATCCATCATCCACGAGCTGCTTTGGATGTTGAAAGGCGATACGAACGTGAAATACCTGCAAGAAAACGGTGTGCGCATCTGGAACGAGTGGGCCGACGAGAACGGTGATTTGGGGCACATCTACGGATACCAGTGGCGCTCGTGGCCTACGTACGACGGCGGATTCATCGACCAGATAGCGGAAGCTGTGGAGACGATCAAGCATAATCCCGATTCACGCCGCATCATCGTAAATGCTTGGAATGTAGCCGATTTGAAGAACATGAACCTGCCGCCCTGCCACATGTTCTTCCAGTTTTACGTAGCAAACGGACGCTTGAGCCTGCAAATGTATCAGCGTAGCGCCGATACTTTCTTGGGCGTTCCCTTCAACATTGCTTCGTATGCCCTGCTGCTTCAGATGATGGCTCAGGTAACGGGACTGAAAGCGGGCGATTTCATCCATACATTGGGCGATGCCCATATTTACCTCAACCATCTGGAACAGGTAGATTTGCAGTTGACCCGCGAGCCTCGTCCGCTTCCGGTTATGAAACTCAATCCCGACGTAAAAGATATTTTCAGCTTTACTTACGACGATTTCCGACTTGAGGGTTACGACCCGTGGCCTCACATAGCCGGAAAGGTATCGGTGTAAGTGTGATTAATGTGTTGAGAACTTTGAATTATTAATGTTATAGAATTAAAAACTCACCTTTCATGTTTTTATCGATTATTGCTGCAATTAATAAAAACCGAGGACTTGGTTTTCAAAACAAACTACTTTACTGGTTGCCGAACGACTTAAAGCGGTTAAAGGCTTTGACTACGGGACACACCGTTGTAATGGGGCGCAAAACTTTCGAGTCGCTTCCCAAAGGAGCTTTGCCTAACCGCCGCAATATCGTGTTGACTCGTCAGGAAATTTGTTTTGAAGGAACGGAAACATTCCATACGCTGGAAGAGGCGTTGGCACACTGTGCATCAGACGAAGAAGTATTTATCATGGGGGGAGCCACGCTTTATACAGAAGCCATGCCGCAGGCAGACCGCCTGTATATTACAGAAGTAGACGATGACAAGGCTCCTGCCGATGTGTTTTTCCCTGAAATAAACCCGGAACAATGGCAAGAAAAAAGTAGAGAATGTTATCCGACTGACGAAAAACATCTCTACTCTTACTGTTTCGTTGATTATGAGCGACGCTGATTTTCAGTCTTCGCTCGTTATACCGATAATAGGCATCTGTCGCTTAATAGCTTCGCGGAACGAGATAATCGTTTCCGAGCGCGACAGCCCTAACGGTTGAAGTTTGTCGTGGATGACTTCTAATAAGTGATGGTTGTTCTTTGCATAGATTTTGATAAACATATCATACTGCCCCGTAGTATAGTGACATTCTACAACCTCCGGGATTAGTTTTAATGCCTCCGTAACAGAGTCGAACTGTTCGGGGTCTCTCAGGTACAGCCCGATGTAAGCACACGTTTCATAACCTATCTTTTCCGGGTCGATGATAAACTCCGAACCTTTCAGGATTCCCAAGTTGGTCAATTTCTGAATACGCTGATGAATCGCAGCTCCTGATACGTTACATGCACGTGCTACTTCCAAAAACGGAATACGTGCATTGTCAGCAATCAATCGTAAAATTTGTTCGTCTAAGCTGTCTAATTGGTGATGTCCCATTTTTATATCTTTAAATATTTATGCAAAGATAGTATTTTTTCGGTTTCATTCTTTAACTTTGCCGCCTATAAAATCTTAAATGCAATATGAAAAATTTATTTGTAGCTCTAATTTTATGTTTTTGTACGTCATATTCGGCTTTTTCACAAAGTTTTGATGATTATTTTGTTGATAAGACTTTACGGGTCGATTACCTCTTTACGGGCGATGCAAACCATCAGGATATTTATTTGGATGAACTCTGTTCGTTGCCCCGGTGGGCAGGCAGAAGGCAACGGCTCAGTGAGTTGCCGTTAGAGGGGAACGGTGACATCACGGTAGCTGATAAAGCTACTGGGACAGTGATTTACCGCACTTCTTTTTCAAGTCTGTTTCAAGAATGGGTGAGCGAAGATGAAGCAAAGCATGTAAAGCGGGGATTTGAAAATACATTTCTGCTGCCTTTCCCGAAACAGCCCGTAACGGTAACCGTCCGCCTGAAGGATGTCTACCATAAGCCGGTAGCTTCACTGACTCATGAGGTGAACCCCGGCGATATATTGATTCACCGGCGCGGACTGGAGCGGATTACTCCTCACCGCTATTTGCTCGAAAGTGGTCCGGCTACCGATTGTATCGACGTGGCCATTCTTGCCGAAGGCTATACCGCAGCCGAAATGGATGTATTTTATGCCGATGCACAAAAGGCGTGTGATGCTTTATTTGCCCACGAGCCTTTCAAGCATCTTAAAAGCCGTTTCAATGTCGTTGCGGTGGGAAGCCCCTCGGACGACAGCGGCGTAAGTATTCCCCGCGAAGCCCAGTGGAAATCAACGGCGGTAAGTTCTCATTTCGATACTTTCTATTCCGACCGATATCTGACGACCCGTCGGGTGAAAGACATTCACAACTGGCTGGCAGGGATTCCTTACGAACACATCATCATCCTTGCCAATACGGATACGTACGGTGGCGGCGGCATCTATAATTCGTATACGCTCACCACGGCTCATCATCCGATGTTCTGGCCTGTTGTGGTGCATGAGTTCGGACACAGTTTTGCCGGACTTGCAGACGAATATGCTTACGATGAGGCTCCCAGTGCGCAATATCCGTACAGCGTAGAGCCGTGGGAACAGAATATAACGACGCTGGTCGACTTCGACAGTAAGTGGAAAGATTTGCTTCCGGAGGGTACTCCCGTGCCTACTCCGTTGGAGACCGATTCGGCTACCATTTATACGAAGGTAGGCTTGTACGAAGGGGGCGGATATACCCTGAAAGGCATTTATCGTCCTACTACCGAATGTAGGATGAAAATCAACGAAGCACCCCGTTTTTGTCCCGTATGCGAGCGGGCGATAGAGCGCGTCATCCGGTTTTATACCGACAAGTGACTGCATTTTTAACCCTGTGTCAAAATACAGAATCGTATGTTTTACTCATAATCAGAATCATTATGTTAAACTTTACTCCAATTAAAACAGACCACAAGGCTTATTCTTTTGTAGAGAATCTTTTGCACGAATCGTTTCCTGAAGTAGAGCGCCGGGACGATGAAGACCAGCGGCGCAATGCCGATACCAATCCGCTTTTTACGTGTTACCTCATAACCGACGATGAGCTTCCGATAGGGCTGATTACGGCATGGAATCTCGGCGATTTCTATTATTTGGAACATCTGGCTACTTCTCCGGCTGTTCGCAACAAGGGATACGGAAAGCAGGTTATGGAGTATATAAAGCAGCTGCTTCCGGGTATCATCGTATTAGAAGTAGAACGTCCGGAAGATGAAATGAGCATACGGCGGATAGGTTTTTACCAAAGATGCGGTTTCTCGCTTTGTGAAAAAGATTACTTCCAGCCCTCTTATAGAAAGGGGGGAGAAGGGCTGCCGCTATACCTGATGTTTGCAGGAGCAGACAGCATCGATGCGGACTTTGAGGCAATACGCGACCGGATACACCGTGAAGTATACGGAGTTTGAAAGCATAAGAAAAATCTGCCGGTATACCCCTTAAAAACGCTACCGTTAGTGTCATTCATCCCATGCGGTAGTGTTTGCTGTTTCTACCCATAGAACCGACCGGTTCTACGGGTAGAATTTTTTATGCTTTTTGCTGAACTGTAAAGCCTTAAAAATCAGTTTGTTATTTTTTTCTTCAGGGAGGCTAATTTATAACCATTGCTATTACTTGAATGAATAAAATGAGCAGCACCATTGCAATGGGATAAACCGTAGCGTATGCCACACCGGGGATGTTGCTGTCCGTCATCGAGTCGGCGGCCGCCAAGCCCGGTGTACTGGTCATACCTCCGGTGATTGTTCCCAAGAGATCGAGCATACTGATTTTAAATACCAGTCTCCCGATAAGTGCGGCCGTCAGCATGGGTACGATGGTAATGAGCGCCCCGATGCCGAACAAAAGAAATCCGCTTTCTTGGAATGTTGCTACCAAATTTTTTCCGGCAGACGTTCCTACTTCGGCAAGGAAAAGCAGCAATCCCAACTGACGCAAAAGCTGATTCGATGCTCCGGACATTGACCACAAAATAGGTCCGGTTTTTCCTATCGCGCTCAGGAAAAGCGCCATCATCAGCACACCTCCCGTCAGCCCCGGTGAGAAAGACATGCTTCCTCCAAATGAAATGTTCAGTTTGCCGAACAAAACTCCCAGCACAATACCCATCGCGATGGGGAAGAAGTCGGTGTCGGAAAGTTTTTTCGCATCATTCCCCAGCAGGCGCGCAATGCTTTGAATCCCTTCTTTTTCGCCTACCACGGTCAGTTTGTCGCCAAACTTCAGCGCCAGTTCCGGCGATGGAGCTATGTCTATTCCGCTTCGCCGTATACGGGTAACGGTACATCCGAAGTTCCGTTGCAAGTTAAGGTCGCCCAGCTGTTTGTTAATCATATCTTTCTTGGTCAGTAACAGAGACTCGATGCTTTGTGTATGCTCTAAAGGCAGTTCTCCGTCTTCGCGCGTGCCCAACATGACGGTAAGATTATTCAGGGCTTCTTCGCTGCCCACGGCTTGTATCGTGTCGTTCTCTTTTAAAACCGTGTGTGCTGTTGGGATAATGATAGAGCCGTCACGTTTCAGCCGGGAGATTACAGCTCCGGTTATAGCACGGATATTCAGTTGCTGGAGCGTGCGATTCAATACCGAAGGATTGGTAACGCGAAACAGACAGGTGTTTAGCTCCGGGAAATTGTTCCGGCGTTCTTTTTCCAGCTTCCGTGCTTCTTGTTCCACGTCAACTTTAAACAGCTTGGGTAAGAGTTTTACAAATAAAATAACACCTATCACTCCGAACGGATAGGCAATACCGTAAGCGATGGATGCCAGTGGCGACTGTGTACTGTCGATGGCAACGGCAAGTCCCGGCGTACTTGTCAAAGCTCCGGCTATCAGTCCGACGATGCTTGGTGTATCAATATTAAACAGGTATTTCATCCCGACTCCCGTAAGACAGGCAGACGCAACAATAAGTAATGTAATAAGGATGAGCGTTTTTCCTTTGCTGCGGAACGAATGGAAAAATCCCGGTCCTGCCTGAATACCTATGGTAAAGATGAAAAGTACCAATCCGAAAGTGCCTAACTCTTTCGGTATGGATACTCCCCAATGTCCGAAAGCCAGTGCGATGAATATCACGGCAGAGACATCGAGCGACAGTCCCATGATTTTAACACGTCCCAGCATGAAGCCGAGAGCCACTATCAAGAAAATAGAGAAATAAGAGGATTGGAGTAATTCTATTAACATACGTATGATGGAAAACAAGATTGATAAATAAAATGAGCGTGGAGAAGGATTTAGGGATTTAACAAGTGATGCTGCTTGGGGAGCAACAAAAAATTAGGCGCATATTGTGCGAGAACATAACGGAAACAGAAAGAAGAGTTTTCGTCTGACCCGCGCAATGTGCGCCTAAAGGTTATGTAAGAACACGTTATAGTTTCCGAGACTTAGGCGTTGCTTGTACGCTTTTCTTGGATTCTTGCTTTCTTACCTGTCAGTTTGCGCAGGTAATACAGCTTAGCGCGACGTACTTTACCAATCTTGTTGACAGTGATGCTGTCAATAGCCGGAGATTCCAACGGGAAGATACGTTCTACACCAATTGTTCCTGACATTTTACGTACGGTAAAACGTTTCTTTTCACCGTGACCTGAAATTTTGATAACAACACCGCGATACTGCTGAACACGTTCCTTGTTACCTTCAACGATACGATATGCTACCGTAACCGTATCACCTGCTTTGAATGAAGGATGCTGTTTGCCGGTAGCAAATGCTTCTTCTGCAATTTTAATTAAATCCATTTCTTTTTTAAAATTAAATTGTTTCATCGTTACAACGCAACATATCAAGTAACTCCTCTTGACAGCGATTGCGCGAAAGCGGTGCAAAGTAAGTGATTTTTCGGTACATAGCCAAATCTTTACCCTATATTTTGTAAAAATGAGCGGTAAAGATGCTATCGGTATGAAGTTTTCTTGTCGAGTTTTGCTTTTTTGGTTACTTTTGAATGATAAAACGAAAAGTATGAATAAGAATTTGATAAAAAACCATTGGCTTGTTGTAGCGGCAAGCGGACTCCTGATAGGCTTGGGAAGTTGTAGTTCGGGATATTCGGTGGTAAGCGTTGAGGGAGGCAGATTCCCTATGACAGAAGCGTATGATGTAAATCCTGATGCGAGGGCTGAGGCGATTCTTGCTCCGTATAAACGTCAGGTAGACAGTATTATGTCGCCGGTTATCGGACATTCGGCGGCTACATTGACATCGCAGCGTCCTGAGTCTCCGTTGTCTAATCTGATAGCCGATGTGCTTCGCCGGAGTGCTTCATCGGTCATCGGAGGTGAGGCAGATGTGGCAGTGATGAATATGGGTGGTATCCGGAATGCGTTGCCTGAGGGTGTGGTTACTTTCGGTACGATTTACGAGATTGCCCCTTTTGAAAATGCGTTATGTGTTTTAACGATGGATGGAAAGACTTTAATCCGTTTGTTTGAACAGATAGCTGCTGTACATGGAGAAGGCTTGAGCGGAGCGCGGCTGGTGATTACGTCCGACGGAAAACTGGTGGATGCAAAGGTCGGAGGAAAGTCGGTTGACCCTCGGAAAGACTATACCGTGGCAACGATTGACTATTTGGCAGAGGGGAACGATAAAATGCCGGCTTTCCGGGATGCGAAATCGAAAACCTTCCCGAAAGACAAGGTGTTGAGAGATTTGCTTATCGATTACGTGAAGCAGTGTGAAGAGAAAGGACAGTTTGTAACCGCCCGTACCGAGGGACGCATAAAAGTATCGGAGGATTAAACCATGAAAAAGAGTTTTTTGTTGTTGCTGTTGTGTTTGGTAGCGAATCTGTTGCCGGCGCAAACTGAGAAAGAATTATATATTCTTCATACCAATGACATGCACAGCCGTATTGAGCCGTTTGCTCCTTACTATCCCGATTCGGTCTTGGCGGGAAAAGGAGGAGTAGTGCGCCGTGCTACGTTTATCGCCCAACAACGTAAAGAATATCCCGATTTGCTGCTCTTCGATTGCGGCGATTTCTCTCAGGGCAGTCCGTACTATAATTTGTTTAAGGGAGAAATCGAAATAAAGATGATGAACGAGATGGGCTATGATGCAGGTACTATCGGCAATCATGAGTTCGATTTCGGACTTGATAACATGGCACGGCTGTTCAAGTTGGCGAAGTTTCCTATCGTATGCGCTAATTACGATGTCACGGGCACTGTATTGGAAGGATTGGTAAAAGAATATGTGATACTGGAGCGTAACGGTATACGTATCGGTGTGTTCGGATTGGGTGCGAAGCTGGACGGACTGGTGGCTCACGCCAACTACGGGAATGTTAAGTTTGAAGACCCCGTTTCAGAAGGGCAGCGTATGGCGGATTTGCTGAAAACGCAGGAGCATTGTGATTTGGTAATCTGTTTGTCTCACTTAGGGTGGGAGGGCAAACCCTATTCCGATGTGGAACTGATAGAAAATACGCGCAACATTGATATCGTGTTGGGCGGTCACTCGCATTCTTATTTTTCCGAACCGCGATATTACAAAAATTTAGACGGTCAGGAAGTGCCCGTTCAGCAGATGGGTAAAAATTCTGTATTTATTGGTAGAATGAAGGTAAACATGCGTAAAGAGTAAGCAGTTATTCGGCATGTTTTTTAGCAGTTTATTTTATGAGAGGATTTATGTATTGGTTTAGTCTGTTATGCTTGCTTTTAGTCGGGCGGACAGCAATGGCACAGTCGTCCGGACTTCGATTGAAGGCGGAAGATGAGGCAGCATGTAAACAGTGGGTGGACGAGCAGATGGCTTCGATGACCCTGAAGCAAAAAGTGGGGCAGTTGTTCATTCATACCGTAGCTCCGATAACCACGCAGGCAAACCGGAAAAACATCGAACAGGCGGTAACCGAGTATGGCATTGGCGGTCTGTTGTTTTCCGGAGGTGATATTCAGAAACAAATTCAGTTGACTAATTACGCACAGGGTTTGGCTTCTACCCCATTGTTGATAACGTTCGACGGCGAATGGGGCTTGGCGATGCGCCTGAAGGGGACTCCCTCTTTTCCGCGTAACCGCATATTGGGATGTATCGAAAACGATTCGCTGATTTACGAGTATGGTCGCGAAGTAGCTCGTCAGTGTCGCGAAATCGGGGTACAGGTAAATTTCGCTCCCGTGGCAGACGTAGATAACAATCCTAAAAACCCTGTAATCAATACGCGCTCGTTTGGCGCACTTCCGCAGCAGGTGGCGCGTAAAGTAATCGCCTACTGCCGTGGGCTGGAGGATGGTGGGGTACTGTCGGTGTGTAAGCATTTTCCCGGGCATGGGGATACGGAAACCGATTCACACAAGTCGCTGCCTGTGCTGAACTTCAGTCGTGCGCGGTTAGACAGTATCGAGCTGCGTCCTTTCCGCGAGGCGGTAGAAGCGGGTGTGGGAGGCATGATGGTAGGACACCTGAATGTTCCGGCTTTAGGAAAGAAACCGGCATCTATCTCTCCGGAAATCATTAATGGGGTATTGAAGCAAGAGTTGGGCTTTCGCGGATTGGTGTTTACCGATGCGCTGGAGATGAAAGGCATTTCCGGAAACGAGGCTGTTTGTGCACAAGCCTTGATAGCCGGAAACGATATGGTATTGGCTCCGCGTAACCTGAAGAGGGAATTGGCTGGCGTAATGAGTGCCTTGAAGACAGGTACGCTGACCGAAGCGGCTGTTGACGAAAAATGCCGGAAAGTGCTTACTTATAAATATATATTAGGACTGGCTAAGCGCAAAGATATTTCGGACGAGGGCATCGACCGGCGCTTGAATCGTCCAGAAACCGAGGAGTTGATGAACCGGCTGAAGCGTGCAGCGGTTACCGTAATCAAGAATCAAGACGATATGCTTCCGCTGGACTTGTCTGTTTCAGAAACGGCATTGCTGAGTCTTTCGCCCACACTTACCGAAGATTATCCTTTTTACCGTCAGTTGCGCGAAGTGTTTCCCGTAACATGGATTCGTGCCAATGTCGATTCTTTGGAGTCGATACGTCGTCGCCTGAATCCGGTTCAGCAGGTGATTATTGCCATACATACATCGAAAGTAGCTCCTTATGAGTCTTTGATAAACCAACTGGCGGCAGACAAGCCTGTGGTTTTGGTTTGTTTCGATTCGTCGAAGACATTAGAGAAATTAAAAGATACCATGCAAAAAGCCTCGGCGGTTGTGCTTGCACATACCGATGTCTCCGATGTGCAACGCTATGTAGCCGATGTATTGCTGGGGCAACAGAAAGCGGACGGACGTTTGTCGGTTCCGTTGGCAGGACTTTTCCCTGCCGGGACAGGCGTTACGCTTGATCCGGATATCCCCCGTCATTATTGTGCGAAAGACTTAGGGATGAATCCCGCCGTGCTTTCCCGTTTAGACAGCATTGCTTTGGAGGGGATTGAAGTTGGTGCATATCCGGGATGTCACGTGCTGGTGTTGCGCGAAGGATTCCCGGTGTACGACAAATGTTTCGGCAAACACACTTACGAGGGAAACGAAACGGTAAAGGAAGGAGACATTTACGACCTTGCTTCGCTTACGAAAACCACGGCGACACTTTTGGCTGTGATGAAACTGTATGACGAAGGACGGTTTGGACTAACCGATAGAATTTCTGCCTATCTGCCCTTTTTGCGTGGAACAAACAAGGCGGATATCACTATCCAAGATTTGTTGTATCACGAATCCGGACTGCCTGCTTATTATCCTTTTTATCAAGAGGCTGTCGACCTGAGTTCCTGTAAAGGAGGATTGTTTCGCAAACGTCCCGATGCGCATCACCGCATCCAAGTAGAGCCTAATCTGTATGCTTGTACCGACTTCTCGTATAAACCGGAGTGGGTTTCGCGCGTGCCGTCGGCAGATTATCCGTTGCAAGTGGCGGAAAACCTGTATATCAAGAAAGAATTCCGGCAGGTGGTGTTGGATAAAATAGCCGAAATGCCTTTGAAGGGCCGCTCTTACCGGTATAGTTGTTTGAACTTCATTTTGCTGAAAGAACTGGTGGAAGCGGTTTCGGGCACACCGATGGATGTGTATTTAGACAGTGTGTTTTATAAACCGATGGGGTTGACCCATACCGCTTTCCAGCCTTTGAAGCGGTTTAAGAAAGAACAGATTGTACCTACGGTGAACGAAGACTTTTTGCGGGGAGGCAGGTTGCAGGGCTTTGTACACGATGAGGCGGCTGCTTTCTTGGGAGGCGTATCGGGAAATGCCGGATTGTTTTCTTCGGCTCACGATGTGGCACGCATCTGCCAACTGCTGCTCGACCGTGGCGTATGCGGAAACAAACGTTACCTTACCCGCGCCACGTGCGACCTTTTCTTGAAAGCGAAATCAAAGAACAGCCGGCGCGGATTAGGGTTCGATAAGCCTAACCCGGATAATCCCGATAAAAGTCCGTGTGCAGCCGAGGCGCCGGCATCGGTATTCGGTCATACCGGATTTACGGGGACGTGCGCATGGGCAGACCCCGATAACGACATCGTTTTTGTTTTCTTGTGTAACCGCATTTATCCGCGTCCGTTCGATCGCAAGAACCTGATGAAGTACGACATCCGCACACGTATGCAGCAAGTCATCTATCAGGCTTTGACCAACTTAGCCGAATAAGCTATTTAGACAATGTACAAATTAAGCAGATTTTGTAATGTAGATGTTACAATGAAAGGCAAAAACATTACCTTTGTATCATCAAATTAGTACTAATAATAACTTAACTTTTACAACAATGGCTTACGTAATTAGTGACGATTGTATCGCTTGCGGTACTTGTATTGACGAATGCCCGGTAGGTGCTATCTCTGAAGGTGACAAATACTCTATCAATCCGGACGCTTGTACAGAATGTGGTACTTGCGCTGATGTTTGTCCTTCTGAAGCTATCCACTTGGGATAATCAACAAATCGTCTGTATGACAAACTAACACAAAGGGCTGTCCGCATGGGCAGCCCTTATTTTTTTGCCAACATCATCGCTCGGTAACCATTCTGGTGTGCAGTTCTTTTATAAATGTTTCCCTGTTTTCGCAGCTAATCAGGTAGTTTTTGTTCTTGGTTAAGATGAAAACCTGCTGTTGCGGATTTTTTACATACGAGTAATATTTCCCGTAAAGTGTGCTTCCCATTATTCCCATATATCCTAAGAATCCGTTGCTTCCGCAGTAGCGGACATCTCCTTGAACTTCATTGTAGATGAACGCATCTTTGATGATTGAGTAAGGAATAGATTTCTTTCCGAATGTTCTTTGTATGATTACTTCTTTTTCGCCCAGTTGTATAGATGAGGGAATGATGTTTAATGTATATACGTATATAGCCAACACACCGACTCCTAATAATAGACTTACTACTTGGTCGATGAAAGATGGTGCAACCAATGCTCTGATGAAAAATAAAACATCGGTTATTAATAGAATGGCTTTCAGTATAATAGCCCAACGCTTCATTGTGGGGCGGAAATCTGATTTATAAGTCGGTATCATATTATTAAATTAAGTATGGTCCAAATATCGGAATTATTAATCAGAATAGCAATTCCTTATACAGTTTTGTTTCCATACTATTTCATGTGGTTTGGTTTGTGGTACGGGCAGTATGCCGAGTTGTTTGTAGCCCGTTCCGTACAGCTGAGGTATATACATCGGTAGTTTTCCCTCTGTATATCAGTAAGGTTGAGCAAGAAGAAAGTAGGAGAATGATGCCTGAAACGATGTTGTTTTTTTCTTATCCATAGTTGTTTTTGAGGGAAGCGTTTGCCTTATAAAATGCTACGGCTAACATTTTTATTCCATGCGGTAGAGTTCACCATTTCTATTCGTAGGATTCATCAGTCCTATGGGTAGAATTTTTCAGTTGCAGAATAGGGCTTCTGTTTGGCAGGATTAGCATACTGAAAAATTAACGGAAACGGCTTACATAACCATTGCTAAACCTTTGTTATCTGTCTGGATATCTTGAAGTTGCGCAGACTGAGGGATTTCGTTTCGTCCTTTATGTCTTTCCGGTTTTCCAGCGATTGAATCTGTTGTTGCAGGGCTGAGAGCCGGTAGGCGAACTTCATAGATTCTTTTTTCATAGATAGGCGTGTAGGCTTGGATGGCTTCGTCCGGTGACTTGCCATCCAAACTGTCGGGTATCTTAGGTATAAGGGTTAAAAGGGCTGACGGTGATTTCGGGCGGTCTATGTATTGGCACGATAGCGGTCGGGATGGAAATCCGTTCCACCGGGGCGCTGGAAGATACGCAGGTTAAATTCGCCCACCACGGCAAGCAGATGGTCGAATATCTCACTTTGAATCTCTTCGTATTCCTGCCATACGGTGGTGTTGGTAAAACAGTATACCTCCATCGGCATACCCTCTGCCGTGGGTTGCAGTTGGCGTACCATAATCATCTGTTCTTTACTTACGCGCGGATGTTGATTCAGGTAGGTGAGCAGGTAGTTTCTGAATACCTGAAAATTGACAATCGGTTTTCCGGCATCGGCTTCGCTTATCCAACCTTTTTCCGTGAACTTGCTTAATTCTTCCTTTGTGCAGAAGTGTACCGAAGTAACATCGATGTTGACCGAACGCATGATGCGCCGTCCGCCCGCTTCACGCATTCCCCGCCAGTTCTGGAAAGAGTCGCTCACTAACGCATACGGGGGGATGGTGGTGATGGTCTTGTCGAAATTGCGTACCTTGACCGTGGTAAGCGATACTTCGATAACATCTCCGTTCGCTCCATACTTCGGCATCGTAATCCAGTCGCCCGGTCGCAGCATGTCGTTTGCCGATAGCTGCACGCCTGCCACCAATCCTAAAATGCTGTCTTTAAATATCAACATCAGTACCGTAGCCGAAGCTCCGAAACCGGCAAGGATAATCGTAGCATCTTCGCCGAGGATGATACTTAATATGATGACCACTCCCACACCGATTACCACTAATTTGATGGTTTGATACACTCCCTTCAGCGGACGGTTCCGCAGCGTTTCATGCTCACTCGATATGCTGTACAGCGAAGTAAGAAACGCATTAGCCAAAAGAATGATGGCAACCACGAGATAAATTTCGGTGGCTTTCATCAGGAAGTTCATCAAGGCAGGAGTTTTAGAAAACACGAAAGGCAGTAACCCGTACCACACGATGGGCGGGATGATGCGGCTGAAGTTTACCATCATCCGCTCGTTGAACAAATAATCGTCCCACGTAGCTTTGGTCTTGGCGGTTAGTTTCTTTACCGTCGGGATAATCAGATGACGGAATATTTTGGTGCAAAGAAAAGATATGACTACCACCCCGAGGATTAAAGCCAACTGTACGCTCCAGTCGAGGTTTGATTTATCTATGCCGAGGTATTCTAAAAAACGGCTTATGCTCTGATTTATTACTTCCATACTCTATGGTTTCTCTGTTTTTGCAAAGATACACAAAGAGACTGAATAATAATGGAGGATAAATCTTTAACTTTTGTCAAAACTGTTGTTGTTGGTTGCCTGCGGAGGCGGGTTATGAACTTCATAACCATCTTTAATTAATGTCGGTATGAGAAACCGGGTATTTTTTTGTCGATAATTATCATAATAAGCGGATTTTATGGTTGAAATAAGTGGAAAAGGTTTGAGCTGAAGCAAGAAACCATTAATTTTGCCGCGCAATTTATGAAATAGTCATGAAAGAGTTGGTTATTGAAGTTTCTGAAGAGTTAAGACAAGCGTGGCAACCGTTCCGGGGAGCCGCCGTGTTTGCAACGGTGAAAAATTCGGCTTACAGCGAAGCCTTGTGGAAACGTATTGAAACGTTTACGGAACTTTATCGGCAGCAGTACACTACGGATTCTATCAAAGAGATGCCTGCAATTCAGGCTACCCGTCAGGCATATAAGAGATGTGGCAAAGACCCCAGCCGGTATCGTCCGTCATCGGAAGCGCTTTGTCGGCGCATCCTTCGGGGGATACCTCTTTATCAGATTGATACGCTGGTAGACTTGATTAATCTGGCTTCGATTTACAGCGGACATTCCATCGGTGGTTTCGATTTGGATAAGATTCAGGGCGACCGTCTGGTGTTGGGCATCGGCAAGGCAGGTGAGCCGTATGAAGGCATCGGCAGGGGCGAACTGAACATCGAAGGGATGCCGGTATACCGCGATGCCGTAGGCGGAGTAGGGACTCCCACCAGCGATAACGAACGGACGAAAATAACCGCCGACACTACCCACCTGCTTGCCATTATGAATGCTTACAGCGGTGAAGATGGACTGGCTGAGGCTGTAGACTATATGGTCGGACTGCTGAAAGAATTTGCCGAAGCCACAGACGTAAAAATAGTTTATTTTAAATAAGTAAAAGGTTATGGATATAGAAAAGATATTGACCGAAGGTATAGTTTTTAAGGGCGGAAAGTCGCCCGGAGGGAAAAAAGAGCAGAAAGTAAAAACCAAAGCTCAGAAGAAATCTTATATTACGGGAGCCCACGGTTCGGGCTCGGCGAAAATGAAAGCAGAGTATCTCCGCCGTCGTGCGAACCGTCATAAAAACGGATAACACACATTTATTATAAACAAAATAGAAAAATCATGAGAAAATTATTGTTGGTGGTCGCTGTAATCATGGCGGCATTATCAGTGCAGGCACAAGAAATGTATTTGGGTGGTGGAATCAGCTTATGGAGAAACACGAGCAAAGACGTTACTTCATTTTCTATTACTCCCGACTTCGGTTATAACCTGAACGAAACTTGGGCTGTGGGTGGCGAATTGGCGTACAGTCATGAAAGCGGAGATGCCAAGTCGAATACGTTTGCCATTGCCCCTTATGCCCGTTACTCGTTTTATGAAAATAAAATCGTTCGCCTGTTTGTTGACATGGGCTTAGGTTTTTCTACCTACAAGCAGAAACACCACGATGCCGTAAACGGTTTTGAAATCGGTCTGAAACCCGGATTGGCAATAAAATTAAACGACAGTTTCAGCTTCATTACCAAAGTTGGTTTCGCGGGTTATCGGAATGACTATCGGGACGAAATGGGAGAAGGCTTTGGCGTAGATGTAGACGGAGAAAATATTTCAATCGGTATCGATTACGAGTTTTAATGGCCGAAAAAGCAGTAAAAAGAGCTGTTCTGCTTACGAACAGCTCTTTTTTTATGCCTTTTTGTTAGCATGTCAGACTAAACTTTTATACATTTGCGGATAGGAAATCTTAAAAATAAATGGCTTATGAAAAAGTTTTTGCTTATGATGGTTTGCCTGTTCTCAATGTTGACCGTAACGGCGCAAACGAAAGTAACGTGGAGCATGGAGCTGGGTTTAGGTATGAGTACATGGATGGGAAAGGATGCTAACGGCAGCAATCCCTTGTTTAATCCGAAAGTAGGAGTAGGCATTGATGTCCCTCTTACCGGATTGGTCTCTTTCCAAACCGGGTTGTCATGGGTGTCGAAAGGAGCAAGTTATAAGGAAAATGGGACAGATATAACAGTCGACCAGAATTACTTTGAAATGCCCTTATTGGCTGCTTTCCATGTAGGTACGGCTTGTAAGTTCGACATGGTATTTACCGCAGGTCCTTATTTGGCTTTGGGCGTAAACGGAAAGGTTAGCCACGAGATAGATGATGTTACCACTTCATGGGGGACATTCGATGATGTGAAAGCCCAGAGTTGGAACGGGTTGAAGCGTTTCGATGCAGGATTACAAGGAGGTGTGGCTTTGGATTTTCCGAAATGGACCGTGGGACTCGACGGAGAGTTTGGTCTATGTAAAATAGCCAGTGGAGCAGCTCCGCGTAATTTGGCATTCTTCTTTACCGTAGGGTATAAGTTCTAAAATAAATGTAACACACACATAATGGCTTCGTCTATATTAATTGTTGAAGATGATTTGACTTTCTCTACCATGCTGAAAACTTGGCTGGGCAAGAAAGGTTTCGAAGTAGAGGCGGTTGGTACTCAGTTGCGCGCAAGAAAACTGCTGGCTGCTCGCGATTTTGATTTGGTATTGTCTGATTTACGGCTTCCCGACCAAGACGGCATCTCTCTGCTTGCTTGGCTGCGGGAACAGAATAAACTTATACCGTTTATTATCATGACCAGCTATGCCGAAATCCAGAGCGCTGTACAGGCGATGAAAGAAGGTGCGACTGATTACGTAGCCAAGCCGATACAGCCAGACGTTCTTCTGACAAAAATAACAGAAGCCATAGGAAATAATACAGCCGCGCCTATTGCGCCGGTTCATTCGGCAGCTTCGGTTTCTTCTCAGAACTTTCTTGAGGGAGAAAGCGAGGCTGCGCGTCAGCTTTATAATTATGTTAATCTGGTTGCGCCTACCCACATGTCGGTTTTGATTAACGGAGCGAGCGGAACCGGTAAGGAATATGTTGCCCATCGCATCCATCAGCTCAGTAAGCGGGCAGGCAAACCGTTTATCGCTATTGATTGTGGTTCTATACCGAAAGACTTGGCTGCTTCTGAATTTTTTGGCCACGTAAAAGGTTCGTTTACCGGTGCTTTGTCGGATAAGGTCGGTGCTTTTGAGGAAGCAAACGGCGGAACTTTATTTCTTGATGAAATAGGAAATTTGAGTTACGAGGTACAGGTGCAGTTGCTTCGTGCCCTTCAAGAGCGTAAGATTCGCCGGATAGGGTCGACTAAAGAAATCGAGGTTGATGTTCGGTTGGTGAGTGCAACCAATGAAAATCTTAAAGAAGCCATCGCCAAAGGTACTTTCCGTGAGGATTTATATCATCGTATCAATGAGTTTACGCTGCGTATGCCTTCGTTGAAGGAGAGAGAAGAAGATATTTTGCTGTTTGCTAATTTCTTTTTAGATCAAGCGAATCGGGAGTTGGAGCGTAATCTGATAGGATTTGATATGGAGGCAAGTATGGCTTTGCAGAATTACTCGTGGCCCGGCAATCTTCGTCAGTTGAAGAACGTGGTGAAACGTGCTACTTTGCTGGCTCAGGGAGAATTTATTTCTTTACACGATTTAGGGGAGGAGCTGGCAGACAATGTTTTCTTGATTCAAGACCTTTCGCTTCATGACGAGGAGAAAGAGAAACAACGAATCATTAATGCCCTGCAGCAAACCAATAATAATAAAACAAGGGCAGCTCAACTGTTGGGTGTAGACCGGAAAACACTCTACAATAAATTGAAACTCTACAATATTCCACAATAAAAGTGTGGAAACCTTCTACATATTCCACACTTTTTCCACACTTTGAAAAGCAAGGTTGTGGCAAACTCTTTTCTTCGATGATAAATTTTCTCTTTTAGAATCGCTTTGATTATCAGTTGGTTTGTAGCGAGCGTGTGATTTTTTAATAGGAAATATGCCTTTATTTTGCTTTTTGGTAAGGTCTTGTCATTTGTGGCACGGATATTGTTGTTTACTTAATAACAACATAATAACGTGAGTTGATAAATAGACTTAGACTATAAACCCAACCCCATAGAATAAAGTTGGAGATTGTTTTTCATTCAATCTCTTGATAAATGAAGATGCCTATGTGTTAATTGGAGAGAGAGAACGCTGTGAAGCGCTCTCTTTTTTTATTTCTCAAAATCAAAACCGCTCCAAAGATTCCCTTCAGGAAGAGGAGCTGTCAGGCTGATTTCTTTCTTTGATACGGGATGGATGAAATGTATGTAACGGGCATGAAGGCAGATGCTGCCGTCGGGATTAGAACGGGGGAATCCGTATTTAAGGTCTCCCTTTATCGAACATCCTATTTTAGCAAGCTGGCAACGTATTTGGTGATGCCGGCCGGTCTTTAAATCGACTTCCAGCAAACAGTAATTTTGTGAATGACCGATGAGGCGATAATGTAAAACAGCTTTTTTCGAACCTTTGATTTCTTTATCGTATGCGTACGATTTATTTTGTTTTTCGTTTTTTATCATGTAATGCACCAGTTCGCCTTCCGGTTCTTTCGGGCAATTTTTTACAATCGCCCAATAAGTTTTCTTCACTTCGTTGTTACGGAACATGTCGTTTAACCGGCTTAATGCTTTGCTTGTCTTCGCAAAAACCACCAGTCCGCTAACAGGACGGTCTAACCGGTGCGTAACTCCCAGAAATACATTTCCGGGCTTGTCATACTTTTCTTTGATGTACTGTTTGACGGTTTCCGACAGCGGAGTATCTCCCGTTTTGTCTCCTTGAACAATCTCCGAGGAGGTTTTATTAACAACAATGATGTGGTTATCTTCGTATACGACTGTCATAATGGGAAAGTAAGAAATAAAAAAAGACGAAGCATGAAAACAGTATTCATCCTTCGTCTTTCCGGGAAAGTTTATTACATATTCATACCGCCGTCTACTTGGATAACCTGTCCTGATACATACGAAGACATATCAGAAGCCAAGAATACGGCAATGTTTGCTACATCTTCCGGAGTACCTCCGCGGCGCAACGGAATACGTTTGTTCCATTCAGCCTTAACCTCGTCAGACAGTTTGGCTGTCATTTCCGTGATGATGAATCCCGGAGCGATGGCGTTGGCACGGATTCCGCGTGAGCCCAGTTCCTGTGCGATAGATTTAGCCAGACCAATCATACCGGCTTTCGAAGCCGAGTAGTTACACTGTCCGGCGTTTCCGTGAACACCTACTACAGATGCCATGTTGATGATGCTTCCGCTTTTCTGGCGAATCATGATAGGCGTGCAGGCGTGGATGAAGTTGAAAGCCGACTTCAAGTTTACGTTGATAACTGCATCCCATTGAGCTTCGCTCATACGCATCATCAAGCCGTCTTTCGTGATACCGGCGTTATTAACCAATACGTCGATAGATCCAAACTCTTCTTTCACTTGTTCTACCACTTTCGCTGTGTCTTCAAAGCTGGCAGCGTTTGAAGCATAACCTTTTACTTTTACGCCAAAAGCAGCGATTTCTTTTTCCGTATTTTGGCTGTTTTCGTCAAGAATCAAGTCTGTAAATGCAATGTTTGCGCCTTCGGCAGCAAATTTCAGTGCGATAGCTTTACCGATACCGCGAGCAGCTCCGGTAATCAATGCTGTTTTTCCAGTTAATAATCCCATGATTTTTATGTTTAATAATGATTTATAAATGTTTCTTTCTGCATCCTAAAGCCCCGAATACGATTTTAGCCACATAGCGCCAGCCTATTTCTTCATCCAAATCTTCACCTATTTGCCCACGGATGTAAGGCACCTCTATTCCTTTTACGCAGTAATGAAGAATGTCGGCCGTGATATCTACGTTGTCAATATCGAATATCCCTTTTTCTTTTCCCTCCTGCAAAATGCGTTGGTAAAGTTTGGTTTCTTTCTGGTCGAAACGTTTCCTCATGGTTTCCACGCGCCAGATGTCCCGGAAGAAATGTGCGCGTAGCGTACCGTTTCGGTATACCACTACCTTTATGGCCTCTAAGTGTGTTATTATCAGTTCTAAAATCTTTTTGTCGGCGTCAATCGTCTTTTGGGCGGTTTTTTCCATACGGTCAGACAGCATTTCCAACTCCGATTCAACCACAGCCCGATAGATTTGTTCCTTATTTTTAAAATAAGTATAAAGCGTACGTCGTCCCTTCTTCGAAGCGATGGCAATGTCATTCATCGTCGTTGCTTCCACCCCCTGTTTGGCAAAAAGTTGGCGGGCTACGTCTACTAATTGGTCTCTGGTTTTTAGTACGGTCATTTTTTCGGCTCCCACAATCTGATTGACAGGCAAAATTACGTTTTTTCTTTCTACTGAGCAAATTTATGTAAATACAATCTCCGTAAAATACCAGTGTCGGTACCCGAAAACGCTACCGCAAGTGTTGGTCATTCCATGCGGATGAGTTGACCGATTCTACCCATAGAACTGTCCGGTGCTATGGGTAAGAATTTTTTCGTGGCTTGTTGCGATGCAGTAGAGAGCCGAAATTGCAAAAAAATGTATTTTTCTTTCAAAACACTTGTTTGTTTCAAAAATAAACCGTACCTTTGCACCCGAATTAAGAAATAAACATCGCGGAGTGGAGCAGTTGGTAGCTCGTTGGGCTCATAACCCAAAGGTC